>ERZ791825.790-NODE-790-length-21138-cov-12.909785_pt1 | contig 21138 bp, 16 predicted proteins | sample MGYA00510298_ERZ791825 | MGnify/ENA primary metagenome ERZ791825 (study PRJEB30046, sample SAMN00792010) | human gut metagenome | study: EMG produced TPA metagenomics assembly of the A metagenome-wide association study of gut microbiota in type 2... | reverse complement strand
CCTCGCCGCTGCGGGCCAGCGGCAGCAGAACAGCGGGCAGGACGCCGCAGCTGCCCGCCGTGGGGGCAGCGACGATGCGCTTCATGCAGGCGTTGCACTCGGCGGTCTTGAGAGCTTCGGCAGTCACTGCGGCGAGATAATCGCCGCCAAGGCTCTTTCCTTCTTGATGGGCCTGCTCCACCTTGGCCGCGTCGCCGCCCGAAAGGCCGCTTCGGCTGCGCTGGGCCGGGTCATAGTCCCGGCTGGTGGCCTGCATCACCTGCCAGAGGTGGTGCATCATCTCCCGGCTGTGGGCCTCGGTGAGGCGGCTCTCAGCCAAATCGCTGCGGAGGATGGCCTCCGAAAGGGAAATATTCTGGCTGCGGGCAGCGGCCAGCATCTCTTCACAGGATAAAAACGACACGTCTCAGTCCTCCTCGCATTCTTCCGGCTCGTCGATGTTCAGGCAGGTGACTTTGCGGATGCCCGGCATCACGGCCATCTGCTGTTCCAGCACGTGGGGGATATGGGAGTCGCATTCCAGCACCATAACGGCGCAGCCGCCCGTCGTAGCGCGGAACACCTGCATGGACGCGATGTTGATGCGGCGCTGGGCCAGCGACATAGTGACCTCGGCGATGCAGCCGGGGGTGTCCTCATTATGGATGATAAGGGTGTTGCTGTCCCCGCCGAAGTCGGCAGGCACACCGTCGATCTCCGTCACGCGGATGCGTCCGCCGCCCACAGAGGCCGCCTTCAGGACGAGGGTCCGGCCCGCCTTACTCTTTAAGGTAAGCACCGTCGTATTCGGGTGGGCGGCACGGAGCTCCACCGGATGGATGGTGAACTTCATGCCGGCCTCCTCGGCCAGCGCGAAGCTGTCGGGCAGGCGGGGGTCATCCGGGCGGAGACCCAGCAGACCCGCCACCAGCGCACGGTCGGTGCCGTGGCCCCGGCCTGTGGTGGCAAAGCTGCCGTAGAGCCCAATGTCCGCCTCGGCGGGGACGTCGCCCAGCAGCTTCTGGGCCGTATATCCAATGCGGGCGGCACCCGCCGTATGGCTGGAGGAGGGGCCGATCATCACCGGCCCGAGAACGTCGAACAGACGCATGAGGTGTACACTTCCTTTCGTTTTGCAGCGCCCGGGAGCCCATTCGCTGACAAAAGAACAGATTTTCTTTCTTTTTATTATACCGCTTTTGAGCTTATTGTGCTATAATAACTTCATAATGTTTTGAATCTTGCCCTTTCAGGGGGCAGCACGGAGGGTAGAACCTATGAAACTGGTAAGCGTGGAAACTCCCGAAAAGAGTGTCTGCAAAATGACTTTCAGTGCTTCGGCTGAGGAGCTGGAAGCTGCGTCCAACGCCGTGTACGAGCGCACCCGCGCAACATACACCATCAAGGGCTTTGCCAAGGGCGAGGCTGACCGCGCCCAGATCGAGGCCGACCGCGGCGAGCACACCTTCTGGTACGACGCCATCAACGATCTGATGGACAAGGACGTCCCGGCCCTGTACAACGCAGCGATGGCAGAACACGGCTTCCACGCTGTGGACGAGCCGGTCTACGACCTGGTCAGCGTGAAAAAGGACGAGGGCTTTATGGCCACTGCCACCACCGCCCTGCAGCCTGAGCTGAACCTGACCCAGACCACCGGCTTCAAGACCGAGTGCGTCACCCCGGAAGTCACCGACAAGGAGATCGACGCTGTGCTGGAGCGCCGCCGTGCCATGGCCGCTGAGCTGGTGCCTCACAAGGGTCCGGCCGTCAAGGGCAACATCGTCCACATCGACTACGAGGGCCTGCTGGAAGGCAAGCCCTTCAACGGCGGCGCCGCCCAGAACCAGACCCTGCAGCTGGGCAGCGGCCGGATGATCCCCGGCTTCGAGGAAGGCATCCTCGGCCACAAAGGCGGCGAGGAGTTTGACATCTTCGTCACCTTCCCGGCCCGCTACCACGTCAAGGACCTGGCCGGCAAGCCCGTGGTCTTCAAAATCAAGCTGCACGACGTCTGCGTCCGCCAGCTGCCCGCTCTGAACAGTGATTTTGCCAAGAAGGCTGCCAATGTGGACACCATGGACGAGTTCCGCGCCCAGATCCGTCAGCAGCTCCACGACAACAAACACGCCGCTGCACTCAACCGCGCCAAGGACGCCATCCTCACCCAGCTGGCCGCAGCCGCTGAGGGCGAGCTGCCCAGCGTTCTCGTCGAGAGCGCCTATCAGCAGGAGATGGAGCAGATCCAGCAGCAGCTGCAGATGCAGCGCCTGAGCCTCGACCGCTACCTGAGCCAGATCCATCAGACCCGCGAGAGCTTCACTGCCGCTGTCCACACTGCTGCGGAGAAGAACACCCGCGCCCGGATGGCCCTGCTGCAGATCGCTCAGAACGAGAACCTCGTTCCCACTGAGGAGGACATCGACAAGACCCTGTCCGAGCGCGCTGAGCGCACCAAGAAGACCCTCGAGGAAATCAAGGCTGCGTCCAACGTGGAGGCCATCCGCCGCAACGAGGGCATCCGCCGCGCTGCCGACTATGTCATCGAGCACTCCACCATCGAAGAAAAATAATTTATCCTGCTTTTGCGCCTGCACCACTGTGCAGGCGTTTTTTATTGTTCATTTTTTCTCTCTTGACTTTTTTTCTCTGCTGCGGTATTTTTAGGGTGAGAAATTCTATCCGAGCCTCAGCTGCGGCCCGGACGGATAAAGTAAAATCTTCTGCGGGACATTCCGCTCATCTATTTTATTGCGACAGGAGGTTTTCCTTATGAAAAAGTTTCTTCTCGCTCTTCTGACAGCTGTCACGGCGGCTGCATTCTTCTGCGGCGCGGCGGCATCTGTGGCCACTTACAGCGCCAGCTATGACGCACCGGCCGGCATCAACGCCATCGTGGTGCAGGACAACAGCGCTGCGGTCGTTCTGCAGGCCGCCGACATCGACCACATCCGCGCCGATTACACCTACACCTCGAGCTACGCCTTTGAAAGCTCCAAGCTCTACGACTTCACGGTGGCGGGCAGCACCCTCACCGTGACCAAGACCCGGGAGCCCAACGCTTCCCTTGTCATCCAGAGCCAGGACACCCGCAGCTGCACCCTGACGCTGCAGGTACCCCGCCAGACGCTGGCAAACATCACCGTCAGCACCACCAACGACAGTATCACGCTGGACGGCGTTTCGGCACAGACCGCCAGCCTCACCACCGACAATGGCCGCATCGAGGTGTCGAACTTCAACGGTTCCACCCTGAGCGGCACCACCCGCAACGGCAAGATCACCATGAGCGGCGTCACCTCCCAGAATGTGGCCGCCACCATCCAGAACAGCGGCACTCTCAAGCTGGAAAACATCTCTGCCAACATCTGCAACGCCAAGGTGCAGAACGGCAGCATCACCGGCTCCGTGATCGGCAGCGGCAGCTCTTACGGCTTTGATCTGGCCGCAGGCGGCGGCAAGATCCGCGTCTCCGACGCCAGCGACAAGAATTTCGTCTTCTTCGGCAAGGACACTCTGCAGCAGAATGCAGATGCCCCCAACAAGCTGAACCTCGCCACCAAGAACGGCGACGTTGAGGTCGAGTTCGTCCGTTAAAAGAACATTAAAAATGCCTGTGCGGCATCTGCCGCACAGGCATTTCTTTTTGTCCGGATACGGTCAGCTGAGCCAGTTGAAGCCCATGACCACCACGCCGAGGATGACGAGGATGATGCCAGTGGCGCGGTTGAGGGTCTTGGCGTCGGCCTTATTGGCAAAGACCGCCGCGATGCGCGCCCACAGCAGGGTGAAGACGACGCAGAGCACCCAGACGTGCCAGTCCGGTGCGCCGCCGATGGCGAAATGGCTGACAGCTCCGGTCAGGGCCGTGAAGGTCATGATGAACACGCTGGTACCTACAGCCGTTTTCAGCTCGTAGCCGAGGACGCTGGTGAGGATGAGGAGCATCATCATGCCGCCGCCTGCGCCGATAAAGCCGCAGATGAAGCCGATGAGGACGCCGCAGACGATGGACTGGATGGCCCGCTTCTTTGCGCTGACGCCCTGCATGGCCTCTTTGGTGGTCATGACGGGCCGGACGATGAACTTGATGCCCAGCAGGAAGGTCATGAACACCGAGAAACTGCCCATGGTGGCCGAGGGGAGCAGGCTGGCCACCCAGCTGCCCACCACCGTGAACACCAGCACGCTCACCATCATGATGAGGCCGTTTTTGATGTCGAGGTTCTTATTTTTATAGTAGGTGTAGGCTGAGACGGCGCTGGCCAGCACGTCTGACGAGAGGGCGATGCCCACGGCCATATAGGGGTCCATGTGCAGGAATGTGATGAGCATGGGGCTGATGACAGCCGCCGCGCTCAGGCCCGCAAAGCCGGTGCCAAGGCCCGCGCCCATGCCGGCGAAAAAGGTGACTAAGATCGTAAATAAAATGCTCATGCTTCTCCTTCCAGAATGGCGTTCAGATTCTTATTCATGATGTCCATCGTCTCGAAGAACGCCTTTCGCTGTGCTTCGTTGGTGTGCTCCAGCAGACGTGCGCCAAATTCCTCCTGCAAGGCCCGGCCCTGCTCAATGATGGGGCAGGCTTTTTCGGTGCAGCGCAGCAGGGTGCGGCGGCGGTCGCCGGGGTCAGCCTCGCGGACGAGGTAGCCCTCCTGCACCAGACGGTCTACGTTCACCGAGACGAGGTTTGCTTTCAGTTTGCGCACCTCCACCACGTCGCTGGCGGTCTGGTAGCCGGGGTTGTTGGCGAGGAACATCAGAATGTCAAAAGCCGTCTGGGGCAGATGGAGCTTCTGGCACAGGGGCTTGCAGAGGGCGGCGTAAGCCGCCGAGGTCTTCCGCCCGAATTCGATGCCCGGGGTATTCATGGGACGCCTCCTTGTGATTCAAAATTGTATCATTCAAATTTGAAGTAATAATAGCACAAAAACGCAGCGATTGTCAAGAGAAAAGGAGCGGCCCGCATCTTGCGGGCCGCTCCCTGTTTCCGTTTTCTTTACAGCATCATGATGAGCCGCGTGCCGAAGGCCGCCAGCCATGCTACGATGCACTGATTTGCCACCATGATAAACGCCCACTTGCCGCCCAGCTCCCGCTTGACCGAGGCCACCGCCGCGATGCAGGGCGTATAGAGCAGGCAGAACACCAGCAGGGGTGCAGCCGCCGCCGGGGACAGCGCGGCGGCAAAGGCCGCAGAGGAACCATAGAGGATGGTGAGGGTCGAAACGACGCTCTCCTTGGCCATAAAGCCGGTGATCAGGGCCGTAGACACCCGCCAGTCGGCAAAGCCCAGTGGCGCAAACAGCGGCGCGATACCGCTGGCCAGCCATGCAAGGATGCTCTGCTGCGGGTCAGCGGTGAGGCTGAGCCGCAGGTCGAAGCTCTGCAGGAACCAGATGATGATGGTCGCCACAAAGATGACCGTAAAGGCGCGCTGAAGGAAATCGCGGGCCTTTTCCCAGAGCAGCTGGACCACATTCTTGAGGCCGGGCAGGCGGTAGTTGGGCAGCTCCATCACAAAGGGGACGGCCTCGCCCTTAAAGACACTGCTCTTCAGCAGAATGGCCATCAGAATGCCCACCGCAATGCCGAGGAAATAGAGGCTGACCATCACCAGAGCCGCGTGCTCCGGGAAGAAGGCCGCCGCAAACAGGCTGTAGATGGGCAGCTTGGCCGAGCAGCTCATAAAGGGGGTGAGCAGGATGGTCATTTTGCGGTCGCGCTCCGAGGGCAGGGTGCGGCTGGCCATGACGCCGGGGACGGTGCAGCCGAAGCCGATGAGCATTGGCACGATGCTGCGCCCCGAGAGGCCGATGCGGCGGAGAAGCTTATCCATCACGAATGCCACGCGGGCCATGTATCCGGTATCCTCCAGCAGAGAGAGGAAGAAGAACAGGGTCACGATGATGGGCAGGAAGCTCAACACACTGCCCACACCGGTGAAGATGCCGTCGATGACCAGCGAGTGGACGGCTGCGTTGACGTTCCACGCCGTGAGGGTGGAGTCCACCGCGGCGGTCAGGGCATCAATGCCCACTTCCAGCAGGTTCTGGAGCGCCAGACCAATGACGCCGAAGGTGAGGTAGAACACCAGCGCCATGATGCCCACAAAGGCCGGGATGGCGGTATAGCGGCCCGTGAGGAACCGGTCGATCTGGGCCGAGCGAAGCTGTTCCTTGCTCTGGCGGGGCTTCACGACGGTCTGATCCACCAGCTGGTGGATGAAGTGGAACCGCATATCCGCGATGGCGGCGGCGCGGTCCAGACCCCGCTCCTGCTCCATCTGGACGATGATGTGCTCGATCATCTCTTTTTCGTTCTGGTCGAGCTTTAGGGCCGCCTCGATGCGCTGGTCGCCCTCCACGAGCTTTGTGGCCGCAAAGCGCACCGGGATGCCTGCGGCCCTGGCATGATCCTCGATCAGGTGGATGATGCCGTGGATGCAGCGGTGGACGGCGCCGCCGTGATCCTCCTCGCCGCAGAAATCCATCCGGCCCGGCCGCTCCTGATACTTTGCGACATGGAGCGCATGATCCACCAGCTCGTCCACGCCCTCGTTCTTTGCCGCAGAGATGGGCACGACCGGGATGCCCAGCATGGCCTCCATCTTATTGATGCGGACAGTGCCGCCGTTGCCGCGCATCTCATCCATCATGTTCAGCGCCAGCACCATCGGCGTATCCAGCTCCATGAGCTGCATGGTGAGGTACAGATTCCTCTCGATGTTGGTGGCGTCCACGATATTGATGATGCCCGTGGGCTTCTCGCCGATGATGAACTGCCGGGTCACGATCTCCTCGCTGGTATAGGGCGACATGGAGTAGATGCCGGGCAGGTCTGTGACCTCCGTATTCGGGTTATTCCGGATCGCACCGCTCTTGCGGTCCACCGTCACACCCGGGAAATTGCCGACGTGCTGGTTGGAGCCGGTGAGCTGGTTGAAGAGGGTCGTCTTGCCGCAGTTCTGGTTGCCCGCCAGCGCAAAGGTAAGGGTCGTGCCGTCGGGCAGAGGGTTCTCGCCCTTTTTGGTGTGGTAGCGTCCGCCTTCGCCGAGGCCCGGGTGCTCCACCGGCTTTTCACTTTCTGCCGCCGCCTTTTTCGCTGCCGGGGCTTTGGCCAGAGTGACCCCGATGCGGGCGGCATCGTCCAGCCGGAGGGTCAGCTCGTAGCCGTGGATGCTCAGCTCCATCGGGTCGCCCATGGGGGCAAATTTGACCAGCGTGACCTCCTCACCGGGGATCAGCCCCATATCCAGAAAATGCTGCCGCAGAGCCCCTTCGCCGCCCACGGTCCCGACCACGGCGGTCTCGCCGATGTTCAAATCTTTCAACGTCATATGGAATGTTCCTCTCGAGCGCGTTTGTTAGTTTGCATTAACAACAGTAATATAGGCTAACTTTCCGGCGTTGTCAAGAGAAACGGGGCTGTTCTGAGCTGTTCTCCGAAAAAAATCATGCCGCCATCCTCGAATATCCGAAAAAGTGCAAAAAATAAGAGCCTGTACCCGGGAAGTACCCGCCGTACAGGCTCTTATCGTTTTTTATTCAGTTCGCGGTGTGGTAGCCGTCAGGGTTCTTCTTCTGCCAGTTCCAGCTGTCGGCGCACATCTCCTCGATGCCGTACTCAGCCACCCAGCCAAGCTCGTTTTTGGCCTTGGTGGGGTCAGCATAGCACTCGGCGATGTCGCCGGGGCGGCGGGCATCGATGACGTAGGGGATGGGCTTGCCGCAGGCTTTCTCGAAGGCATGGATGACATCCAGCACGCTGTAACCCTTGCCGGTGCCGAGGTTGCAGATGAAGAGGCCGCAGTTCGTTTCCAGCTTCTTGATGGCGCAGACATGGCCGCGGGCCAGGTCCACGACATGGATGTAGTCGCGGACGCCGGTGCCGTCGGGGGTGGGGTAGTCATTGCCGAAGACATGGACCTTTTCCAGCTTGCCCACAGCCACCTTGGCGATGTAGGGCATGAGGTTGTTGGGGATGCCGTTGGGGTCCTCGCCGATGAGGCCGGACTTGTGGGCGCCGATGGGGTTGAAGTAGCGCAGCAGAGCCACGTTCAGGGTGGGGTCCGCCTTGCAGACATCGGTGAGGATGCGCTCGGTCATGGCCTTGGTGGTGCCGTAGGGGTTGGTGGTGGCACCCACGGGGAAGTCCTCGGTGATCGGCACACTGGCGGGGTCGCCGTAGACGGTGGCGGAGGAGCTGAACACGAAGTTGTGGCAGTTGTGCCTGCGCATCACATCCAGGATGACCAGCGTGCAGTTGAGGTTATTGTAGTAGTATTCGATGGGCTTGGACACGCTCTCGCCGACGGCCTTATAGGCTGCGAACTGGATGACCGCCGTGATGTCGGGACACTCGGCGAAGATCTTCTCCACATCCTCGTGTTTGGTCATATCGGCCTGATAGAAGCGGAAGTCCTTGCCGGTGATCTGCTTGACGCGGTCGAGGACCACAGGGGATGCATTATAGTAATTGTCCGCCACGACGACGTCGTAGCCGGCATTCAGGAGCTCGATGCAGGTGTGGCTGCCGATGTAGCCTGCGCCGCCGGAAACCAAAATAGCCATGTCCAGTACCTCTCTTGTTCCAAATGTTGCTTCGCACAGAGCCCTTGTGCTCTGCCTGCCTAAAGGATACCGCTTTTTGCACCGAGAATCAAGTACCGGCTTTTTTATTAAAATGTATTTTTGTTGCATCTTTTCAGCCAGTCTGATGAACTGCAAAGATTTTTAGTCCGCAAGGCATGGAGAGGACACCCAAAAAACAGCAAAGGGCAGCTCCCACAAGAGAGCTGCCCTTTGCTGCGGCTGATATTTGCTTACAAACGGCCGCACTGACGGCCGGTGAAGAATCGGAGCGTAGTGTTGGCCCGGAAGACTTTGCCTGCCCGCAGCACCGTCGTCGGGAACTCCGGGTGAGAGGGGCTGCAGGGGAAGTGCTGGGTCTCAAGGGCAAAGCCGCCGTACTTTTCCAGCGGGACGCCGCCCTTGCCGGGGGAGGGGCAGTTCTGCAGGAAGTTGCCGGTGTAGAGCTGGATGCCCGGCTGGGTAGTGTACATCTTCATGCTGATGCCGGTCTTGTCGCTGGACGCCCAGGCGCAGAGGCTCTGGCTGGCACCCCGGGGCCGGTCGAGGACATAGCAGTGGTCGAAGCCGCCGCCCGCCATGGTGGTCTGGTAGAAGCCGGTGTCGAGGTCGCGTCCCAGAGGCTTTCCGGTGCGGAAGTCCATCGGCGTACCGTCCACGGGCAGGATCTTGCCCGTGGGGCAGGTCTCGTTGTTGCCCTCGAGGTAGTTGGAAGCGTAAATGCGGAGCTTCTGGCCCAGCACATTGCCGCCGCCGTCGAGGTTGAAGTAGGTGTGGTTGGTCAGGTTGATGATGGTGTCCTCGTCAGTGGACACACGGTAGTCCATCCGCAGGGTGTTGTCCGGCGTGAGGATATACCGCACACTGACCTTCAGATTTCCGGGGAAACCGTCTTCGCCCGCCGGGCTTTCGGTCTCCATCAAAAGGGTGTCGCCGAACATCTTCACATCGTAAATTTTGCGGGGGAAGGTGCCGTGCAGGTGATTTTTGCCATTGTTGGCTTCCAGCTTGTAGGTCTTGCCGCTGAGAGAAAATTCCGCATTTTCAATGCGGTTGGCGTACCGGCCCACGAACGCACCGCAGCAGGTGCTGCCGGATGAGTTGAAATCCGCCTCATAGTCGGCGAGGGTGTCGTGTCCGACGACCACATCCACCAGACCCGTTTTTGTAGGGACGAAGAGATTTTTGATCACACAGCCATAGTTCAGCACGCTGACCTCAAGTCCACCGGGATTGGAGATGATGTATTCATCCACCTTATCGCCGTTTTTGGTCACACCAAAGGGCTTGGAGCGGAACTGTGCCATAAGGCTCGCCTCCTTCTTCATTATTTTCGGTCAGGGCAGCGCAGCCCCGACCTCGTCCATAATTATGATTATAGCACAGTTTTCCAGACTTGTGTGAGAATGCTTTTAGATTTATCTTCCAAAATTTCGAGAGATTTTTTGGACATATTGCGAAAACGCCTTTCATCTTAAAAGGCTCTCCCTTTGGGAGAGCTGGCGCGAAGCGCCTGAGAGGGCAAGGACGCTGCTGCTGTCAGGGAACAAAAGAAACCGCCGCACGGTGACCGTGCAGCGGTTTCGGGGCAGATACTTATTCTATGTGGGCTCAGAAAGCCCGGGCCACGGTGGGCGGCTTATTTTTCGTAGATGACGATCATGTAGCAGTAGGTGTCATCGCCGTCCTGCACACGGTGGACGGCGAGCTTCACGCTCGTACAATCCTGGCCATAGATGGTGTAAACACTCACGCCGTCATTGGAGTGATTGATCACATAGGCAGCCTGGGTGATGGCATTGCCCGCCGACTCGGGCATTTTTGCCGCATAAAACTGCACGCCGACGCTGGTGCTGGTGCTGGTGCTGTACTCCTTCAGCGCCTTTTTCAGCATGGTAAAGCCATCACCGACGGAACTGCCGTTGACTCTGGAGTTCCAGAAATAGCCGCCTCTATAGTTGTTGGCCAGATAACCGGTAGATTCGTTGAACCATTTCGCCTTGTTTGCCCGGAAGTCCGCATCGATCGTCTCAAAGACAGCCGGGGAGACATCGTAGGTCACCTTCATGTCAGGTTTTCCCATCTGGCCCCGGAGATAATCTCCGCAAGCCTTTTCTATGGCATGCTCGGTCACCTTGCCGCCGCAGCCGGTAAGTAGGGTCAGTGCCATCATGGCCGCAAGAGCCAGAGACAGGACACGGTTGAGTCGTTTCATAGTATGATTCCTCCCTATAATATGGCGGTGTTCAAACGAAACATCGACACCTTTTTCCTATTGTACCCCCCCCCCCCCCCTACCTTGTCAATAGGTTATCGCTGAATGTTCCCGCTACTGACATGATTCTACCCGGAGCTGTCGAGCGGAGCGAGACGGAGAGGGCCTTCCGGGCGCCCCCCGGCAGGCCCAGCCCAAAAAAGAAACCGCCGCACATCAGACTGTGCAGCGGTTTCGGGGCAGATGCTTATTCTATATAGATAGGAGACAGCCTCAGGCCTCCGGCTGGGCGGGCTGAGCCGCGGTGGCGTTCGACTGCGCGATATACTCGGCGGCATCATCGGGGATGTCGTCCATCCCGTCGTCACCCACATCGACCACCAGCGGCGGCTTCTTGAAGAGGATGTCGTAGAGGATGGGGACGATGTACAGGGTCATCAGGGTGGCATAGCTCAGGCCGCAGATGATGACGATGGCCATGCCGCTCATGAGCTGGCTCGCCATATCGTTGCTGAACACCATCTGCAGCATGGCCAGAACGGTGGTCAGGGTGGTCATGAGGATAGGACGCATACGGGTCTTTCCGGTGGCGACAAGGGCCGCACGGCGCTCCAGACCGCCCAGACGCAGCTGGTTGGCGTAGTCCACGAAGACGATACCGTTGTTGACGACGGTACCCATCAGGACGATGAAGCCCATCAGGGAGATCATGGTCAGCTGCTGGCCGGTGACCAGCATACCCAGCAGGCCGCCGGTGAAGGCCAACGGCACCGTGAACAGGACGATGAAGGGGGACAGCAGGCTCTGGAACTGAGCCACCATGACCAGATAGACGAAGGGCAGGGCCAGAGCCATCCACTGCACCATCTCATCGACCATCAGGTTGACGGTGGAGGACTCGCCGCCCAGCGAGAAGGAGCAGCCCTCAGGCATCTCATCGGAGAGAGCGAAGTCGTCCAGCGTCTTCTGGAGCACACGGGACTGAACGGTGGTGTTGTAGCCGTCCAGCGTGTCGGCAGACACCGTGATGTAGCGGGTCTGGTTCTCGCTGGTGATAGAGTCGGGGGCGGTGCCGGTGGACCAGGTAGCGATGTCACCCAGCGTGCAGGTGCCGGTGGTGATGGCGCCGGTGGCGTCCATGACGCTGGTGGTGAAGGTCATGTCCATCATGTTTTCCTTGGTCACAGGGTCAAGGTTGTCGCTGATCTGGACTTTCATGGTGGAGCCGTCCACCGTGACGGGGGTCTCCGCCGTGGTGGTGGTGGTGAGCTTGGCGGCGATCTGCTGGTAGACCTGCGCAACCGTCAGGCCATAGGCGCGGACCTTGTCGCGGTCGATGTCCAGATTGATGGTCGCATCGCCCTGACCGAGGCCGGTGGCGGCGTTGGCGAAGCCCTCGGTGTCGTTGACCATCTGGACGACCTTATCGCCCAGTGCGGTAATGGTATCGGCGTCGGGGCCGTAGATCTTGACAGAGAGGCCGCTGCTCAGCTGGCTTGTCAGGTCCTGCATACCGCTGATCTCGACGGTGCCGGTGCAGTTCTCGACGCTGGCCACCGCATCATTCAGGGCCTGCTCCACAGCGGCGATCTTAGTGGAGGAGAGGGACTCGTCCAGCATGACGTTGAACTGGTAGCTGCCGTAGCTGTTGGCGGCGCTCAGCAGGTCGGTGATGGCGCTGGGCAGGCCCAGCTGACCGATGTCGATGCCGGCCACAGTGGTATCGGTGGTGACACCCACCTCTTCCACGCCGTCCACGGCCATGACGGCCTCCACGACCTGTCCGGCCACACCGTAGGATTCCTCTTTGGTCAGGCCGTCGTCGGTGGAGAGGGCGATGGTGGCCTCATTGCTGGAAATTTCGGGCAGAAGGACGACGCCCATGGAGAAGACCTTCCAGCCGCAGAAGGCCAGCAGGACGACAGCGGCCACCAGCGGCAGAGCGCGGTGCTGCAGGCACCACTCGAGGCTGCGGGCATACTTATCCTGAATCTTTTCGAACCAGACCAGACGCTTCGGCTCAGCCTTTTTCAGGACAGTGGAAGCAGCGGCAGGCACGACGGTGATGGCTACGATGAGAGAGGCCATCAGGCAGTAGCCGATGCACATGGACATGGGCTGCAGCAGGCTGCGCACCGTGCCGGAGGCGAACACCACCGGCAGGAAGACGCAGACCGAAGTAAGGGTAGAGGCCACCACCGACATGCCTACCTGACGAGCACCCTGCACGGCGGCGCGGGCCGCCGGTACGCCCCGGCCCCGCAGACGGTAGATGTTCTCGATAACGACCACCGAGTTATCCACCAGCATACCGACACCCAGCGACAGGCCCGCCAGCGTCATGATGTTCATGTCGAGGCCGGTGAAGTACATCAGAACGACGGCGAACAGGACAGACAGCGGGATGCTGACGCCGACCACGAGGGTGGGCTTGATGTCCTTGAGGAAGATGGCCAGCACGATGATGGCCAGCGCAGCGCCCACCAGCATACTGCTGATGATGCTGTTGACGATGATGGTGATGTAGTTGCCCTGGTTGGACAGGACGACGACGTGAAGGTCAGAATACTGAGCCTGCAGCTCCTTGAAGGCATTCAGGCAGCCGTCCGAGACGCTGCTGGCGCTGGAATTGGCGTTGCGGAAAATTTTCAGCACCACGGCCCGCTCCCCGTTCAGGCGGGTGTAGCTGGCCTCGGCGTTGTCGATGACGGCCACGTCGGCCACATCGGAGAGGCGGACATCGCCGAAGCCATCGACGTGGAGCAGAAGTGCGCCCTCAATGTCCGAAACGCTGTCGTACTCTTCGCCGACCTTCAGCAGCCAGGACTCGCCGCTCTTATCGGCGACGTAGCCGGCAGGCATCGAGAAGTTCTGGGCGTAGATGAGCTGGGCGAGGGTCTTGATGTCCAGCTGCTTGGCCACATCGGCGCTGGCAAGGGCCTTTTCCTTGGTCTCCTCGTAGAGCTGCTTGGCGTCTTCCAGCTGGTTTTCGTAGTCCTTCAGCTTCTCCCGGGCCTCGGTGAACTGCATATAGGCGCTGAGCTGCTGGCTGGAATAGCTGCCCAGAGCGACGGAGAACTGGTTCATCAGGCCGGGGACATTGTCCATGGCTTTGATGACCTCGTCCAGAGTCTTATAAATGGTGCTCAGGCTGTTGGAGACTTCCAGCTCGTCGGCAAGGTCGGAGACGGTGCCGTCGCTGGTACCCAGACGGCCCTGCAGCTCCTGCAGAGCGGCGGTGAGCTTATCGGTGATGTCGCGCAGCTCGCCGACGATCTCGATGAGGGAGTCGATGTCCCGCATACCGGTCTGGTTGAACTGGTCCACAACCCGCTGCAGGCCGTCGCGGACGTCGATGAGGGCCTGCTGGATCTCCGGCTCATTGACCACGCCGATGAGCTGGTTGATGCTGCTCAGCAAAGCCTGCGCCTGGTCGCGCACGACGGTGACGGCGTCGGCCACCTCCGTACCCATCTGGGCCATGACGGTGTCAGAGACGGTGTTGCCGAAGTTTTTCAGCTGTTTTTCGTACTCGGCACGGCCTGCGGCGATCTGTGCCTCGGCGTCATCGAGCTGGGCGCGGGCGTCGGCCAGCTGGGTGTCGATGAGCTCCAGCAGGCGGGCGTTCACTTCGTCTATCTTATCCTGATTCAGCTGCACCTGCACCATCTTTTCGATGAGGCCGTTGGCCGACACGCTGGAAACGCCGCCGGTGCGGCCCACATAAGGCACGAGGGTGCTCTCCACAAAATCCGACAGATCGTAGACATCGCTGCCCTCCCGGCTGACAGCCACCGTCATAAAGGCGTTCATGTTCAGGCTGTACTCGATGATGGAGGGGGTCAGACAGGTGCCGGGCAGACTGGTCGCGGTCTGGTCCACCTTGTTGGAGGTCTTGACCATCGCGCTGTTCATGTCGGTGCCTTCGGCGAATTTCATGAGCAGAAGGCTGTAGTTTTCCGCCGAGGTCGCCGTGATGCTCTCGACGCCGGACACTGTACCCAGCGCGTTCTCCATCACATCGGAGACTTCTGACTCCACACGCTCCGGGCTGGCACCGGGGTAGACAGTGACCACCATGAGGTATGGCGTGCTGATGTCGGGCAGAAGGTTCGTCTGCAGGTTCGTGATGGACACGAAGCCCAGCAGCAGGACCATGATGACCGCAACAAGGATGGTGAACGGCTTTTTGACACTGAATTTTTCCATGATTTCCTATCCATTTCTTTTTTATGCCGCCGCGCGGCAAAAGGTACGCCGCAACTACGGCAGCACCCTCTGAACGCTTCTTATCATTCCTATTATACACGAGGGAATCTCCCTTGCAATAGTCCTGAAGTTAATATTTAACAAAACTTTCCTTAATCCACCTTTGTTTAGGAAGTCAATGGGAAGATCCCGGCTACTTTCTTGCCATATTTCGTGGAAATACGGGCCGGATTATGCTATACTAGAATGCAGAATGGAATTTTATCGCAATTTCAGGCACAGCGCCTATCCAAGCTGCATAAGGCCCATGTTCCGGGCTTATATACGTTCGATACGACCCCAAAGAGGAATGCTATGAAGAAAGTTATATCCGTCCGTTTCAAGGACAACGGCAAGACCTATTATTTTGACCCCGCAGACACCCCCATCAAGACCGGCGACTATGTTATCGTCGAGACGGCCCGGGGCGTGGAATGCGGCGAAGTGGTGCAGGGCGTGAAGGAGATCGCCGACTCTGCTGTCCCCAAGGCCCTCAAACCCATCACCCGGATGGCCGACAGCGTGGACGTGCGCCGGATGCGCCAGAACCGCGAGGACGAAAAACGCGCCTACCACACCTGCCAGGAGTGCATCGCCCGCCACGGGCTGGAAATGAAGCTGGTGGAGGCCGAATACACCCTCGACCGCTCCAAGATCATGTTCTATTTCACCGCCGATGGCCGCGTGGACTTCCGTGAGCTGGTCAAGGATCTGGCCGGCATCTTCCACACCCGCATCGAGCTGCGCCAGATCGGTGTGCGCGACGAGAGCAAGATGATAGGCGGTCTGGGCATCTGCGGCCAGCCCTTCTGCTGCAGCCGCTTCCTGAAAGACTTTCAGCCCGTCTCCATCAAGATGGCAAAAGAGCAGGGTCTTTCCCTCAACCCGACCAAGATCAGTGGTGCCTGCGGCCGCCTGATGTGCTGCCTGGCCTACGAGGAGAGCGCCTACGAGTACCTGAACAGCATCATGCCCATGGTGGGCAGCACCGTCCGCACGCCGGACGGCCTCGGCACTGTGCTCGAGGTCAACCCCATCTCCGGCTATCTGCGGGTGCGCTGCGGCACTGAGGCCTTCGCGCCCCGGTACTATAAGGTGAGCGTCTGCGAGTATATCTCCGGCGGCAAGCGCGCACCCCGCCGCCCCGACCCGGACGACGATTATTCCGGCGTGCGCAATCCCGCCCCGGTGGTGGCTTCGGCCAACGCCGACGGCACCTCGTCCTGCCCCGGCTGCGGCAGAAAAGATAAAAAATAAAAGGCTGGAACTGGCGGGGTCTCCGAACGGTTAGTCTGTTAAAACTAACTTTGCTTCGTGATTTTCGCCAAAAAACCTCTTCAAATTTCTCCAAAAGTTAGCCTGTGCTTTTGTGCAACCCACCAAAAAACGAAAAATTGCTTTTGGGTGGGTACGGTTAGTCTTGCCTTTTTGAAACGGCTTTGTTAAAATGCAGTCAAGGATACGATTTCCGAGGGGTCTGCCAGAGCCGTGCAGGGGCAGATTTCTTCATAAATACTGAGCACGGGGAGATAAAGGAGAGTTCTATTATGGCACACAAGGTTTCTGACGCATGTGTTGGCTGCGGCGCTTGCGAGGGCGCTTGCCCCGTTGGTGCAGTCGCTGTTGAGAACGGCGTTGCAGTTGTGAACGCAGACGCTTGCATCGATTGCGGCGCTTGCGAGGGCGCTTGCCCCACCGGTGCTATCACCGCTGAATAATTTTTAGCAGATAGCGCGCGAATAACGCATCAAAAGCAGCAGACCTGCCAGGCGGGTCTGCTGCTTTTCTTTCTTGCATAATTTTTTCATCTTTCGGGACACAATATTTTGTCGGAGGATTTCGGCTGGGCGTATGGAACATTCTACCGAGATTTTGTATAATAAAACAGAAGTATACTGCTCCGCCGTCCACCGGTTCGGCTCGGACGCGCTTTTGCTGGCCCGCTTCTGCGAGCCGCGGCGCAGCCAGAAGGCGGCAGACCTGTGCTCCGGCTGCGGCATCGTGAGCCTTGAGTGGCACGACCGGGGCCATCGCGGCCCCTGTGCCGCCGTGGAATTGCAGCCCGAGGCCAGTGCGCTCTTACAGGAGGCTGTGGCCGCGCAGGGCATCGGGCACATCACCCCTTATCTCACCGACCTGCGCACCTTCCGGGAAGGGGAGGGCCAGTTCGATGTCTGCGCCTGCAACCCGCCCTACTTTACCGCCGGGCCGCAGAGCACCGACGCGGGCCGTGCCACGGCCCGCCACGAGACGGATTGCACCCTCGAGGATGTCTGCGCCTGCGGTTTCCGCCTGCTGAAGGACGGCGGAAAGCTTTCCCTCTGCCATCGGCCCGAGCGTCTGGCCGAGGTGCTGGCTGTGCTGCGGGCGCACCGCCTCGAGCCGAAGCGTCTGGCCTTTGTGAAGAATAAGCCCAGCGCCGCGCCGTGGCTTTTTCTTGTGGAAGCCCAGAAAAACCGCCGTACCGGCCTGCGCATCGAACCGGATGTGCTCATCACCGCCGGGGCGGCGATGTACGGAGAAGTAAAATAACAACATCAGGGAGGTCAATCATGGCCGGTATTCTTTATATCGTGGCAACCCCCATCGGCAATCTGGACGACATGCCGCCCCGCGTGGCCGCCACCTTCGGCGCGGCGGACTTCGTGGCTGCCGAGGACACCCGCGTGACCATGCGGCTGCTGAACTATCTGGGCCTGAAAAAGCCGATGGTCAGCTACTACGAGCACGCATTGCAGAAGGGCGAGGGCATCCTGCGCCGGATCGAGGCGGGCGAGAACTGCGCCCTCTGCTCTGACGCCGGAATGCCCTGCGTCTCTGACCCGGGCGAGGTCATCGTGCGGGACGCGCTGGCCCGGGGCATCAAAGTCGTGCCTGTCCCGGCGGCGTCCGCCTGCGTGACGGCGCTGGCCGTCTCGGGCCAGGACACCTCCCGCTGGGTGTTCGAGGGCTTCCTGCCCGTGAACCGGAAGCAGAAAAAAGAGCGTCTTGCTGAGCTTCTGGGGGAAAAGCGGACCGTCATCTTCTACGAAGCGCCCCACAAGCTGCGCACGACGCTGGACGACCTCGTGAACGCCTTCGGCCCGGAGCGGAGCATCACCCTCTGCCGTGAGCTGACCAAGCTCCACGAAGAGATCTGGAAGACCACCCTCGGGGAGGCACAGGCCCACTACGCCGCCAACGAGCCGAGAGGCGAGTATGTTCTGGTCATGGCCGGTGCGCCGGCTTCCACAGAGCCGGAAGCAGAAATGACCCTCGAGCAGGCCGCACAGCGCGCCCTCGAGCTGACCGGACAGGGCTTCGGCCCCACTGCCGCCGCCAAGGCTGCAGCTCAGGGGACGCCCTACTCCAAGAGCGAAGTATATAAGGCACTGCTGACCATCCAGCAGCGCGACCCGGAATAAAATTTGAGGAGGATCCTTTTCCCGTGACGAAACTTCTGATTTTGAGCGACAGCCACAACAGCCGTCTGGCCATTGAAAACATTCTGGCTGCCGAGGCGGACAGCATCGACGCGCTCATCTTTCTGGGCGACGGCCTGCGCGACCTCGAGCAGGCGCTCACCTTTTACCCCTCTCTGCGGGCCTATGCGGTAGCCGGAAACTGCGATTTCGGTGCGCTGGAGCCGCTGGACGGGCTTGCCGCCTTTGACGGGGTGGTCGTCTTCTACACCCACGGCCATATGTACGGGGTGAAATACGACCTCGACACGCTGGCTGACGCAGCCGCAGCCCGGGGCGCGAACGTCGCCCTCTTCGGTCACACCCACATCCCGGTGGCAGAAGAGCGGGGCGGGGTGTTCCTGTTCAACCCCGGCTCCTGCGGCCGGTGCTATACCGGCCCCAACACCTACGGCATCCTGACCCTTGCCGACGGCAAGGTGGTCAGCCACGAGCACAAAGAGGTACCCAAAGCATGAGCATCAACGAGGTGCGCTGGCTGTCCGAGTGCGGCAGCACCAACGCTTACGCAAAAGAGCATTTTGAAGAGTTCGGCCCGGTGGGCGCGGTATACACCACCAATCAGACCGCAGGCCGGGGCCGTCTTGGCCGCAGCTGGGTGAACGCCGAGGGCTGCGCCCTCTATTATACGGCGGTCATCCGGGAGCCGCTGGCCCAGCCTGCCACCCTGCCGCTGCTGGCAAGCCTTGCCGTCCGCGATCAGCTGGCCCAGCGCTACGGCGTGGACTGCCGGATAAAATGGCCCAATGACCTGCTGCTGAACGGCAAAAAGATCGTGGGCATCCTCTGCGAGAGCGTCAGCTACGGCTACCAGATGCAGGGCCGGGGCATCGTCTGCGGCATCGGCATCAATCTGGCACAGCCCCAGAGCTATTTCGACGCCGCAAACCTGCCCAACGGCACCTCCCTCGAGCTGCAGGGCGCGAAAGTGGACCTTGCCGCCGACCCCCAGTGGCTGGCCGAGGCGCTGACGGACTTCGGCTTTGACCGTCCGCTCTACACCTTCGCGCGGGAGGGCTTCGCTCCCTTCCGGGACGAGTACAAGGCGGCCTGCGTCAACCTGGGCCGCCACGTCACCTTCGATCTGCCGGGCGGCGGCACAGGCAGCGGCACAGCCATCGACGTGGACGCCGACGGCCAGCTCATCGTCCGCACCGACAGCGGCGAGGAGAAGGTCTTCACCGGCGAAGTCTCCGTCCACGGCATCTACGGGGCCGTATAATTTTTCCAGCATTCCAGCGCCTCTGCAGGCCGTCCGGCCCCGGGGGCGCTTTTCTTTTTTCCCTGCGAAGTTTGTGGAAAACCCGGGTTTTCCCACGGTTTTCCACACATGGTTTTTGCCGGGCAGCGTTTGTGGAAAACTCCTGCGCCAAAAATTCCAGAGGGGAGAGGCGCTTTTGCCCCCAGCGCGAAACGCCGCAGAAAATAAATTTTCGGCCTCGACTTTCTTTTCAAAAAAAGGCTCTGCGACCTCTTTTCTCCCCAGATTTTCCCTCTTTTCCCGTTTTAGAATACATCGTGTATAACCCAAAGCTCAATTTTCTGTGGAAAACTCGGTGGAAAAAGTGGAAAACACTGTGGGAAACCTCACTTCTTTTTCACAAAATCGGTGGAAAACCCAGTGGAAAAAGTTAAAAAATCATTCCAGATGGGATACTCTTCCGATAACGCACCAAAATGGAACCCCGCACTTCCCACGGATTTTCTTGAATGGGCCGGGCAAACATGATACAATGAAAAACAGAAAACGGCCCCGGACATGGGCCGCAAAAATTCTTTTCACGGAGGCTTCTGTCTATGAACTGGATCTCCCGCCTTGAGCGGAAATACGGCCGCTTTTGCATCCCGAACCTCATCTCTATCATCGTAGGCGGACAGATTTTAGTCTACGCCATCGAGCTGTTCGTCAACCAATTCATCTCAGTCTATCTCGGCCTGAGCCGGAGCCTGCTGCTGATGGGGCAGGTGTGGCGGCTCATCACCTTCGTCTTTATCCCGTTTTCGGGGGGCGGGCCGCTGAGCGTCATCCTCGGCATCTACTTCACCTGGTTCATCGGCACGGCGCTGGAAAAGGAGTGGGGCGATTTCCGCTTCAACCTCTACTTCCTGCTGGGAATGATCGGCACCGTGCTGGGCTGTCTCGTCACCGGCATCCCCGCCGACACCTACTGCCTGTCGCTGTCGCTGCTGCTGGCTTTCGCCATGCTCTACCCCGAGGTGCAGGTGCTGCTGTTCTTCGTCATCCCGGTAAGGGTGAAGTATTTCGGCCTCTTCGCCGCTGCCATGTGGCTGTTCAGCTTCCTCACCGCCGGGTGGCTGTATAAGGTGAGCTATCTGCTGAGTATGCTGGGGTTTGTGCTCTTCTTCGGGCCGCAGGCACTGCGCAGCGTCCGGGCGTGGATACGCCGGGAGCAGTGGAAGCGGAAGAACCGGAGGTGAGCCGCAGATGATGATAGACCGCCTTGCGGGCAATGCTGCCCTGAAAGACAGCGTCCGCCTGATGCTGGGCAGCCGCCGTCTGACCCACAGCGTGTTATTGGTGGGCGAGACGGGCCTGGGCGCGGGCTACGCGGCCCGGTGCGTGGCGGCAGACTATCTTTACCCGGCAGGCGGCGCGCCTGCTGAGGCCCTTCTGCGGGGCGAA
>ERZ791825.745-NODE-745-length-21971-cov-3.002327_pt1 | contig 21971 bp, 19 predicted proteins | sample MGYA00510298_ERZ791825 | MGnify/ENA primary metagenome ERZ791825 (study PRJEB30046, sample SAMN00792010) | human gut metagenome | study: EMG produced TPA metagenomics assembly of the A metagenome-wide association study of gut microbiota in type 2... | reverse complement strand
AAACAATAGAATACACGCTCTGCGAGCATTCTATTGTCATGAATAAATCCGATGCTGCGCAGTCTTTGCGCTGGTTGCATCAGACATCCCTGACATCGAATGCGCCGCCGATAATTTCCTGAGAATCGCCGGAAATATCAACGCTTGCAGGGGTAATAATAAAAATAAAATGCGAAATCTTCTGCAGATGACCGTCGATTGCGTAACAGGACCCAGACGCGAAATCGATAATTCTCTGTGCAATATCAATGTCAAGCCCTTCCATATTGAGAACGACAGTGCGGTTTTCCAGCAGTGTTTCGGTAATTTCTCTGGCGTCTTCTACACTGGTAGGCTTAATGACCTGTACGTTCATACCGGGTACGCCGGATCTGCGCGGTGCAGGACGCATGGGAGTTACTTTCTGAAGCGCTTTTCTTGGGCGTTCCTCTTCTTCATAGGAATCAGCCTTCTGAATGCTCTTGATTTTGGGTTTCTTCTCTACCGGCGCTTCGTCATAATCATCATATTCATCATCATAGTATCCATCATCTTCATCGTCGCCTAATTTCATATAGCCCAAAAATTTGTCCATCAATCCCATTTTCGAAACATTCTCCTTTTATTCCATATCGGCCACTGTCCGAGTACCGAATATCCCAGTACCGACTCTCACACAGGTGGAACCTTCTTCAATGGCTGTTTGGTAGTCGATGGTCATGCCCATCGATAAAACGTCCATAGAAACATTATCAACACTTTCCTGTGCGATGTCAACAGATAATTTCTTCATCAGCTGAAAATAAACCCGGTTCTCTTCCGGCGTCTGCGTAAGCGGTGCAACCGTCATCAGCCCCCGGATATGGACATTTGGAAGAACTGCGATCTGCCGCACCAGCGCGAGGGTATCCTTCGGGCGGATGCCAAATTTGCTCTCCTCCCCGGCACAGTTGATTTCCAGTAAAATATCTGTCTGCGCGTCTTTCTTGACGCTTTCTTTGCTGATTTCCTCCGCGAGGCGCAGGGAATCGACGCTGTGGATCATTGTCACTTTCCCGATCAGATATTTTACCTTATTGCGCTGCAGATGTCCGATCATATGCCAGCGGATGTCTTTTGGAAGCTGGTCGTATTTATCGCACAGCTCCTGCACCTTATTTTCCCCGAAATCGCGGATCCCTACGTTGTAGGCTTCCTGCAGGGCGGAAAGCGGCTTTGTCTTGCTGACTGCGACCAAAAGGATGTCATCGGAAGTTCTCCCGGATTTTTTCGCGGCTTCTGCGATATTGTTCTGTGTTTGTTTTAGATTTTGTGTAATCATGCTGTTCCTGCTCCATCCCTATCGTTCTGTTTTTGGTAAAGGGTCTGTATTTATTCATTGATCAGCTGATCTACGTCCACGCTCGAAGCGTCGAGCACGATATAATCATAGGTGCTCAGACCGTAGGTGGTGTTGGATTTGATCAACGCGTATTCGTCGTTCTGCTTTAAAATCTGGATTTCCTTAAAGTCGGCGTAGCCCTTGTTGATATTGAACACGCCGGTCAGGGAAGCCGTCTGGGATACCGTATAGCTTTCCGTCGATTCCGGTTTGATCAAATGGTCGCCGACACGCAGGGAGGAATCGTCCAGATAGTAATTCTCATCGTTTTCCTGATAAATCTGTGTCGCAACAAATTCCGTCGTCAGGGAGCCGTTTTCTCCCGCCGTTTCGCGCAGGACACCGGTTGCGCCGTTGCTTCCGCCCTTTGTGATATAATCCTTCGGGATCAGGAAAAATTCCTGCGTCGTGATCGCGGAAAGGGGAACCTTTAAACCGCTCTCGGAGTCAGATAAAATTTCCACGTCGAGAAAACGGTCGGTTGCAAAGGTGATCATGGAATTGTTTAATTCCAGCACTGCCAGGACATTTCCCTCGCCGCCGTTGTCGATGATGGAAACCTGTCCCCAGGATTCATACTGGTTTTTGAGGAAACGGACTTTGACGTACTGCTCGTTCTCTAACTGCGCTGCTGTCGTGCGGTCGACCTGAATTACGATTCTCCAATTTTCGCTGGTGGAAAGTCGGTAGAGCGGATCGGAGGCAGAGGTCAGCTCGTTGCTGATCAGCTGCGTTTTTTCGTAGTTGTCTTTTTGAAAGTCAGCGTCAGTCAAATCGGAGGGCGCTTTGTCTTCATAACCGTCGATCGAATAGGTAATAATGCCGGATTCCGGCGCATAACAGAGATTGACCGGTTGCGTACTCGCTGCATTGTTGATGACCTCGAGATTTTCCAGTACGTTAATGTTAGCGAGTTTTAAAACAGTGCCTTCCAGCTCATATTTGAAGTTGTAGACGCTGTTGAACTCATGGGGGGTAAAATTCGCGCAGAAGCCGGAAATACTTGTGCGCAGCTCGCGCATATCGCTTTCCGACAGGGAAGTGTTGTCCGCGTTCTGCTCGTCTAAGATTTCCTTGATCTGACCGCTCTCATCTACGGTGCAAACAAGCTGATTGGCACCGACACGTTCCCCTTCACGGGCATAATAGTTGATATAGCCGTTGTAGGAGCTTGTCACAACCGTTTCATCGCGCAGGGCGATGGCCGTATAAATATTATCTACAGACAGCGCGCCCTCCTGTACGCGGTAGGCGACGACCTTCTGATCCCGGAACAGATAACTCCCGACGCAGATAATGATATAAACAAAAATCAGGAAAAAGATAAACGTCCCGAGATTGATATTGAAGGGTTTGCGGTACTGTCTGATATTTCCGTTATTCTGTCTTGCTGCCAAATAAAAAACCTCCGGCTTTTTCCAAAAATAAGCCCCGGCAGAGTTCCTCCGGGGCTTTTTCTTCAGAGTAGACCAGCTTCCGGCTGACGGTAAGCTGAGATCTCCTGTTTCAATAAACTCATTTTATCAGATGGATACGATGATCTTGGACTTTAAGCTGTCGTCCAGTTCGGATTCATTCCGGGAAACACTGAGTACGAAATCCACGCCAAACTTTTCGCTCATCTCATCCAGCTTTGCAACAACGCCTGTAATGTTCTGACCTTCCAGGTTTGCAATTTTCAAAAAGCTGTCAAAATACATCTGCTCGAGGTCGTGATCCTGAGAGATGATGCCACTGACGAATCCGAGAAATGCGTCGCTGGAATCGATCATGTAGTCAGGAACTACGATCAGACGGATTTTGTTATTCAATTCATACATGTGTTTGGGACTCTTGTCCAGATATACGATGCTGCCGTGCGCATCCTTTACCTCATTATTCACTTTGTCCAGAAGAAATTTTGTTTTACCCTTGCCCTTTTCGCCTACAATTAACTGAACCATTGCAATCCCTCCTAAAGTATATTCCCCTTTATATGTAAACATTACACATATAACATATAGGATATGTTTTATTATAGTGGATTTCGCCCAAAAAAACAACCTTTATTTTCACTTCTGTTACGGTTCACTCACAGCTTCCCGGATGAACGGTGTAAGGGCTGAAACGCCCCACGCCACCCGATTAAGAAGTCGCCTGCTTCAGCAGGGCATTCATCTCTGTATACAGAATTCCGCGCTCCGCCGACTTTAAAATCACCGCAATATAAGGGTTCCCGGAGGTGTCGCGTGCAAGTAAAATCAGGCAGTTTCCTGCAGCACTTGTGGTGCCGGTCTTGCCGCCGATTACCGTAACCCTGTCCGGCGCTGCGACATTGCCCGCCAGGTACTGATTGGTATTTTTGACGGAAAGCGTTTTTTCTCTGCCGTTTTTATCTGTATAGACGGTATCATAGCTCGTCATGCTGATGATTTCATTGACCGTGTCGTATTTGAGCGCCTCATTGAAAATCAGGTACATGTCGTACGCCGTGACGTAATGGTTCTCTGCATTAAGTCCGTGCGGGTTTACAAAATGGCTGTTGGTTGCACCGATCGCCTGTGCCTCTTCGTTCATCATATCCGCAAAGCCCTCTACGGAACCGCCGATATGCTCTGCAATTGCAACGGCCGCGTCATTGGCGGATTTGATCAAAAGTGCATGGAGCGCCTGGTTTAACGTCAATTGGTCACCCTCTGCAAGGCCGCAGACAACTGCTCCGCTTTCGAGGTTTCCCATATTGGAGCTGACCGTGATCACATCGTCCGGATTGCCGTATTTGAGTGCGACAACCGCTGTCATCAGCTTGGTAAGGCTCGCGGGAGCCAGCCGTTCATGAATGTTTTTGGCATAAAGAACGGTACGGGAATTCAAATCAAAAAGACCGGCCGATGTGGCATCCGTCATATCAACAGCGGAATTGTCCGTATTGATATCTCCGTTCACAACACAAAGGCCGGATGCAAAAGCGTTTGCCGTTTCGAAACCGGTATCGCCGGAAATCCGAAACGCAGAAACCTTATAATCCGGATTATAGGAAAAGGCAATTGCCTCATCGCTGCAACCGGTCGCACCGAAGCAGACAGCAAGCGCTGTCAGCAGTGCAAGACATTTATTTGTACATTTCACGCCAGTCTAAATCTCCTCTGTCCAGGGACTTGATCAACAGTTCTGATGTCGCCAGATTGGTAGCAACCGGGATGTTGTGCATATCGCACAGACGCAGGATGTTGTTTACCGTAGGCTCATGCATCTTCGGAGTCATAGGATCACGCAGGAAAATGACAAGGTCAATTTCGTTATGCTCGATCTGTGCGCAGATCTGCTGTTCGCCTCCAAGATGTCCCGCCAGATATTTGTGGACATTCAGATTGGTAACTTCTTCGATCAGACGACCGGTGGTACCTGTTGCATACAGATTGTTCCGGCTTAAAATGCCTCTGTACGCAATGCAGAAGTTCTGCATCAGTTTTTTCTTTGCATCATGTGCAATTAACGCAATGTTCATGTTGCCTTCTCTCCCATACTATAAATTATACAGGTTTTTTCGCTGAAGCCCGACATTTAAGACGAAGCCGATCCCTATATACATACTGACTAGCGAACTCAGCCCATAGCTGACAAACGGAAGCGGTAATCCTGTATTTGGCATCATCATGGTAGCGACTGCAATATTCATAAAGCCCTGGATTCCGATCAGGGAACCCATTCCGGCAGCGATAACCATTCCGGCGGTATCCTTTGCGACCCGCGCGATGGACACACAGCGCATTGCAATCAGGATCAGCAGCAAAATGACTACTGCCGAACCGACAAATCCAAGCTCCTCCCCAATGACAGCAAAGATAAAGTCCGTCTGGGATTCCGGGAGAAAATTGCCATTTTTGACGGATGCGATATCCGTATTGTTAAGTCCCTTTCCCCAAAGCTGTCCGGATCCGATCGCGATGACGGAATTTAACTGCTGATAAGCTTCTGTATCCGCATAGGTCGCCGGGTCAAAAAATGCCATAATACGGTCCCGCTGATAATCCTTTATCAGCGTCTGTCCCTCCTGCATGACAATGGACAGAAAAACAAGAACGGACGGAACCGCTACTGCGAGAACGCCCCCGATGATTTTCCAACTCAAGCCGCCGACAAACATCAGGACACAGAATAAAACAGACACCAGAATCGTCGTGGAAAGGTTGGGCTGTTTATAAATCAGGGTCAGAGGCGGGATGATAAAGAGGACTGCAAGCAACAGTACCCGCATCGTATTAAATCGTTCTCTATACTTCATAATAAACTGTGCATAGAATAAAATCAACAAAATTTTTGCAGTTTCTGACGGCTGAAGGTCAAAAAAGCCCAAATCGAGCCAGCGAGCCGCACCGTTTGCCGACCTTCCGAAAAAATGAACCAGAACGAGGGTCACAATCACGAACAGGTATCCGATCCATGCCAGTTTCAACAGTCTGGAATAGTCCAAAAAGGCGATTACCAGCATGGCAATCAGACCGACTGCCATGCCGAGAATCTGTTTGCTCTGTACACTTTGCTTGGCGCTTCCGATCGCAAGGATGCCGATAACATTTAAGGCAATCACCAAAAGCACCAGAAGAAAATCAAAATTCTTTAGTTTGTATCTCCGAAACATATTGCTCCTTTAGCTGATTTTATGGAGATCCAGAATCGGGATGTTGGCGTAGATCGAAGGGGTCTTCGCCCCCTTGCCCCGCGTCGGCGCTTTGCTGATCTGGATTTCCATATTGTTTGTGTCTATTTTCATATAGCGTGATATGACTTCTGCGATATCTTTTTTGATCATCTCCAGAATTTCGGGCGAGCAGTTGACGCGGTCGGAAATCAGCAGGATTTTCAGACGGTCCTTTGCAACCTCGCGAGAGGGTTTTCTGCGAAAAAGATTAGACAGTTTCATACGCGTCCCTCCTGACTTTTATGAAAAATACCGGTGACCTTCGTCCAGAACGAAAAAGTCGGTTCCGGAAGCAGATACGGGGTCTCCTGCCCCAAAATCCGCTGGCAGATGTTCCGGTAGGCGCGTCCCGCCAGCGTGTGGTTGCCGACGAGCGGTTCGCCCTGATTGGTTGCGATGACGACGTTTTCATCGTCTGGCACGACGCCGATGAGCGGGATGGAAAGGATGTCCACCACGTCGTCTACGCTCATCATATCCCCGCGCCTGACCATCTCGTAGCGCATCCGGTTGATGACCAGATCGATGCGTTCAAAACCAGATGCCTCCAAAAGACCGATGATACGGTCCGCGTCGCGGATGGCGGAAACCTCCGGCGTTGTGACGACGAGCGCCCGATCCGCACCGGCGATGGCATTTTTAAACCCCTGCTCGATGCCTGCGGGACAGTCTAACAAAATGTAATCAAACTGCTCTTTTAAGTGTTCCACCAGCTTTTTCATCTGGCTTTCGTTGACAGCGCTTTTGTCCCTTGTCTGCGCGGTTGGCAAAAGATACAGACCGGGATAACGTTTGTCGCGAATCAGCGCCTGCTTGACGCGGCAGCTTCCTTCCACGACGTCTACAAGATTGTATACAATCCGGTTTTCCAGTCCCATGACGACATCCAGATTCCGCAGACCGATATCGGTATCGATCAATACAACCTTTCTTCCAGCCGCCGCCAGACCGGTTCCGACGTTTGCGGTCGTCGTTGTTTTTCCGAGACCGCCTTTTCCTGAGGTAACGACAATGACTTCACCCATGGCATACGATCCTCCGATCATGAAATATTGGCGTTCCCTGAACAGGCTGCACTAAACAGGCAGTTCATTCAGTAATTCTTTGGTAATGGACTGCATTTGTATTTCGCCGTTTCGGACGCATGCCATCTGCGGCTGCCCCTTGCGGAGCCTTCCCGCCCATAAGCGGCTTTCCTTTGTTTTATATTTGAAATCTCCGATTTTTAATTTCTGCGGAGTCATTTCAAGCGCTGCAATAAAGTGATGGTCCCTGCCGTCGCCGCCCGCATAGGCGTTTCCGGCAAGCCTTCCCAGAACGATGATATCCTTTGTGGAAATGATGCTGCAGCCTTCTTCCACGCTGCCTAAAATGACGATGCTGCCCTCGGTTTCAAGAATCTGCCCGTCTTTTAAGCTGCCGCGGTAAAACTGTCCATCGTCCCCGCTCGCAGATTTTTGCGCAAAGTACCGCGCCGCTTCCGCTGCGTTGGAAAACTGGTTCTGGAGCCCGGCATCTTTTCCGATGACACAGAGCACCTGCAGACGGCTGGATGAGGTGATCGTGTCCACGAGGATATTTTCCTCCTCCTGGGTAAGCGTCCTGCCCTCAAAGGACACCGCGACCTGCATATCCCCGAAAAAACGGGCTGAGTCGCGGAATTTCTGTGCAAGATCCAGACAGAGCTGTTCAAATTCCAGCGTATCATCCAGATAGATTGCAATGCCGTCTTTATAGCTTTTGAGAATTACGGTGTTTTTCATGATCAGTCTCCTCCCCCAACGACAGTTTCCAGGGAAAGTGCAGTCTGGCTGGCTGTCAGGGCTCCGTTTTCGTCCAGGTCGAAATACACGGTCATCAGCTGCTTGGAAAGCTGGCAGGCGTAGTCGGAGGAATAACCGTTTGCGATACGGATCGCCATAGAGACCTCCGGATTGTCGTAAGGCGCGTAGCCGACGAACAGACCGTGGTTTGGACGGGACTTATCTTCTTCGGCGGTACCGGTCTTGCCGGCAACCTCAACGCCGAAATCCTGATAGTATTTCTTGTTCTGGACAACGCCGCGCATGCCCTGATGGATTGCATTCCAGTAGGACTGGGGCATATCGATCGTATTGCGGACGTTTGCCGAATAATTGACAAGCAGGTTGCCAGAGGTATCCGTCACCTTATCTAAAAGCGTCAGGTCATAGCAGGTACCGCTGTTTGCAACGGTCGTCACATAACGGGCAAGACCGACGGTGGTGAAGTTGTTGGTACCCTGTCCGATTGCGGATACAACAGACAGTGCGTCAGAAATCTGCGGTTCGGATTCTTCAATTTCAATGCCGGATTTTTCGTTCAGTCCGTACATAGACGCATATTTGGCGAGCTTTTCATTACCGAGATCCTGATCGTATTTATCGCCGTTTAAGCCGAGCTGATAGCCGACCTCGTAAAAAAAGACGTTACAGGAGTTCGTGATCGCTTCGGATACATTTAAGCTGCCGTGACCGCTTCTCTTCCAGCATCGGGGCTGATAATCGGAGAAACGGGTAAAAATTCCCGGACACTCGATTCTTGTCGTCAAATCGATCACATGCTCCATCAAAGCCGCGGTAGACGATACCATCTTAAAGGTGGAACCGGGCGCCGTACGCATCTGGGTCGCATAATTCCACATCGGGCGGGAAAGATCCTCGCCGCTGGAAATCCGCGCATAATATTCTGCGTCGATGCCGTTTGCCAGCCGGTTGTTATCATAGCTGGGATAGCTGACGAGCGCACGCACCTCTCCGGTGTTGACGTCTGTTAAAACGCAGGATGCCGAATACGGGTCGAGAGCAAGCTGTGCCGGGGTGATCTCGAGGTTGCGAATCAGATTTACCATAAAATTAAAGGCAGAAACACTGCCGGATTTTAATTCGGCGATTTGGTTTTCTGTCGGGTTGATGACATCCTGTTCGATCAGGATGATGCAGACCTGGGTTCCGGTAATCCGGTTCTGCTCGATCATGTACGGAATCAGTTTCTTTAAGAAAGTCTGGCTGTCCAGCTCTTCTAAAATGTAGGAAACCAGCTGCTGATAGACCTCCGAGGAATCGGAATATTTTCCCTCCAGGGGAAGCTGGGTCACGTCGATCCAGTTTTTGGAGATCGCGTATTCCAGATATTCCCGGATGCTGATCGTCTCATTGGTCGTCCAGTCGATGTAGGTCTGATCGGTTTTATCTACGCCGGATAAAATATTATTCTCCGGCAGCAGGTTGTTGATGATATAGCTTTCATATGCCTTATATTCTGCAGGAAGGCTCTGATAAGCGATCGTTCCGGACAAAAGCTCCCCGGAGAGCCAGGTAAAGACCTCATCGCGCCGGGATAAAATCGTCTGATAGACGCTGTGCTGGGTTTCTCCTTCGACGGCAGCTTCCATTTTGGAAAGCTCGATCACGTTATTTTTAAACAACGCGCTGTATACATTATCGATCGGAATCTTTAGGTTCGCGCTGGAAACATCGGTGGAATCATAGTTTTTAACGTTGATGATTTTATCCACCAGAATACCGGCAACGAATTTTTCCAGGATATTATAGGCGTCCGCCTGGAGTTTGCTGTCGATCGTCAGGTAAACGTCGTTTCCGGCAGTCGCGTCCACATGGTCAAGCACTTCTACCTCTCGACCCATCCGGTCAACAAAGACTGTCTCATAGCCCTTTGTTCCCTGCAGATATTCTTCCATGACCTTTTCGATGCCGGCCTTGCCGACGACATCCGTCAGCTCGTATTCTTTGACATCCGGCGCGCTCTTGACGCCGTCCATGCCCTCTTTACTGTTTAATGCGGTCAGTTCGTCCGTTGAAATTTTGCCGGTGTAGCCGAGGATCTGGGAATAATACGGTCCGTCCTTATATTTGCGGATTGTATCCTCCGCAACGGAAATGCCCTCCAGCTCGTCCTGGTTTTCTGCAATTGCGGCAACGGTTTCTTCCGAAACGTCAGTCGCGATTGTAACCGGGATATATTTCTGATATCCGGTGGTTCCCATCGTATACCGGATCGCGATGATGTTGAGCAGTTCTTTTTGGGTATATCCCTCTCCGACTGTAAAGCTGTTTTTATCGTTCGGATCAGTCAGTCCGCCGATTGCGTAACGTTTGGAGCCGGCGAGATATTCGATAATATCCTGCGCGGTTGCATTTTTCTGGCGCTCTTCCAGATCGGAAATCCGGGTGATACCGTAGACGTCAGCGATAAAACGCAGCCTTCTCGAGCCAGTCACGCTGTAGGCAAATTCACCGTCGTCATCGATATAAATATTGAAATCGCAGCTGATGCTGTCGCCGTTTTCATCCAGAATATGAAGGACTTTTTTGAGGATACCGTTAATTGTGGCATTTTTTTTGCTGGATTCATAGACATCCTCGATCGTGACAGAGCTGGAAAGCTCGTTGTAGGCGAGCGCAATGCCGTTTACGTCGTAAATATTGCCTCGCGTGCTTGCAATCGAACGCTCTTTTTTGATTTTCAGTTCAAATTCCTGCTGCTTGTCCTCGCCCTGTACGATCTGCAGCGTAAAAATGCGCTGGAACAAAAGGACTGCCATCAAAACAAACATGACGTACAAAAAAAACGTTCTGGAACTGATAAAATTGATCAGAAATCTCTGAATTTTTTTCAACAATTATTCTGTACTCCCTCGATCCGCACACCAGAGCCATTTGTGCAGCAGCAAAAGCAGCGGATAAAAAATAAATGCAACAACGATGGTGTAAACTGCTTCCGGTAAAATGATATGTAACAGATAGTAACCGATGTCAAGGCGCGCCCGCATCAGAAACATAATCAGATAGCAGACGAAATTGACGCAGAGGTCTGCAGCGGCAATCATCATCAGCGGAAGCTTGATATCTTCGGGATAAAAAAGCCGGTTCGCCTGTCCGCATAAATATCCGACATACAAAAACAGCAGCGCGTAAAAACCGAGCAGGTCTCCGGTAGCACCGTTCTGGGAAATGAGGCTGACGCCGTTTGCCGCAAACAGATCTGCCAAAAGCCCACAGGCAAAGCCTGTCCACATGCCGGCTTTGGATCCCTCCATAAATCCGATGGATGCGATCAAAATGACTAAAAGGTTCGGTTTGATCGAGCCAAACGCAATCCAGGGGCAGACAGAGGTCTGCAAAAGGAAAAAGACCCAGATCAGGGCGGCAACTGTCAGAAATTTTTTCATAGAAAGAAGCCTCCTTTGTCAGCCACCGGTCTGCTGTTTTTGTTCCATTACAACTAAAACCTCGTCCAGATGGGAAAAATCGACAGCTGGTGTCACCGTTCCGGATTTGGTCAGGTTATTGGAGGAAGTGCTGATCGAATCGATATAGCCGATCAGAATTCCGGGCAGATATTTATCACTGATATTGCTCGTAACGACCTTATCTCCGACTGATACGTTGTTGTCCGGGTCGGAAAGCTGGGAAAACAGGATCGTTCCGTCCGACTGTATGGACTGCAGGCTGCCGGATACGATTAAGTTGTTTGAGGTTGCAAGGACGGTTGCGCTGACGCTGCTCGTATCGGAAATGATGGAAATAACCTTTGCGTAGTGCGGACCAACAGAAACAACGCGTCCGACCAGACCGCTGCCTGCCATGACGTTATAATCGACCTGTACGCCCTCTTCTTCCCCCTTGTTGATCGTAAACGAAGAAAACCAGTTATCAGTTTCGCTGGAGATGACCCTCGCACCGATCTTGTCATAATCGGAATATGCCTGATCGAGGTCATATAAGCTGCGCAGGTTATTTAATTCGTAACGATCCTGCTGCAGCTGGTTGTTTTCGATCGTCAGCTGGTCAATCTGCTCCTGCAGATCTTTGTTTAGGGCAAGAACATCCTTTAACTGCGCCAGCTCGTCGGAACGGTCGGCTAAGTATCCGCCTATCGTTGCGATCCCGTTCTGGAACGGAACAACGACGTAGCCTGCCGCCTGCTTTAAAATACCTTCAAATACGTTGGTATTAAAGGTAAAAATCAGCAGAAAAGCGCAGACTGCAGTCAGCACAAGCAAAAGCTGTTGGCTTGTAATCGTGATTTTTTTTCGTTTCTTTTTGACTACAGGACTCATTTACCCATCCCTTCAATAGCATATGCTACAGATTTGTAATTGTCCTCTTTCAGGATGCGGCCCATGCCGAGCACTACGCTTTCAAGCGGGCGCTGCGCCTGATTGACCTTTAAGCCGGTGGATTTCTGCAGAAGCTCTGCGAAATGGCTGGTCTGGCTGGCACCGCCGGTTAAATAGACACCGTGTTTGAAAATATCGGCACCGAGTTCCGGAGGGGTTCTCTCCAGAATCACTTTTACGCTGTCGATGATGGTGTTGAAGTGCTCTTCCAGGCAGCTGTTGATTAAATCCGTCGGGATTTCACGTTCTACCGGAAGCCCGACTACGATATCGCGGCCGTATACGACAGCGCCCTTGCCCTCTTTTTCGAGATCGCCGATGGACTGGCGGATCGTTGCGGCTGTTTTCTGACCGATCAGAAGGTTAAATTCACGGCGTACGGTCTGGCGAACCGCTTCGTCGAATTTCAAGCCGCCGGTTTTGATCAGTCTGCTCAGCACGATGCCGCCGAGGGAAAGAATGGAAACCTCCGTTGTATCGTAGCCGATATCCACAACCAGGACACCCTGGGAATTTTTTACGTCGATGTCCATGCCGAGGCCGTCCGCAATTGCCTTTTCCACGACCATGATCTTGCGCGCCTTGACGTTCGCATCCTTGATCAGATCATAAAACGCGCGCTTCTCCACTTCCGTGATATCGGTCGGGACTGCAATATAGAAATCTGCCGGACGGATATTTCCTTTGGACATATCGGAAATAAACAGATGAATCAGCCGCTCCATGTTGTTGATATCCGCGATGACACCGTTGGAAAGCGGATGGCTGATCTGAATATTTGCCGGGGCTTTTTCATACATTTCATAAGCGGAATTACCGTAGGCAAATATGTTCTTTTTATTTTCGATGGCGATCATATTCTTTTCCATCATGACTGAATCGTCGGAAAGACTGTAGATTTTGATGTTGCTCGTTCCGAGATCGATTCCGTATGCGCAATTTGGCACCATGTTATTCTCCTTCCTTAGATCAGCCCTGCCTGCCGGAAACTGAAAAAATCCGAATCGCCGACAATGATATGGTCGGTCAGGCAAAGCTGCATCATCCCGCCAAGCATGGCAAGGCGCTTTGTAAGTTCTTTGTCCTCGGGGCTCGGAGTAACGTCCCCGCTGGGATGGTTGTGCAGTAAGAGGAAGCTGACAGCCCCGACGCGCAGCGCCTGCAGAAAAATTTCGCGCGGAGAAACGAGCGCCGCATCAATGGTCCCAATCGAGAGAAGCTTTTCCCTGATCAGGCAGCCTTTGCCATCCAGCAACAGCAGAATCGTGCGTTCGAGCATACCGCCGTCCTCTTCAAATATCGGCCTGCAATAGTCTGCCGCCGTTCCCGGGTCCGGAAAGGCGGGAAGCTTTTTGCGCTGCCCGAGGGCGATCCTTCTTGCCAGTTCAAAAATGCAGCAGATCCGCACGGCTTTTACTTCGCCGATTCCCCTGATCTGCTGCAGCTGGTTGCAAGATAAGCTGGAAAGTCCCAAAAGTCCGCTTCGGGAACCGAGCGGCAGGGAGAGCACCTGCTCTGCCAGCGCGAGCGCCGGACAATTCCGAAACGCCTGCGGGGCGTCCGGTCCGGGATTAGGTCCTGTACGCAGCATAATCGCCAGAAGTTCGGCGTCTGATAAGGATTCTGCCCCTTTTTGCAGAAATTTTTCATACGGGAGACGGTCAGAAGCTGTCAGCTGTGTTTCTTTTTTGGATACTTTCATTTGGTTTGTCCTCCATTTCCCTCTCCATGAAAATGCAGGACAGCATGCTCTTTTGTCTCCCTGAGCTTTTATCATATTAACATAATTCTTTTTTTCTGTATAGAAAGAAAAGGCACTTTTTTTCGCACCGTCCGACAGCTGGCGATTATTTCTGACACAAAAGGGCAGAAACGACTCCCTTTTTGACGCACTGCTGCAGGGATTTCAGGATGCCGAATTTTGCGTGCTGCCAGGTCAGTCCGCCCTGAAAATATACGGCGTAGGGAGGCTTGATCGGACCGTCTGCGGACAGCTCGATGGAAGCGCCGGATACAAATGCCCCCGCCGCCATGATGACCTGACTGTCATAGCCGGGCATATCCCACGGCTCCGGGGTAACGAAGCTGTCTACCGGGGCAGCGTACTGAATGCCTTCACAGAAGGAAATCAGTCCTTCCGGCGTGCCGAATTCGATCGCCTGAATGATATCGTAGCGGTGGGCGTCCCCGGAGGGAACGACCTTAAAGCCGAGCTTTTCATAGAGGTTCGCCGCAAAAATCGCACCCTTTAATGCGCCTGCGGTGACGGTCGGCGCCAGGAACAGTCCCTGATAAAAGGAAGGGAGCACCTGCAGCGATGCGCCGACTTCTCTTCCGAGTCCGGGAGAGGTTAAACGAAAGGCAGCATTTTCCACGCAGTCCTTTTTGCCGACGATATAGCCGCCGATCGGTGCAAGTCCGCCGCCGGGATTTTTGATCAGAGAGCCAACGCACATATCGGCACCGACGTCTGTGGGTTCGATCGTCTGGGTGAATTCGCCGTAGCAATTATCCACCATGCAGATGATGTCCGGCTTGATGCTTTTGAGAAAAGCAATCAGCTCGCCGATCTGCTCTACGCTCAGGGTCGGTCTGGTCTGATAGCCCTTGGATCGCTGGATCGTTGCGAGTTTAGTATTCGGATGGATGGCGTTTCTAATGCCCTCCCAGTCAAATGAACCGTCCTCTTTTAAATCGACCTGACGGTAGCTGATGCCATATTCTTTCAGGGAACCACGGGATTCCCGGATACCGATAACCTCTTCGAGGGTGTCATAAGGCTTTCCAACGGGGGATAACAGTTCGTCTCCCGGTCTTAAATTGCTCATCAGCGCGAGCGCGAGCGCGTGTGTCCCACAGGTGATCTGAGGACGCACCAGGGCTGCCTCGGTATGGAACAGGGAGGCATAAACTGCTTCCAGCGTGTCTCTGCCGATATCGTTATAGCCGTAGCCGGTTGTGCCAAGCAGGCAGGCTTCACTGACACGACAGTCCTGCATTGCCTTTAATACCTTCAATTGATTGTATTCTGCTGTTTTGTCGATCTCGTCAAACCGGTCTTTTAAAGAAACAAGGGTCTGTTCCCCGTATTCATATACTTCGGGGGAAATTCCCATCGCGGTATACATATCCTGCATCATTGTTTTAACTCCTCTGCTTTTGTAATCAAAAACTGTAAAATACTATTTTCATCTGCAAAGTCCTGTCTGTCAACCCATGTTACACATTTTTCCCGGCGAAACCAGGTCAGCTGGCGCTTTGCAAAGTGCCGGGTATCGCGCTTAATCAGATAAACTGCGCGTTCGAGGTCATATTCGCCCTCCAGGTAAGCCAGGATTTCCTTATAACCAAGTCCCTGCATCGACACCATCCCTCTGTGACAGCCTTCCTGCTGCAGCCCTTTGACTTCTTCCACCAGTCCGTCTTTTAACATCTGGTCGACGCGGCGGTCAATCCGTTCATAGAGTTTTGCGCGGTCATCCGTCAGGACAAAATAATAAAACCGATAGGCGGCGTCCCGCTTATGCTGCGCTTCATTATGCGCAGAAATCTTCCCGCCGGTCTGTTCGTGGTATTCGAGCGCCCGGATGACGCGCTTTACGTTGTTTTCGTGGATTTCTTCCGCGGCTTTCGGGTCAGCCTGTACAAGCAGCTCATGCAGCGCGTGTGCGCCGTTTGTTCTGGCATATTCTTCCAGCCGGTTTCGCAGCGATGTATCCTCTGCGTGCTCAGTAAAGTCGATATCATATAAAACGGACTGAATGTAAAAGCCTGTTCCGCCGACAAGAATCGGGATTTTATGACGGCTTAAAATATCTGAAATCGCTTCTTTTGCCAGCTTTTGAAACAGCACGACATTGAAATCCTCATCCGGGTTGAGCACGTCGATTAAATGATGGCGAATCCCTTGCATTTCCTCGTTGCGCACTTTGGCAGAGCCAACATCCATGCGCCGGTACACCTGCATGGAGTCGGCGGAAATAATTTCACCGTTCACCGCCTTTGCAAGGGCAACAGACAGGGCCGTTTTTCCGACAGCGGTCGGACCTGTCAGGATGACGAGGGGCGGCTTTGAGGGCGCACTGCCTGCGCTTGGGCAGTTTTGAATGTTGAGTCCGGTGTCGGGAGAACCTTTTCCATTATTTACTGCGGTGCAGGCGGAAGGTTGTATCTTTTCCATAAAATCTTATCTCTCCAAATTGAAAGCTATATCTCCCAGTTCTATCTTCGGGGATCGAATTCTCATTACACGATTCGCTTGAATTTGCGTTCCAGCTCCTGCTTTGTCATCACAATCATTGTCGGGCGGCCGTGCGGGCAATGATACGGATTATCGAGGGTCAGAAGCTGTTCCAACAGTTCCTGCATTTCGGCAAGGCTTAAACGATTATTGCCCTTGACTGCAGATTTACAGGCCATCGTAGCGATACGTTCTGCGATCGCGGTCGGTGCATTCGGAGCCTGACCGGTTCCCAGCTCATCCAGAATATCCTGTAAAAATTCTGCCTCGCAGTGTCCGTACAGATCGCAGGGGACTGCGCGCATCGCATAGGAGCTGCCGCCGAAGGAATCGATTTCAAAGCCGAGCTGTTCAAAATACTCCTGATACTGTTCCAGAAGCGCTGCTTCAGCGCCTGTGAGTGTTACGATCAAAGGCGGCATCAGGTTCTGGCTGACGGGCTGTTTGTCGTAGAATCGTTTCATGAGCATTTCGTATTTTACCTTTTCATGCGCCGCATGCTGGTCGATCAGAATCATTTTATCATGATACACGGCAATCCAGTACGTGTCAAAGATCTGACCGATAAGCTGGTATTCGTCCACCGCCTTGCGGCTAAGGATTTTTTCATCAAATAAATTCAACTGCTCTGATTTTGCAATGTCAGGCGCCTGTGTCTCATATGCGATTCGATTCTCACGGACAGCCTGTTCGAAGCGTTTTTTCTCAAACGGCTGCGGCGGGAGAATCGCCGAATGGTGCTGGGACCTCTGTGGGGAAACGCCGACATTTTCTGATGTGCCAATCCCTGCACCGGTAGAAGAAACGGGATCTGCCGTAGCTTTGGAAAGCGAATCGCCGGCAGTAGATTCTTCCTCTGCCTTTTGTGTGGACAAACCGTCCACGGCTGTATCAAGCATATTGACTTTGTTAGTCAAGACTCGAACAGTTGGCTTATTTATGCTGTTTTCTACCCCTTGGCTGCTTATGATCGTTGACCTGGCAGGTCGACTTTTGTATAAGTTGACCATATCGGTCGATTGCTGTTTTGCCGAATCCGGCATCGGTGCTGCTGCCTGGACATCCTTACGCTCCTGCTGGCGATGTCCAGTCGGAATGCCGGAGGAAAGGAGCTTTTGTGTGAGACTGACGGCAGTTTGCTTAGATGCCTGCGCACCGCTTTTTCCCGTCCTTTTGTCGTCATCCAGCACAACCTGCGGGATCATCTCCCGGTCGTGCAGTGCTTTCTGCACCTGCTCTTCCAGAAAATCGAACACCCTGCGGTTATCCGAAAAGCGCACTTCCATTTTGGATGGATGGACGTTGACATCTACCTGATTTGTGTCGATCTGCAGATGGAGGTATGCCATCGGAAATTTATGCTGCATCAGATAGGCCTGATAGCCGCTCTCCAATCCTTTTGAGAGCACCTGGCTTTTGATATAGCGGTTGTTGACAAAGAAAAATTCGAAATTGCGATTCGGGCGTACCAGCTGCGGACTGCCAAGGAACCCTTTTACAGAAAATCCGTTGCCGAAAGCCTCAAACGGAAAAATTTCCTTTGCGATTTCGCGGCCGTAAATCCGATAGATGACCTCCTTTAAATCTCCGCTGCCGGAGGTGGAAAAACGGGTCTGGCGGTTGATCTGGAACGTAAAAGAGATATCCGGTCTGGAAAGCGCCATGTGCTCCATCAGATCTGCAATGTAGCCGCCCTCCGTCGCCGGCGTTTTTAAAAACTTCTTACGGGCGGGTGTGTTATAGAACAAATCGCGGACAAGGATCGTCGTGCCCTCCGGCGCACCGATTTCCGAAAAATCCGCTTCCCGCTCGCCTTCGATGCAATAGCGAACGCCAACTAAGGAATTCTTCGTGCGAGTGATCAGCTCAACCATCGAAACGGCGCAGATGCTGGAAAGCGCCTCCCCTCGAAACCCCAGGCTATGAATCCGGCTCAAATCCTCTACGCCGCGGATTTTGCTCGTCGCATGGCGTAAAAAGGCCTTCCGGATCTGCGCCTTTTCAATTCCAGAGCCATTGTCCGTAACCCGGATAAACGAAGTTCCGCCATCCTTGATTTCGACCGTGACAGCGGTTGCACCCGCATCACAGGCATTTTCCACCAGCTCCTTGACCACACTGGAGGGGCGTTCCACCACTTCTCCCGCTGCAATCTGGTCAATGGTTTTGCTGTCCAGAACCATAATTTCAGCCATATGTAAAATTCCCCCTTATCCCTTTCCCCAGCGGTTTTTAAGCTTGTTCTGCAGCCGATAAAGCGTGTTGAGTGCATCGAGCGGCGTCAGCGTCTGGATGTCGACGTTTTTTAATTCCTCGAGAACGTCCTCGTCCTTGACCGTATCGAAGAGGGAAAACTGTTCCAGATCCACTTCATCGTAATGCTTTTGTTTCTTTGCCGTCGTATCTGTATCCACGGAAATGCTCTGTACTTTTTCTGTAATGTCGTTGTCGGAAAGCTGCTTGACGATTTCCTTTGCGCGGTCGATAACCATATCCGGGACACCTGCAAGCCGAGCTACCTGAATGCCGTAGCTCTTATCTGCGCCTCCCTTGATGATTTTACGCAAAAAAACGATATCGTCGCCCTTTTCCTTGACCGCGATACAGTAATTGTTGACGTTGCCGATCTTGCCTTCCAGCTCGGTCAGCTCGTGATAATGCGTTGCAAACAGCGTCTTTGCCCCCAAAAGCTTTCGGTTACTGATGTGCTCGATCACCGCCCAGGCGATGGAAAGACCGTCAAATGTCGACGTGCCTCTGCCGATTTCATCCAACACAAGAAGGCTTTTGGACGTTGCATTGCGCAGAATATTTGCGACTTCGTTCATCTCGACCATAAAGGTAGACTGACCGCTTGCCAGATCATCGGATGCGCCCACGCGGGTGAAAATCCGGTCGACAATGCCGATATTTGCCGTTTTTGCCGGTACAAAGCTGCCGATCTGGGCGAGCAGCACGATCAGTGCGGTCTGACGCATATAGGTGGATTTACCAGCCATATTGGGGCCTGTGATAATCGCAATGCAATGCTTCTGGTTATCCAGATAGGTGTCATTGGAAATGAACATATCGTGGTCGGTCATCTGTTCAACAACGGGGTGCCGGCCGTCTCGGATATCGATTACGCCCTTTTCATTCAGGACCGGGCGGACATAGTGATTTCGCTCCGCAACAAGTGCAAGGGAGGCAAAGACATCCAGGCGGGCAATTGCCTTTGCCGTGCGCTGGATACGTTCGATCTGCGCGGCAATCTGCTCCCGCACGCTGCAGAATTTATCATATTCCAGTCCCGTCAGCTTGTCTTCGGCATTCAAAATCATATCCTCAAGTTCTTTTAACCGTGGCATGGAATAACGCTCCGCGTTTGTCAGCGTCTGCTTACGCACATAATCGTCCGGCACCATATCCTTATAGGAATTAGTGACTTCCAGATAATAGCCGAATACTTTGTTGTATTTTATTTTCAGTTTTTTAATGCCTGTTTTTTCTCGTTCATCATTCTCAAGTTTTGCAAGCCAGTCTTTTCCGTCCGATTTCGCCCGGCGAAGCTTATCAACTTCTTCGTTATAACCGTCGCGGATAATATTTCCCTCTTTCATGGCAAGCGGCGGATCCTCACGAATGGCTTTCGTGACGAGCTCGCAGAGATCTTCTAATGCATCCAGATCTTCATAAATCTCTTTTAAAAGCGGTGCCTGCAGATCCTGTAAAATATAGCGGATCGGTGGCAGCATCTCCAGAGAACCTTTGAATGCGGTGAGGTCTCGCGGATTCGCAGAACCGTAAGTGATTTTCGTGATCAGACGCTCCAGATCATAGACCGGAGATAAATATTCCCGGATCTCTTCACGGGCAATGGCCTGATTTTTCAGTTCTTCCACTGCATCCAGTCTGCGGTTGATCTCGGATTTATCGATCAAAGGCTGTTCTACATTTTTGCGAAGCGTACGTGCGCCCATCGCAGTACGTGTTTTGTCAAGAACCCAGAGAAGGGAACCACGCTTCTGCTTTTCACGTAAAGTTTCGCACAGCTCCAGATTTCGACGTGTAGAACTGTCGATCAGCATATATTTTCCTGTGATATATGGTGTAATATGTGTCAGGTTGGAAAGTGAATTTTTCTGTGTCTCAAATAAATAGATCAGAAGTGCTCCGGCACTGATGATTCCACAGTCATAATCAGCAAGTCCAAGCCCTGCAAAATTCTTTACTTTGAAATGCTCAAGCAGCTTATCTTTGCAGACAGCATCATCAAAATACCAGGAATCGAGAGAATAAATCGTGATCCCAAGCTTGTCTCTCATCGCATCCAGATCCATACCGCTCATATAGAACGCTTCGTTGCAGATGATCTCAGACGGACTGAATTTATAAATCTCATCCATAAGACGACTGCTGTCCGGAAGTTCTGTGACAAAATAATCTCCGGTAGAAATATCTGCGATTGCAACTCCATAGCGGTCTGCAATATAGACGATACACATGATGTAATTATTCTTCGTTTCATCTAATGCCTGTGTATCCAGATTCGTTCCGGGTGTAACAATTCTTACAACCTCACGCTTTACGATCCCCTTTGCAGTCTTTGGGTCTTCTACCTGTTCACAGATTGCGACTTTGTATCCCTTCGCAACAAGACGGTTCAAGTAACCTTCTACGGCATGGTATGGGATTCCGCACATCGGGGCACGTTCATCCAGACCACAGCTTTTCCCGGTCAGTGTGATCTCAAGCTCTCGGGATGCAGTCAAGGCATCATCAAAGAACATTTCGTAGAAATCTCCGAGGCGGTAGAATAAGATACAATCCCTGTACTGCTCTTTCGTCTTGCAATAAATTTTCATCATGGGCGTTAGCTTATCTATGTCAATATTTTCCATCAATTTCTCCTTAGTTTTCAAGGGTTTTCTAAAAACTCTTTAGAATGTAAGTTCGCAAATCATTCTAACAAATTTTAACATGAATTTCAAGCTGATGTTGAAGATGTTGAGAACGTAGAAATGTATCATTGTGTCGGAGTACCTATATCGCAATGTGCGAAGAGAGCGAACTGAAGAATATTCGTTTAATATTCTTGGGTTCGCTCTCTTCTTTTAATTTGAAAAAATTATTATTTCATTTTTCATAAACAACTTCTAACTGTCCGGCATCCATTTCGCACACTGTATCACACAACCATTCCATTTCCATCACATTGTGTGCAGCTAACAGGATAGTTGTTCCTTTTTCTTTCAATTCAACAAATAATTCACAGACATCCTGTGCGCCTCTTTTATCCAATCCATTGAATGGTTCGTCTAAAATTAATAATTTTGGCCGCTCCATGATCGCCTGTGCAATTCCTAGCCGTTCCCTCATCCCAAGTGAATATTGACCTACTTTCTTTTTAGAAAACGGATCAAGACCAACTCTTGCGATTGCATCCCGGATCTCAGTATCTCCTATTTTTCGATTAAGTTGTGCAAGTCGTTTTAAGTTTTCATATCCACTGATATATGGAAGAAATCCCGGACTCTCAATAATCATCCCG
>ERZ791825.739-NODE-739-length-22158-cov-4.697869_pt1 | contig 22158 bp, 20 predicted proteins | sample MGYA00510298_ERZ791825 | MGnify/ENA primary metagenome ERZ791825 (study PRJEB30046, sample SAMN00792010) | human gut metagenome | study: EMG produced TPA metagenomics assembly of the A metagenome-wide association study of gut microbiota in type 2... | reverse complement strand
GGTCTTTCACCCACTTATGAGCAAGCTCATGTGGGCTTAGACCTTTTGACCCTGGTATCATCAGAATATGTAATATAACGCAGAATGACGAGAAGGATCAGAAAGACAATGAAAACAAAGATCACGGAACTTCTACAAATAGAATATCCCGTTTTCCAGGGCGGTATGGCCTGGGTGGCAGAACATAAGCTGGCGGCAGCGGTATCAAATGCCGGAGGCTTAGGTATCATCGGTGCCGCTTCCGCTCCGCCTGAGGTTGTCCGGGAGGAAATCCGTAAATGCAAAGAACTGACTGACAAACCCTTCGGCGTGAATATCATGCTGCTCAATCCCAATGCGGAGGATGTAGCGAAGATTGTCGTGGAAGAAGGAGTAAAAGCGGTAACGACTGGTGCTGGAAACCCGGGAAAATTCATGGAACTGTGGAAGAATGCCGGAGTGAAAGTCATTCCGGTGGTAGCCAGTGTGGCTATGGCGAAGATGATGGAGCGTGCCGGAGCGGACGCTGTGGTGGCGGAAGGCATGGAAAGCGGTGGACATATCGGTTCCACCACGACCATGGCGCTGGTTCCGCAGGTAGTGGATGCGGTATCTATCCCGGTGATCGCAGCCGGAGGTATCGCCGATGGCAGAGGAATGGCGGCGGCTTTTATGCTGGGAGCGGAAGGTATCCAGATGGGCACCCGGTTCGTCGCATCAAAGGAATCCATCGTCCATGAAAATTATAAGAATCAGATCATCAAGGCAAAGGATATTGATTCTGTAGTGACGGGAATGTCTACCGGACATCCGGTGCGTTCTTTACGTAATCAGATGACCAGGGAGTATCTGAAGCTGGAAAAAGAGAATGCCGATTTCATGGAACTGGAAAAGCTGACGCTGGGATCTCTCAGGAAGGCAGTGCAGGACGGAGATACCGTAAACGGAACACTGATGGCGGGACAGATTGCAGGCTTGATCCGCAGAGAACAGACCTGCCGTGAGATTATTGAAGAAACAGTGCAGCAGGCGCAGGAGTGCATAGCGGCACAAGGACAGCATAAATAAAATATAGCGACAGGTAACCGCTGACAACAGATTTCGAACAGCGACAGGCGGCGTAGTTATATGGAAAACGGCGCATTATAAAAAATGTGCTGTAACCGAGGAGAACAATAGCATCACATAGTAATTAGGAGAGGACAAAATGAGCAGGATCGCATATTTATTCCCGGGACAGGGCTCCCAGTACATAGGAATGGGCAAGGAGTTCTATGATACTTACCCGGAAGCACAGGCGGTATGGAAGCTGGCAGACAAGGTGCTCCAGAATCTGTATTGGCAGGATAAGCGGGAAGTACAGGCGGAAAGCGGACATCCGTACTCCATGGAACAGCTGACCTTTGAAGAAAATCCTTATATCAACATTACGGAATACACACAGATCGCCATGCTGACCATGGAAGTGGCAATTCTGAAAGTATTGGAGGCAAAAGGACTGAAAGCGGAGATGGCAGCAGGCTTAAGCCTGGGAGAATATGGGGCGCTGGCTGCCGCTGGTGTGATGGAGCTGCCGGATCTGTTCCGGATCATCCGGATGCGTGGTATCTATATGCAGGAGGCCTATCCGGAAGGCGGAGCCATGGCAGCAATATTAGGACTGGACGGAGACACCGTGGCAAAAATCTGCGGACAGACAGCAAAAGAAACCGGCAAAGTCGTCTCGGTGGCAAATTATAACTGCCCGGGGCAGATCGTGATCACCGGAGAGGCAGATGCAGTAGCAGCAGCATCGGAAGCGCTGAAAGAAGCAGGTGCAAAACGCTGTGTACCCTTAAAGGTCAGCGGACCATTCCATTCAGCTTTGCTGAAAACTGCGGGAGAACAGCTGGCAGAAGAATTGAAAAGTGTCAAGCTGTCAACCCCTTGGATTCCTTACGTGTCCAACGTAACAGCGGATTATGTGACAGATGCGTCACAGGTTGCTGAACTGCTGAAACAACAGGTATCCAGTCCCGTTCATTTCACCCAGAGCGTAGAGCGGATGATCGCAGATGGCGTGGACACTTTCATAGAGATCGGCCCGGGGAAGACACTCGGCAGCTTCGTACGGAAAATTGACAGAAATGTCAAAGTATACAATATCGAGAAACCGGAGGATCTGGACCGGGTGATGGAGGAACTGGCATGTTGACAGGAAAAAGTCTGACAGGACAAGTTGCTATTGTCACAGGGGCATCACGGGGCATCGGAAAAGCTGTGGCACAGGCACTGGCAGCAGAAGGAGCCACGGTGATCATTAATTATAACGGCTCTGCAGAAGCAGCGGAAGCGGTGGCGGCGGACATCCGAAGCCAAGGCGGCATGGCGGAGGCTGTGAAATGCAATGTTGCAGATTTTGCAGAGAGTGAAGCCTTTGTAAAGGCAGTAACAGAGAAATACGGCAGAGTTGACATCCTTGTCAATAACGCCGGGATCACACGGGACAATCTGATCGTGCGGATGACGGAAGAAGAATTCAATGCAGTCCTGGATACGAACCTGAAAGGCGCATTTCACATGATCCGGCATCTGACGAAGACCTTTATGAAGCAGAGATATGGGAAAATCATCAATATCTCTTCTGTCAGTGGCATCGTCGGGAATGCAGGGCAGGCTAATTATTCCGCCTCCAAGGCGGGACTGATCGGTCTGACGAAAAGTGTAGCGAGAGAACTGGCATCCCGGAATATCTGTGTGAATGCCGTGGCACCCGGATTTATCCGGACAGATATGACAGATAAGCTTCCGGAGGCGGTACAGGATAATGCGGTTGAACAGATCCCGCTTAAGAAAATGGGAAGACCGGAGGATGTCGCACAGGCGGTTCTGTTCCTGGCAAGAGATGCCTCGGACTATATTACCGGCCAGGTGCTGTGCGTGGACGGCGGTATGGCGATGTAAAACTATGTCCGGCAACAGTAAAACAGAATAGAAAATATGTCCGCTAACGGTACAGCAGGATAGAAAATAAGTCAGGATGCGAGGGAGTATATCTGTATGGGTAAAAATAGAAGAGTTGTAGTAACAGGCATGGGAGCCATCACCCCTATTGGCAACAGCGTAGAGGAATTCTGGAATGGTATCAAAGAGGGCAAGACCGGATTTGGTCCGATAACCTATTTTGATACTGCGGATTACCGTTGTAAGCTGGCGGCGGAAGTGAAGGATTTTGATCCCGCACAATATATGGACAAAAAATCCGCCCGCAGAATGGAGCAGTTCTGCCAGTTCGCGGTAGCGGCTGCCGGACAGGCGATCACAGATGCGGGTCTTGCTATGGAACAGGAAGATCCTTATATGGTGGGCTGCAGTGTGGGAAGCGGCATCGGAAGCTTACAGGCCATGGAGCGGGAATATGACCGCCTGAAGGAAAAAGGCCCCGGCCGGGTAGGCCCCATGCTGGTGCCTCTGATGATCTCTAATATGGCAGGATTGCCTATGGGCTGAAGGGCAAGAGCCTGAATGTGGTTACTGCCTGCGCAACCGGTACACATTCCATCGGAGAAGCATACCGTACAATCCAGTACGGTGATGCGGATGTAATGATAGCGGGAGGAACGGAAAGCTCCATTACCCCCATCGGAATTGCCGGATTTTCAGCACTGACAGCGCTGTCATTTAGTGAGGATCCGGAACGGGCATCCATTCCTTTTGACAAGGAGAGAAACGGCTTCGTCATGGGAGAGGGTTCCGCTATCGTGGTACTGGAAGAGCTGGAGCATGCAAAGAGGCGCGGGGCGAAGATCTATGCGGAACTGACCGGCTACGGCTGTTCTTCGGATGCTTATCATATTACATCCCCTGCGGAGGATGGCAGCGGAGCAGCCACTGCCATGCTGAATGCCTTAAAAGACGGTGGTGTGGAACCGGAAGAGCTTACCTATATCAATGCCCATGGAACCAGCACCCATCATAATGACCTGTTCGAGACCAGAGCTATCAAGCTCGCATTTGGAGAACATGCGTATGACCTGAAGATCAATTCCACCAAATCCATGGTGGGACATCTCCTGGGAGCGGCAGGAGCAGTGGAATTTGTCACCTGCGTAAAAGAAATTCAGGAAGGCTATATCCACCGCACCGTGGGACTGCGTGAGACGGAGGAGGAACTTGATCTGAATTACTGCCGGGACAGCTACAAAGAAGAGGTGCCTTATGCATTGACCAATTCGTTGGGCTTCGGCGGACATAATGCCAGTCTGCTGTTGAAGAAGTACATAGAATAACCGCAGCAGATGTTCAAGACACAGGATAGAAGGCAGAGCATCAACGAGGACGATTGCAGAATGCGAGGAAGTAGTTGATACGACAGCATTCGCAGAACGGAGGAACAATGTCAGTTTATAACACCCAGGAAATCATGGAGATTCTGCCCCACAGACATCCATTTCTGCTGATCGATACTATCGAGGAGCTGGAGCCCGGTGTGCGGGCAGTGGGACGAAAAAATGTGACCTTTAACGAACCGTATTTTGCCGGGCATTTTCCGGGGAATCCGGTGATGCCGGGCGTGTTGATCATGGAAGCACTGGCACAGACAGGGGCTGTAGCAATTCTGTCTCTGCCGGAGCATCGTGGCAAGACCGCTTATTTTGCCGGGATCGATAAGGCAAAATTCAAACAGATGGTGCGCCCCGGAGACACCTTGGAGCTGGAGACCACCATTATCCGCAGTAAGGGACCGGTGGGTGTCGGGGAAGCGATCGCCACGGTAAACGGAAAACTGGCAGCGAAGGCAGAACTTACCTTTGCGTTGAAATAAAAATAGTCTGCGGAAGTGATTTCTTATGGGTGGGACAGAGAGATAAGAGTGACGCAGAATAAGAGGTGCAGGTATGGGAAGTGTAGATACAGAAACAGAGATCAAATGCCCGAAATGTAAGAAAATGATAAACAGAGACCGGGCAGCGAAAAATAAATATGTCTGCTATGAGTGTGGTTATTATTTCCGGGTGAAGACCCACAACCGGATCCGCATGGTGGCAGACCGGAAAAGCTTTCAGCCCTGGTTCGAGGAGATAGAAGAGAGCAATCCACTGAAATATGAGGGCTATGAAGAAAAGCTGTCGGAGGCCAGGGAAAAATCCGGCGTAAAAGAAGCTGTGACCGTAGGTGAATGCGAGATCTACGGGGAAAAGGCTGTGATCGGCATCTGCGAATCCAAATTTATGATGGGCAGTATGGGGCATGTGGTCGGCGAGAAAGTCACCCGGGCAATTGAAAAGGCGACAGAATTGCGGCTGCCTGTATTTTTGTTCTGCTGTTCCGGCGGTGCGAGAATGCAGGAGGGAATCGTGTCACTGATGCAGATGGCAAAAACCTCCGCAGCGATCAAACGGCATGGAGAAGCAGGACTTCTCTATGCGACTATTTTGACAGATCCCACCACAGGTGGTGTAACGGCCAGTTTTGCCATGCTGGGAGATGTGATCATGGCGGAACCGGGAGCCTTGATCGGCTTCGCAGGACCGAGAGTTATTAAGCAGACTCTGGGACAGCGCCTCCCTGATGGCTTCCAGACAGCGGAATTTTTGCAGGAGCATGGTTTTGTGGACGGTATCGTCCGCCGGGAGAATCTGAAGAAGACCTTATATTTCCTGATCACGACGCATCGGTGCAGTGAGGGGAATTATGCGGATTTTAAGAAAAATTTTGACTTCCATTTTGAACCTACGGAGATCGTGAAGGAACGGTCAATACTGACACTACCCAGAACGGCATGGGAAAAGGTCAAGACCGTCCGGAGAGTGGACAGACCGGCAGCAACCGACTATATTCCCTACATTTTTGATTATGTAGTGGAGGCTCACGGAGACCGTTATTATGGGGATGATAAAGCACTGGTAGGTGCAGTGGCATTCCTGGACGGGCAGCCGGTGACAGTGCTGGCAGATGTGAAGGGCAAGGATTTTGCGGAGTGTGCCAGACGCAATTACGGTATGCCCATGCCGGAGGGGTATCGTAAGGCACTGCGCCTGATGAAACAGGCGGAGAAATTCAACAGACCCATTATCAGCTTTGTAAATACGCCGGGAGCTTTCTGCGGCGTGGAGGCGGAGGAGAGAGGCCAGGGCGAGGCCATTGCCCGGAATCTGCTGGAGATGTCAGCCTTAAAAGTACCGGTATTGTGCATCCTTATCGGAGAAGGAGGCAGCGGCGGGGCACTGGCTACAGCGGTAGGCAATGAGGTATGGATGATGGAAAATGCCACATACTCGATCCTGTCTCCCGAAGGCTTTGCTTCTATATTATGGAAGGATGCTGACCGTGCCAGAGAAGCCAGTGAGGTCATGAATATTACATCCGAGGACCTGAAACGCCTCGGAGTGATCGAGAGGATCGTACCGGAATACGGCGGGGCAGACCAAAGCACCGTGGAAGCCATCGGCGGGTATCTCAAGGAACATATCAAGGAATTTCTGCAAAAATATACCGGCATGACCGGTGAACAGATCGCAGAGGAACGTTATGAAAGGTTCCGCAAGTATTAAAGCGGTAACGAGAGGTGATGTGGGATGAAGCACGGAAAAATGATCCTGGGGGAATTACATGCAGATATTCCCGTGATCCAGGGAGGCATGGGTGTGGGAATCAGTCTGTCCGGCCTGGCGGGAGCAGTGGCTGCGGCAGGTGGGATCGGCATCATTTCTACTGCCCAGATCGGTTTCCGGGAGCAGGATTTTGACAGAGATCCCGTCGCCTGTAATCTGCGCACTATCGGAAAAGAAATAGAAAAAGCAAGACAGATCGCAAGAGGCGGTATCGTCGGTGTCAACATCATGGTGGCAACACAGCGCTATGAGGATTATGTCAGGGCTGCAGTGCTGGCCGGTACCGACTGCATTATCTCCGGTGCGGGACTGCCGCTGGATCTGCCCGGAGTCGTGGCAGAGACGGAAAACGGAATGCCCGGGCGCAGCCACCGGACGATGCTGGCTCCGATCGTGTCGAGCACCCGTGCCCTGTTGGTCGTCACGAAATACTGGATGAAAAAATACGACAGAAAGCCGGACTTTCTCGTGGCAGAGGGACCGTTGGCAGGAGGACATCTGGGATTTAAGCGGGAAGAACTGGATGCTTACACACCGGAGAACTATGAGAGAGAACTTACGGCAATGATCCGGCAGGCAGCAGAACTGGAAATTCCACTGATCGCTGCAGGCGGTATTTATGACCGGAGGGATCTGGAGCACTGCCTGTCCCTGGGGGCTGCAGGGGTACAGATGGGAACCCGTTTCGTGACCACAGAGGAATGTGATGCGGCGGAGGCATACAAGCAGGAGTATCTCCGGGCGCAGAAAGAAGACATTGTCATTGTGAAAAGCCCGGTGGGAATGCCGGGCAGAGCTATACAGAATGCTTTTCTGGAAAAGGTGGCGGCCGGGGAACGGTTTATGACCGGATGCAGACATTGCATTAAGACCTGCGATCCGAAGACAGCACCGTATTGCATCACCAGAGCATTGATCAATGCGGCAATGGGAGATGTGGATAACGGACTGCTGTTCTGCGGCAGCAATGCCTGGCGGGCGCAGAAAATAGAAAGAACAGTGGATATCATGGAGGAAATGGCGTGAGAACCATAAGAATCACCGGAACCGGAAGTGCACTTCCGGGAAGGATCGTTACAAATAAAGAATTGGAACAGCTGGTGGAAACCTCGGATGAATGGATCCGGGAGAGAACCGGTATTGCGGAACGACATGTGTCAGTTGGCGAAACGGTTGTGACACTTGCGTCAGAAGCTGCCCGTAAAGCACTCGAACAGGCAGGAAAAAGAGCGGAAGAGATCGACCTGATTCTGGTGGCAACCTGCTCTCCGGAGCAGTATCTGCCCTGTTGCGCCTGTCAGGTGCAGGCGGACATCGGCGCAGTGAATGCACTGGCTTTTGATGTGAATGCGGCCTGTTCCGGATTTTTGTTTGCACTGAATACCGCGGATGCCTATCTGCGGACGGGACTTGCGGAAAATGCGCTGGTCATCGGCAGTGAGGTACTGTCTAAACTGGTGGATTGGAAGGACCGGGGCAGCTGTATTCTGTTCGGAGACGGCGCCGGGGCGGTAGTTGTGGAGCGATGCAGGACGGAGTCTCGGGCGGTGGAATACAGTAACGCTTTGCCGGAGACAGAGAAAGGGATGCAGGAGACGGCGGAGGAGAAACGGATACCGGCAGCAGGCATTCTGGGCCGGGCACTGCACTCCGACGGCACCGGTGGCGGAGTCCTGCAATGCGGAGCAAGAGAACTGACAACCCCATATGCAAGGACTTCAGTGGCAAAAACGAACCAAAACCAGCCGACGGATGGCAGAGAACATTATATTCAGATGGACGGACAGGAAGTGTACCGGTTTGCCACCAGACGGGTGCCGCAGTGCATCGAGGAAGCACTGTCAGATGCCGGACTTGCTGTGCCGGATATTGATATGTTTGTATTGCATCAGGCCAACGCACGTATTATTGATGCAGTGGCGAAACGCCTTCATGCGGATCGTGAAAAATTTCCTACAAATCTGGAGAGGGTAGGCAATCTGTCCTCTGCCTCCATTCCGGTGCTTTTGGACGAACTGAACAGGCAGGGAAAGCTACACCGCGGCGATCGTATCGTTCTGGCGGGATTCGGAGCCGGGCTTACGATTGGGGCTTGCGTGATGACCTGGTAGACGGTATACTGATAACGACTAAGGACACGACAACGGCATGGACGCGGTCCGGTAGACAGGAAGCCTGCGGCCCGGGAGTATTGCCGGTATACCAGAGAGACATTTATTGGGAAAACTATGGAGAAGAGCAACAACCGGGTACTGAATGAACTGTTGGTGAACCTGTTCCATAACGTGATGGATGCAGAGGCAAAGGCGGTCATAACAGAAGAATTCAAGGATATTACAAATAATGACATACACATTCTGGAGGCTATCGGCATCGAGGAACCAAAGAGTATGTCCCGTATCGCCGGGGAACTCCACGTTACCGTGGGTACCCTGACCACGAATATGAACAGTCTGGAGAGAAAAGGATATCTCACCCGCAACCGCAGCACCAGAGATAAACGTGTAGTGCTGGTGACCCTGACAGAGAAGGGGAGGAAAGCTTTTTTCCATCACAGAGATTTCCACAGGAAAATGATCCACACCATCATACGGGATCTGGACGAGGAAGAAATGAAGACATTGATCAAATGTCTGGGAAAACTGGATATATTTTTCAGAGAAGGCAACGAGGAGTGACCGGAGAGATCCGGTGGCTCCTTTTTTGTGTTTACGATGAGCCAGCCTGCTCGATTTTGCGGTGGGCGCACTTGTTTGACAAAATTTTATAAAAATATGAGACGAATCGTATGGAAAATATTGACGATGCCTTTGCTTTTTCGGTATAATAAATGATACGGAAAGTATAAAAACAAGATTGGGATTTTACATCTGCAAAGGGTTGGGAAATATTTGAAATTTTGCAGGATATAGAAAGGCATGAGGGTTATGAAGAAAAGTACAAAAGCATGGAGCATGAAGATGAGGCTGGCCCTGCTGGCCCTGGCGGCACTGGTGTGGATCACTGTGCCGGTGAGTGCGAGAGCGGAGACAGATGTGTGGAACGGTACGATTGCAAGTGGGTTTGCCGTAGGCACCGGTACGGAAAATAATCCCTATCAGATCAATACTGCGGCGGAACTTGCGTATTTTGCAAAAAGTGTGAATGACGGAAAATGGTACGATGGAGAATATATTATACTGAAAAATAATATTAATCTTAATAATCAGGAATGGACACCAATAGGAAACCATAGTAATTCTTTTCGAGGGAACTTTGACGGCAGGAATCATACTGTGACGGGAATGCAGATAAGTGGTGAATTAGATCGTGTCGGCTTGTTTGGAGAATGCACAAAACATAATGTTAATAGTGCCATAAAAAATATTACGGTTAAAGATTCTGTTATTTGTGGAATAAACTTTGTTGGGGCCATCGTGGGATACGCAGAAGAAATAAATATTGAGAACTGTCGGAGTATTGGAAATACAATAAACGGCAAAACAGATGTTGGCGGTATTTGCGGTAAGATTGGAGGATATTCGGTTGGTAAAGTCTCGCAATGTTACAATAGTAGTAAGGTAACAGGGCGAGGGAGAGTTGGTGGTATTGCCGGGATGGGTGGTATTGCTGAGAATTGCCTGAATACCGGTGAGATAATGATTATAAATAAAGCTCATAAAAGTGCCGGTGGTGGAATATTTGGCATCTTTGATGATACCACTGCGTCTGCGAGTATTACTGCATGTGTAAATCTGGGGAAAGTCAGTGGGGGAGAATCTTTTGGCGGAATTGTAGGTAGCACTGATTCTAAAAGTACGGGGCATATTTCAAATTGTTATTACAATATGGATGCAATTACCGGAGGCTTTGACGCTGGAACAGCACTAATGGCAGGGCAGCTTTGCGGTGCACTTCCGGAGGGCTTGGATTCTACAATCTGGAAAGAGGGCAGTGTCAATATTAGCACTGCAAAGGCTACAGATACAGGAAGTAGATTTGGTACAGCCACAGGGACTTACATCAATCTGACAAAGGTGGCAGAGATCGGAGAGACGAAGACTGCTTCCGTACCGGTATACAACTATGTTACAACGAATGGCGACGACTGGGATATCTATACCCTGATCACCACGGCGGAGGAATTCGTAGCCATCGGACAGGATACGGCAAACTGTAACGCAAACTATGTATTAAAAAACAATATTGATGTGAGCGGAGTGGAACTCAGATCTATTGGAAATCCCGAAACTCCATACATAGGAAAATTCAGTGGAGACGGACATACGATAAGCCATGTGGATATGACAAAAGAAAATGATGTTTATAGTTCTGGTTTGTTTGCCCAGATTGGCTACACGCAAAACCAGCTCAGCGAAAGCGGTAAGGTAATGCTGTTGGCTGCCAACGGAGTGATTGCTTCGAATGCCGAGGCAGGAGGAATTTGCGGAAATTTGTTTGTGGGTGAAATTTATGGCTGCTCCTTTACTGGAACGGTAAAAGGGGCTGAGGCAGGCGGAATCAGCGGCAATGCTGGACAATATACTAAGATTTCCCAGTGCTTTTTTGCAGGAGACGTGCAGGGAAAGTATAATGCGGCAGGAATCTGTGGTTATAGTCCATTTAAAGTTATTGATCATTGCATTAGTATAGCTGCTGTTACAAGTGATAAATATTGTGCAGGAATAGTGAGCGGTGGAGATTACGGTACAACGAATTGCTATTTCAATAATGATGTTTATTATGTAAAAGAAGAGGAAGAGGGGAAACGGGGACGTTCTACCTTGCAACTGACCTCACCCGACTTCTTTGAAAAGCTAATAAAAGGTGAGGGTTTTAACCCTGACATCTGGACGAAGAAAGCCAACGACAAAGAGAAGGGAATCGCCTACTACCCTTCTCTTGGGGAGAATAATGCAGTTGGTGTGAATTACACCACAGGTCTGTCGTTCGAGAGGGCAGATACCAACGCTCCCGCCTATGGAGAGAATATTACTTTTAATGTAAAGGCACTGGTAAACCTTGCGCCAAACGGACAGACCATCCCTGCGGAAGATACGGAGGGCAGCTTTGAGATCCGAATCGGGGATACCACGGTGGTAAATGCGGCAGAATTCCGGGACGGCACCGCAACCTACAATGCGCGGACTGCAGGTGCGACCACGTTTACCCTCGTCTACAAAGGAAATGACAATTCTTTCTTCTCTGAGAAGACGAAGAATCTGATCGTTGACATCGCCCCGGCTCTACTTACTGTAGAAGGTAAGGGCATTGCCGGTGGAACCTATGGCAATAAGCTGAGAGAACTCAAAGTGACCGGATTGTCGGCAAAACTGGGGAGTGAGACAATTGATGGAACCTGGCAGATCATCGGAGACGAGGTTCCTTGTGTCGGAGACGATGGAACCTACACGGCAACATTTACCCCGGCACAGCATCCGGAATACTATAAGCCGTTGACTGCACCGGTGAAGCTGGAAATTGAAAAGGCGGAAGTTTCGGCAATTCCAATGCAGAATTTATATTACAGTTGGGCAGCCAAAGGAGAGAAGGAAGTACAGATACCGGGACTGCCGGAAGACAGGGGAACGACAGAATTAATCAATATGGTAAAGTCAGATGATGCTAACGTTTTGGCAACAGACCAGGCTATCAGATATTCGGAAGGTAAGCTGATATTCACATTGGGAGAAAACACCATGGAGGATATCAAGCATTCTGCGGCTATTCAAATTGTATTGAGGTCGCAAAATTATAAAGACATCTGTGTGAATATAACCATACATCGAACCGAAAGAGCAGACCGCGAGGATACCCCGGATCCGGATGCCTTTGACATGACCTTTACCGTCAGCGGCAATGATCTGGCGGCGCAAATCACCACAGATCGCACTGACGTGGAGTTCAGCTTTGATGGAACGGACTGGGGGCAGACCAAATCCACCGGAGTCGGTCACAACGAGAAGGTGACTGCACAGATCCGCTATGCGGAAACCGATGATTATAACGCAAGCTCCGCCGTATCGAAGACATGGAACTCCGGTCACGGCCCGCTGAACCGCCACGACCGGGTGGAACCCACCTGTCAGGCAGAGGGCAGCATCGAATACTGGACCTGCGACGTCTGCGGACTGTATTTTGCATCCGCGGACGGAAGCAAGAGCATAACAGCGACAGAGATCGTTCTTCCGAAGACGGATCATAGCTGGGCAGAAGGATATCTGTCCGATATGACCGGACACTGGCATAAGTGTGGTGTCTGTGGAATCACCAGCAATACGGAAAAGCATGCATCCGGTGGCGCGGCCACCACAGAACGGGCGGAGATCTGTACCGTCTGCGGTTATGAGATCGCACCGAAGAAGCCTGCTGCCAGTAACGACGATGACGATGATGACGACGATGACAGCAGTCAGGCATCCAATACGGACCAGAAGGCCACGGACGCGGCAACACCTCCCGCAGCCACGGCAACGCCTGCCACACCCGGTGTGGTAAAGCCTTCTGTAATTCCCGTGCCCCCGACAACACCCGCTGCGGACGAAAACAGTAAGGAAGATGCGGCAAAGCCCTCCGGGGAGGCACAGGACACGCAGGAATCGAGTGGAGAAGCACCGCAGGAGGAGCGGATAGATTCCATGACCGCCCAGACTTCCGACTCTCAGGAATCCGGCACAGAGCAGATAACGGAGACCTCCGGTAAGGGAACGAACGCAGGCCGCGTGGCGGCAGCGGCAGCAGCCGGAGCCGTAGTGGTCGGCGGTGGCGGCGCAGCTGTCTACGTGACCATGATCAAAGGAAAGTTTAAATTCAAATAACGTATGATAAGATGATAAGCGAACCTCAGAGGCCCGGTGCTTCTGAGGTTTGTTTTGCCATAGGGGAGAAATCTGCCGGAAATTACAACAAACTATTTTCAGATGAAAATAAATGTATTAAAATAGAAATAAGTATTGGCAGAACGAAGACAGTTTTGCATAGTTACAGCAAACGCAAGAGAAAATAATGAAATATAGAAAACGGAGGATCCTACGATGAAGAGAATCGGAATGTTGACGAGCGGTGGTGACTGCCAGGCATTAAATGCTGCCATGAGAGGTGTGGTGAAGACCCTGGCGAACAGTAAGGAAGAGGTCGAGATCTATGGCTTCCTCGATGGCTACAGAGGACTGATTTACGGTAATTTCCGCATGCTGACAGACAAGGATTTCTCCGGTATTCTTACCAAGGGCGGCACGATCCTGGGAACCTCCCGGACCCCCTTCAAGACGATCCAGGATCCGGATCCCAACGGGCTGAATAAAGTGGAAGCCATGAAGCAGAATTATTATAAGCTGCAGTTGGACTGCCTGGTAATTCTCGGTGGTAACGGCACCCACAAGACTGCGAACCTGTTGCGCAAGGAAGGACTGAATATCGTGACCCTGCCCAAGACCATCGACAATGACCTGTGGGGCACCGATATGACCTTCGGTTTCCAGAGTGCGGTGGATATTGCAACGGATGCCATCGACTGCATCCATACCACAGCAGCTTCCCACGGCAGAGTATTTATCGTGGAAGTTATGGGACATAAAGTAGGGTGGCTGACCCTGAATGCCGGAATGGCAGGCGGTGCGGACATCATCCTGCTCCCGGAGATCCCTTATGATATCGATAAGGTGATCGAGAAGATCGAAGACAGGGACAAAAAGGGCTGCCGCTTTACCATTATCGCTGTGGCTGAGGGTGCGATTTCCAGGGAAGATGCTGCCCTGACCAAAAAAGACTACAAGAAAAAGATGGAAAAATATCCGTTCCCTTCCGTATCTTACGAAGTGGCTGCACAGATCCAGGAGAAGACCGGCAGAGAAGTACGTGTCACCGTACCCGGCCATATGCAGAGAGGCGGAAGCCCCTGCCCGTATGACAGAGTATTCGCCAGCCGTCTGGGCTCCGAGGCAGGCAAGCTGATCCTGGATAATCAGTATGGATTCATGGTAGGTTACAAGAACCGTGAGATCGTAAGGGTTCCGTTAGAGGATGTAGCGGGCAAGTTAAAGACCGTGGATCCCGATGCTACCATCGTACAGGAAGCGAAGCTGCTGGGCATCTGCTTCGGCGATTAAGACAGAAAATGAATGAGTAATTATTTTCGCCAGGCATCTGCTAATATTTGATGGCTCTGAATAGTTACAAGGAAGAGAGAAAAAACATGTCATATACAGCACTATACCGGAAATTCCGCCCGGACGCTTTTTCCGATGTCAAGGGTCAGGAGCATATCGTGACGACATTGAAGAATCAGCTGCGGGCGAACCGGATCGGTCATGCGTATCTGTTCACCGGAACGAGAGGTACCGGTAAGACTACGGTGGCCAAGATTTTTGCGAAAACAGTGAACTGCGAACACCCCACAGAGGACGGCCCCTGTGGGGAATGCCGTATTTGTAAGGCGATTGCGGCGGGAGCCAGCATGAATGTCATCGAGATCGATGCGGCTTCCAACAACGGTGTGGACAATATCCGTGAGATCATCGACGAGGTATCCTATTCTCCCGCAGAGGGAAAATACAAGGTCTACATCATCGACGAGGTGCATATGCTCTCCCCCGGAGCTTTCAACGCATTGTTAAAAACGCTGGAAGAGCCGCCCTCTTATGTTATTTTTATTCTGGCGACCACAGAGGTGCACAAGATCCCCATTACGATCCTGTCCCGCTGCCAGAGATATGATTTTAAACGAATCTCCATTGATACCATCACGGATCGTATGAAGGAACTGATGGACACAGAGCAGGTACAGGTGGAGGACAGAGCTCTGCGCTACATTGCGAAAGTAGCGGACGGTTCTATGCGAGATGCCTTGAGCCTGTTGGATCAGTGTATTGCCTTCCATCTGGGCAAAGAACTGACCTACGATATGACCCTGGATGTGCTGGGGGCAGTGGATACGGAAGTGTTCAGCAGGTTGCTGCGCTTCGTTATGGACCGGAATGTGTTAGGCTGCATTGAACTGTTGGAAGAGATCGTCATGCAGGGCAGGGAGCTGGTACAGTTTGTCACGGACTTTACCTGGTATCTGCGGAATCTGATGTTGGTACAGACAGCGGATAATCTGGAGGATGTCATAGACATGTCTACGGACAATCTGGCGAATCTGAAGGAAGAAGCTTCCATGCTGTCCATGGACCAGATCATCCGCTATATTCATATTTTCTCCGAACTGTCCGGCCAGATCCGCTATGCGGCACAGAAACGTATTCTGGTAGAGATCGCGCTGATCAAGCTGTGCAAGCCGGAGATGGAGACGGATCAGGAGGCGGTCCTGGATCGTATCCGACAGGTGGAGGAAAAAGTGGAAAACGGCATTGTCGTTACGGCGGCGCAAATGCCTCCCGGAGCACAGGGAGTGCCGCAGGCCGGTGTGGCAAAGCCGAAGCCACAGTTGCCGAAGGCGGTCCCCGAGGATATCCAGGAGATCGTACGGAAATGGCCGGCCATCGTGGGAAATGCCGAGAATCCCATGAAGATGTATCTGAAAAACGCCCGATTAAGTCTGGGTGGAGACAACAAGCTCATGGTGGTGTTGGAGGACGGACTGGCTTCCGATTATTTCAAAGGAGAAGCTCACGAGCAGAACAAGCAGCAGCTGGAAATGCTGTTGTCCGATTTTTCCAGCAAAGAGATTGAAGTGACGATCCAGACGGTGGAAAGCAGCAGAGAATTCGAAGATAACTATGTGGATCTCAGTAAGGTCATCAACATGGAGATCGATGAGGAAGAGTGATCCTGCGTGAATTTGGGATTGCGGCAGACTTATAGATAAGGTAAGATAGAATAATAACTCAATTATAAATAATATGGAGGAAACAGCAACATGGCAAAAAGAGGTGGATTTCCCGGAGGCGCAATGCCCGGAAATATGAATAATCTGATGAAGCAGGCACAGAGAATGCAGCGTCAGATGGAAGAAGGACAGAAGGAACTGGAGACCAAGGAGTTCTCCGCATCCGCAGGTGGCGGAGCTGTGGAAGTGACCATCAACGGTAAAAAAGAGATCACATCCATCAAGCTGGCAGAGGAGATCGTGGATCCCGAGGATATCGAGACTCTGCAGGATGCTATCGTGGCAGCAGCCAACGAAGCACTGCGCAAGGCGGATGAAGCCAATGCAGAGCTTATGGGCAAAATGACCGGAGGATTAGGAGGATTTCCTTTCTAATGGAACTCTACAGCGGACAGATCAATAAATTAATAGAAGAACTGGCAGCCCTTCCGGGGATTGGCAGTAAGTCCGCACAACGACTGGCTTTTCACCTGATCAATATGCCGAAGGAACGCGTGGACAGGCTGGCAAACGTCATGATCGAAGCCAGAGCCAATGTCCGCTATTGCAAGGAATGCTATACTCTGACGGATAAGGAACTCTGCCCGGTGTGTGCGAATCCCAGACGGGATCATCGTACCATTATGGTGGTGGAGAACACCAGAGATCTGGCGGCTTATGAGAAGACCGGCAAATATGAGGGCGTGTACCATGTACTGCATGGTGCCATTTCCCCGATGCTGGGTGTGGGACCCGGTGACATCAAGCTGAAGGAACTGATGGAACGTCTGCAGGGTGATGTGGAGGAGGTCATTATCGCAACCAATTCCAGCCTGGAAGGTGAGACTACGGCAATGTATATCAGCAAGCTTATCAAGCCCACAGGAATCAAGGTGACGAGAATCGCCAGTGGTGTCCCTGTAGGCGGAGATCTGGAATATATTGATGAGGTAACATTACTCCGCGCTTTAGAGGGCAGAGTGGAATTATAGACAGTATGCATGAAATAAAAATGGATAAAAGTGGGAGGGAAAGACAATGGCAGTAACAAAAAGTTTATTTGGGAAAAGCCCGGAAGGTAAAGAGATCTCGCTGTATACCCTGAGTAATAGTAAGGGTATGAAGGCAGCGGTGACAGATCTGGGAGCTATTCTGGTGCGTGTACTGGTGCCGGATGCTACAGGCAAGGTGGATGATCTGGTGTTGGGATTTGATGACGGCGAGAGTTATTACGGCAACGACAGCTTTTTCGGCACGGTGATCGGCCCCTGTGCGAACCGTACCGGCGGTGCGGAGTATACGCTGGATGGCGTTACTTATCAGTTGGACAAAAATGACGGTGCCAACAATTTACATACCCATAAGCAACTGGGATTCCATAAGAGACTCTGGGATGCGGAGATCGGAGAGAACAGCGTGACATTTTCTCTGGAGGATGAGGATGGGCAGCTGGGATTTCCAGGCAATAAGAAGGTATCCGTAACCTACTCTCTGAGTGAAGAGAATGAGCTGACTCTGCATTACCATGCTTCCAGTGACAAGAAGACCATTATCAACCTGACCAACCATTCCTATTTCAATCTGGACGGTCACGGTGCAGGCAGCATTGAAGAGCATGAACTGTGGCTGAGAGCCTCTCACTTTACTCCGGTGGCAGCAGGATCGATCCCTACCGGTGAGATTCGTGCGGTAGCAGGCACACCCATGGATTTTACACAGCCCAAGAAGATCGGCAGAGACATCCGGGAAGATTATGAGCAGTTACTCCTGACCGGAGGCTATGACCATAATTTCGTGATCGATGGATGGAACGATGACGGTACATTACGGCATATTGCCACAGTAAAAGGCCCGAAGAGCGGCAGAGTAATGAAGGCATACACCACCCTGCCAGGAGTGCAGTTTTATGCAGGCAATTTTATTGATGTACAGCCCGGAAAAGATGGGGTGACCTACGGCAACCGCTGCGGTTTTGCATTGGAGACCCAGTATTTCCCGGATACCATTCATCATGAGAATTTCCCCTCCTATGTATTTGGCGGGGAGAACGGCAGAGAATACGATTCTGTTACCGTATATAAGTTTGAAGCATAGCTAAGAATACATAGAATATGGTGCAAACTTTGTCGAACTGTTTTTGAAGAGGTGCGACAAAGAACGCTAAAATACCTCCTGTGCGGATGCTATAGTTAGTGATAACTGATAGAAACGGCATGGGAGGTGTTTTTTGTATGGAATTACCGAAGAACATAACGCAGATCGGAGAGGCGGACAAGCACTGCAGAATCTATGTGGAAGATTATGTGGTATCTTACATAAAACAAATGAATGGAATGGCACAGAACAAGGATATTGCCATAGCATTATACGGCAGGAAGACAGCAGAGGACGGTGTGGCATATCTATTCGCCTATGGCTCCGCAAAGCTGAATTTCCTGCAGAAGCCGGTGCGGCACCTGTCCCAGGCGCAGGAACAGGAGATTGAGAAGCTGCGGAGAAAGTATTTTTCGGAAATGACCTTTTTAGGCTACCAGATACTGAATGGTGAGATGGTGGAAGGTTTCCAGATCTGCGAACAGGAGATCTGCCGGTATGTGGCGGGGTATGCGCAGTTCTATGAAAAAAATGACAGTATGCTGGCGTATATGTTGGAGAACCGGGGGGAAGAGGCAGAACCGGAGAAGGTGGATCAGGAAAAATACGAAGTGGTGAAGAAACGGCAGGAGGAACGCAGACAGAGACAGGAGAGCGGAAATGCCTTCCGTGCCGCCGGACATACGGAGAATGCACCTGTGGAATATCGCAGAGCGGCAGAGAACAGACGCAGGGAACCGGATAATATTATACCCATGCCAACGACTGGACTGCGTCGTATGAAAATGGCGGCTGCCGGTGTCTTTGTTCTGCTCTGCGTGATGGCATTGGCATTGATGCGGCAGGAAAGCACCGGAGAATCCCTGGGGGAGACAGCCAGGCAGGCCATGAGCAACCTGATGGAGCAGAAACTGCCGGATGCGGTGGAGGAACAGAGCCAGATCAGCACACTGGTGGCGGAGGACAAGCTGGAGGATGCCCTGCGACAGGAAAATGCTGCGGCGGGAAATACTACTGGGACTGCAGCAGAGACAGTGATGCCGGAAGGCACGGAAAATGCATCAATGGATGGAACAGGGAACAGTGCTGTAGATCCGACGGAAGAAAATACGGGCAGTGTAGCGGATGGAACCTCTGCGGACAGCAATGTCACAAAAAATACGACAGATGTGACGGAGACAACAGAACAGAACACGACACAGGAAACAATACAGGATGTGACACAGACGGCAGAACCTGCAGTGGCAGAGACTCCTACAGTGGAGGCGGTTGCTCAACCCACACATTATACTATCCAGAGAGGGGACACACTGATCGGTATTTCTCTGCGGAACTACGGCAGCAACAGTAAAGTATCTGAGATCTGTTCCCTGAACGGTATTGCTGACCCCGATGATATCAAGATCGGTCAGGAAATCCTTCTCCCGTAAAAAACTTATTTTCAAAAAGGGGAAGTGTGTTATACTGTAACTACATGAGCAAAAAGCAGACTGCGCCGCAGTAATTTTGCGAATGCGATTCTTAATAGTTACGATAATACATAAGGAAACAGATACATGGCAGCAGATATCAAGAATTATCTGAAGGAAAAAGAAAAGCGGCAAAAGAGTCAGGATGACTATAAGAAAAAGATCCGTAAACACCGGCTGAAAATCGTGTACCGGGTGCTGTTGGTGGTGGCGGCTTTGGGAGCGGCACTTGCTCTTGTGGTGGTACAGGCAAAGAGACATATCTATACGGGATATGACACCGTATCTTCCACTAGCCGGGAGGTCTCATCGGATGCCACAGACATACGGTTGAAAAACAGTATTCTTACATATAGTAAAGACGGCGCTCACTGTACGGATGCCAAGGGAAATGTAAAGTGGAATCAGACTTATGTGATCCAGGATGTGAAGATCGCTACTTGTGGCGATGTGGCAGCTATCGGCAGTTATAACGGCCGTGAGATCTACGTGCAGAATACGGACAAGCAACTGGGAACTATTACAACGACCATGCCGATCCGAAATATCACAGTGTCGGAAACGGGAAGAGTGACAACAGTGCTGGCGGATACGGATGTGGCATGGATCATGACTTACGAAGCGGACGGTACCAACAGCTACACGGGACAGGCGCATATGACGGATGGAGGTTATCCGGTATCCGTCAGTTTGTCACCGGACGGAGAGCTTCTGGCAATCAGTTACCTGTATGTGGATGCAGGCGTAGTAAAAAGTAATGTGACATTCTACAATTTCGGACCGGTGGGCGAGAATCAGAGTGATTATATGGTCAGCGCATATTCTTATTCCGACCTGGTCGTGCCGAAAGTGCAGTTTATGAATAATGATACAGCGTTTGCGGTAGGAGACAGCCGCCTTATGATCTACTCGGGTACCCAGAAGCCTGTGACGGCGGGAGAATACCTGTATGACGACGAGATCCAGTCGATTTTCTACAGTGATAAATATGTAGGACTGGTATTCCTTTCGGACCAGGCGGAGACCAAATACCGCATGGATGTGTACAATACTTCGGCGGCAAAGGTGGGCAGCTACTATTTTGATGTGGATTATACGGATATTTTCTTCGGGGATGATGACATGGTGATCTACAACGAATCGGAGTGCCAGATCTTTACAACGGACGGTGTGGAAAAATACCATGGCAGCTTCGGTAAGAGTGCCCGGCTTCTGCTTCCTGCAGGAGGTTCCTACAAATATTATCTGGTGACAGATAGTACAATAGATACGATACAGTTAAAATAAAGGAGTATACCAATGAATCTGAATTTATTACTGGTCATCATAGCAGTAGTATTGATCTGCATGGTGATGGACGGCTACAAGAAGGGAATGGTAAAATCCCTGATCTCTCTGATCTCCCTGCTGATTACCTGTGTGGTGCTGTTCCTGATCGGGAATGGTCTGAGCAGTTACTTTGATGGAAAGATATTCAATGTGATCCTGACAATACTGTTGCTGGCGGCGATCGGTTTGGTGCATCATCTTCTTAATATCGTATTTTTCTCGGCAAAGATGATCGTGAAACTACCTATAGTACATAGCCTGGACAAATTACTAGGTATTGTGGTTGGAATCTTAGAAACTGTTCTAATTGTTTGGACAATATACGCATTTAATATCTTCAGAGACCTGGGAACCCTGGGCCAGGTGATCGTAGATTATACCAGAGACAGCAGAATACTTACATGTTTGTATGAAAATAACTATCTGGCATATCTGGTGGAACAGCTCGGACAAAAGCTTCCGTTCTTTGTAAAATAGTAAAAAACAGAATAGAAACATGGCAAAAATCCCCTGTTTATGCGGAATTGACGTAGCAGGGGATAATTTGTGCAAAAAATTCGAAAAATAGTGTTGACAAGTACACTAGCGGATGATATACTCAGATTCGTTGTTGAGGCAACGCCGAGACAACACAACAGCTCGAAAGAAACTTGAAAAGATTTCAAAAAAAGTTGTTGACAAAGTCTGACAGATATGTTAACATAAATACCTGTCACGGAAAACAAAGTTTTCCAAGACGAAAAAGATTTCAAAAAAAGTTGTTGACAAACGAAAGCGGTTATGATAAGATATCAGAGTTGCCGCTGAGAACAACAGCAACGAACAAACGGCTTCTTGCAAAACGAGAGGTTATGATCTTTGACAAATAAACAGTAATGCAACCCTGAAAATTCCAAGATTTTCAGAG
>ERZ791825.738-NODE-738-length-22192-cov-3.222794_pt1 | contig 22192 bp, 18 predicted proteins | sample MGYA00510298_ERZ791825 | MGnify/ENA primary metagenome ERZ791825 (study PRJEB30046, sample SAMN00792010) | human gut metagenome | study: EMG produced TPA metagenomics assembly of the A metagenome-wide association study of gut microbiota in type 2... | reverse complement strand
CGCCGGCAGTTCGTGAGATCTGCGAGGCAGTTCATTTAAAATCCACGTCTTCCGTTCATTCTCATTTGGAGACGCTGGAGAAGAACGGATATATCCGCAGGGACCCGACTAAGCCACGCGCGATTGAGATTACAGACGACAGCTTTCAGGCTGTTCGCACAGAGATGACGAGCCTTCCGGTTGTCGGCAATGTTGCAGCCGGACAGCCAATCCTTGCCGAAGAAAATATCGAAAGCTATCTTCCGATTCCGGCAGAATCCGTGCCGACCGGTGAGCCGTGCTTTGTGCTGAATGTCCGCGGCGATTCTATGGTAAATGCCGGAATTCTGGATGGTGACCAGATTTTTGTACAGTGTTGTCAGGAAGCCTATAACGGACAGATCGTGGTTGCGCTGATCGATGACTCTGCTACAGTAAAACGTTTCTATAAAGAAAAGGATCACATCCGTCTGCAGCCGGAAAACGATACGATGGACCCGATCATCGTAGACGACTGCCAGGTGATCGGGCGTGTGTTCGGAATGATGCGGATCTTCCATTGAACCGACTCAGTGAAGGGTTCAAAAATTGCCAATAAAATAGCAAAACAATAGAATGCAAGCTTTGCGAGCATTCTATGTCGTGAATAATAAAGAAGCGTCCTACAGATTATGATATCCTGCATAGATGCTTCTTTTTCGTTTAAAAGTTATAACAAATCAAAGGCGTTCTGCTCATGTTCATAGTGGCGGTCAGGTGTCATTGTCTCACCTTCCTTCTTGCCGGGAGGCAGGTCATTCCTTCCCCTTTTGCTCGCTACTCGTCTGCCGGGAACCGCTTTTGGCTTTTTTGGTTATGATGCAGGCGGTTGGTTTTGCACTGCGTTGACGAAAAAAACAGTCAGGCCGATGTAACCGGCGAGAGCCAATGCAATCAGCGCCAATAGTATGATACAAGCGATGCATAACGTTCTTTTTTCACGAAGAAAGATAGGCACTACTACAATACCGGCAAGAACAAGCAGAAAAAGTAATACAGCAGTCCCCAATGTCATAAGAAACCTCCATTATCATATATTTCCCATGAATCAAATTCATAAAATTTATCATTAAATTTCTTTAATGAATCTAATTGTTCTCCATCAAGATAAACTATGCATTGATTTGCAACAAAGCCAAACAATTCTTCCAATGCTTCGTCTGGCACAAATATGTCGCCTGCTTTAATATCATTATACCCTATAATATAATTGATACTGTATACGCTGGCAGAATGTACTCCATCTGCAGGTTTGGCTTTCTCATATATATAAACTGAATTAGAATCATTATAACTCCACTGTTTCATATATATACGAGACACCAAATGCTGTTCTTTCGCGACATTACTATGAGTGTTTGCCTGTGGAATTACTATCTTCAATCTCATTCCTTCTTTCTTCTTAGTCCATTCTACCAATCTGTTATTATGCTCTTGTTTTTCTCTGACCATTTAATAAAATGTGCTGACAAATATATAATATTTCCAATATATGGCATTGAACTGGATACTGCTTTCTCAAAACAGCTTCTCATCAACAGTTGGATTATTTTCCGCCATCATATTATCAAATATTGTTTCCTCTATTACTTTCAGACATTCGTCTGGCTTTTTTATTATATCCTTACCCCAAAACCGAATAACCGTCCATCCGCGGAACAGCAGCGATTTGTTCACCTTATCATCCCGTTCCATGTTCCTTGCAATCTTTTTTACCCAAAACGGTCCGTTGTTTCCGCGCTCCAGCTGAGGTTTCAGCACCTCCCAGTCCTTTCCGTGAAAAAATTCGCTGTCGCAGAAAATCGCAATTTTATACTTCGTCAGAACAATGTCTGGTTTTCCGGGCAGTTCTTCCCAGTTTTTCCTGTATCCGTATCCGTGTTCTCTCAAAACCTTCCGCAGGACAAGTTCAATCTTTGTGTCTTTTGAATGGATCCGGCGCATGTTTTCACTTCTCTGCGCACTTACCGGCTTCGGCATGACCGCTCACTCTCCTTAATGATACACCAGTGCCGTGCATTTCAACATGGAGGCTAGATCCCGCATGGGTCTGCGCCCCGCACCGACTCCTTCCGTCCGTTCCAGTGCATTTCGGCATGATTCATTGTCCATGACAGTCATTATTTCCAGCCGGATGCGCGCTCTGGATGCTCCGACGTAAAACAGCATGGCATCATCGGTCACGGTCCGTTCAGTGAAATCAACCAGAATGACCGCGTCCGCTTCAAGTCCCTTGAATTTTCTGCAGCTCATGAATCGGCATTCCTCGTAAACGCCGTTTCTTACGTATCCGCTTACAATGCTGTCCGTTTCCGTTGACAGGGTCAGAATCACGATGTCATCGATTCCGTCCCTGCGCAGTCCGCCAATCACATCATCCAGGGCATTGAAGTACGTTTCCTCAATGCAGAAATGAATGCACGGAATTTTCCCGGCAATGCCGCGCAGGACTTCGGATCTTCCGCGCTCCTGCAGAAGACTCATTGCCGTCCGGCATATGTTTTCCGTGTTCCTGCAGTTTTTATGCAGAGTAAGGCGGCATTCCGCGTTCCGTATGAAGACCGGGATCCGATCCGACTGCACCGCCTGTAGCCTGTCGTAAAACACGTAACAGGATGATTTCGAATTCGGGTCGGCCAGCACGGCATCATGCAGCAGCTGAAGCAGTTTTACATTCTCTATCGCGTCCCGGCCGAAGTCCTGTCCCTCGTCCACGACGACATGATCATACGAGAAACTGTCGAATGCGGCAAAGTCCTTCAGTTTCCTTTCCGCCCTGCCGTAATCCGAAACGGAAACGCCGCAGAGCCTGCACACGTAACCGTCCAGTGTCATGAAATCAATAAGCGGATTTGCATAATGAAGCGCGAGGAATTTTTTCAGTTCCGAATTGTAACAGAGGAAAAGAACCTTTTCTCCGTCCGCGGCATGACGCACGGCTTTTTCAACGGCTATCATGGTTTTTCCCGTTCCCGCGGCGCCGTTTACGACCGCGCTTCTCTGTTCCGTGAGGAAATTCAGAATTCCGCTCTGTTCATCAAGCATTCGGTGAAACACGGCGTGTTTCAGATCAACGTCAAATCCGGGCGGCGGAAATATATTGAATTTCGGGCAGAGAATCTCGCGGACAACGGCACGGAACTCCCCGTCCGAAATGTCGGTGACAATCCCGGCCGGGACATCGAGTGAAAACAGGCGTTCAATGCATGTCCATGCATCGGAAAGTGCCTCGCTGCCCAGCACGATTCTTCTGTCCGCTTCCGGCGGCATCTCGATCTCATCGATCCGTTCACCGGAAAGGGACGGAAACCACACTCCGTGCAGAAATTTGATTCTTTCCGTCAGAAAGCCGAGCCGACTGTTTCCGATCAGCTCCATCAGTTTCCATTTGTTGGCCGCGGCCTGACGGAACGGACCTCCCGAACGCATCGGTGTTCCGTTTCCGTACATCCATCGGCCGTTACGAAAGGAAACAGCTCCCGCTTTCGCTTCCAGGCACAGAATTCCTCTTTCCCTGTCGAAAATGATAAAATCGGTCTCGCTTTCCTTCAGAATCCCGTCCTTCACGTCCGTAAGCCGGAAGGAATGAAAGACCATACAGGAATCCGGCAGGCTCTTCAACGCCTCAAACATCACGTCTTCAAGGCTTCCGGGCTGAAACGGATTCGGTATTTCCGGAATCATTACGGCCATGTCATCTTATCTCCCTGATTATCTTCTGATTGTTTTCACTCCGCCCGTCCGGTCCGTAAATGCACTTTACGCCGTTGCCCGCGGCAATTTTCATGGCTTTTTCCTGACCGGAAGCAAAATACATGATTTCCGAATTCCGCCAGTAATAATCGCATTCCCAGGTGTCGGAGTTCCCGGATACGCTGAATTTCACGTCCCGAAGCGGCATCCGTTTTCCGGCGAGTGTGCCACTGTTTTTAAGCCATTCGGCAAGTTCGCGCTCCCCGTCGGTTTCCGAAAACTGCGAAATATCGGAAATCACGCTTTCCGGGCTTTCTCCGCTCATGTCCGTACCCGCGGTGACGATCACGCGTCCCATCGGCCGTTCCGTTTCAGTCGGTTTCTCCTTCGGAAACTCTGGGTCACATTTCCACCCGCCGGTTCCGTACAGCTGATCATGGAAAAATCCGAGCTTTTTGTTGTCGTACGTCCCGACGGCCACTCCGCGATCCAGAAAAACGTTGAACTCTTCACAGCAGGTTTCTGGAAGGAGGCAGCAGGAATAACATGCCGCAAGGTTCAGGGAATCCCTTCCCTGACCGTTGCTGAGCGAGCATACCGGGTCATTGGAACAGATGACGGCCGATTCTATTGCCTTTCTGTATATACGCGGGAACGTGTCGTATCTTCCCTGACGCACAAGACCTCCGAGCGTCCCTTCCGAATCCCCACTTGCCGTGTAAATCAGGATTCCTGCCATTTCCTTTTCCTCTGCGGCTTCACCGCAGTAGATTCTTTCTTTTAGGGAGGAAATGTTGTATCCGCACTCAAAGCTAAGCTGCTTGATCAGCAGATGCGAAACGGTATGCAGAAGAAGGAATTTCCCGGAAATCTTCCTTTTGTGCTGGCTGCCGATGAAGGATTTGTCATAATTTTCCTGAAGCATCTTTACGCGCTTTTCCAGTGTTCCGTTTCCGCTTCTCCACCTGTTGATTGCATTCTCGTCAAATTCGATAAAAATTCCTTCACCGTACACGTTATAGCCCGGATACCAGTTCTCTTCTGCCTCTCTGACGGAGACAAATTTAGAATTCAAACCTTCATCCGCTATCATGGACGCGGAAAACGGGGTGATTCTTGAGAACCCAAGCAACACCTGCACCTCACGGATTTTTTCAATCAGGGAAATGTTTTTCACAAATGGGATGTCGTATTTTTTTATATTGGTTCCGATACGTTTAAAATCATCGTATTCTGTTCCTGTAACGGAAGCACGCCCGGAAAGGGCGTCAAATTCTGCTGCCCTGTATTCTATGCTACCCGTATCATAATTGATTTTTTCACCCGAGGTCGTCCGTCTACTCAGGATTTCCCGTACTTGATCCCGTCTGCATCCGATGTTGTCTGCAATTTTTCCTGCATATTCATCAATCTTACCCTGTATAAAAACATTTGTCTGTTCTTCAGACAAGTTCATGCTGACTTTTATTTCCAGGGCTGTTTTTATTGCATTTCGAAAACCTTCATAAAGAGAACTGTCGTCAATGCGCTTATTGATAATGTCTGAAAACGGCGGAATGACAAGAGAACTTGCAGTTACCGGGAAATACACGGAAGAACTTCCCCTCTGCAGCACCTTCGGGTAACATGGGCAGGCATCTTTCTGATTTTTCCATGGATGTCTTCCTTCACATGTGAAATCGTATTTATTTTCCGTTTTCTCATCCAAACGTTCAAATTCCCCGTCATTGAAGGCATCTTTCAAAGTAGCCGATGCATTGCATGCAGTGCATTTCAGGCTGAGACCATCCAGACCTTCCGAAGAAACTGGGCTTGTTGTGAATGTAAGCTGCGGATTCGCGCAAACCTGTTTCGGGCCTCCACGATTCTTTGCATGTGTCCATTTCACCCACGGAAAATCATTGATATGTCCCCGTCCGCACACTGTGACAATTCTCGCCACAACAAGTTCGATACGATCTTTTGGACAGTAAAGTTTACGACTCATGTTTCTGTTATTCGCTCTGTCCTTTTCCTTTACCTTTTTGTTATATTCTGCAATCCATTTAGAAAGAGGCTGGAAGCGACGGCATTTAGGGCAGAAATACCATTCTGGGAATCGAACGTACGCGATTCCATCCCGGTTTTTACCGCCCGCGGGCATTCCAAAATACCGTACACCCAACGATTTCTCCAATCGCTCATCGTGAATACGCACAATTTCATCATTCCAGTGTTTGGGTGCCGCTGTCATGAGCGTCTGAGAAGGGAAATCAACCATCGCTCCGACACCGTACTGTAGCACAGCTTGAGCCGCACGCACTGAATGAGATACCGCATTTAGTCTGATTTTTTCAACGTTCCCTTTCGCCATCTTCATCGTCCTCCTGCCATTCAATGATAGAGCCCGGCACCATCACGTCAACATTTCGCATGGACGTCATGGTTTCGAATGCCGGATCTTCCCGAAAAGTTCCAAACACTTTCAACAGACGTTCCCCCTGAGCATCTGGATTATTCCGCATGAACTTTTTTCCATAACAGAAAATTTCTTCTGCATCCGTTGCCAGATCATCCCACATTTCCAGAATATCCTCCATTTCCATTTTGAGGTCAGCGGAATCATCTTCCATGTAAGGGTTAATGCGGCGATTAACGTCAGCACAACGTCTTACTATGTATTCACCGATATCTTCAATCACTTTTTTCTGGTTTTCTATGCGGAATTTTATCGCATCGTTTTCACCGGATAACTCCCTCACTGAAAGTCTTATGTAGGCAATCAGGACCGCATGAAGCGCTCTTTTCCTTGCCGGAGCCGAGAACGGAGTGGCTCCTGTAGGTTCGACATGACGGTAGAAGGATTCATGATACGGTCTGAACTGTTCATAATGGGATCTATCTCGGCTCTTTCCTCCGTCATACATGATGAACGCCACGCCAGGATACTTACGCCCGACACGGCTTGATGCCTGAATATATTCGCTGGTAAGTTTCGGCTGTCCCACCAGAAGCATCACATTCAACCGCGCCACGTCGATGCCGACGGAAATCATATTCGTTGCCAATAGAACATTACACGGATACGGCGGCAGATGTTTTTTCATCTTTTCGGTCGAATATTCAATCTTTTCCAGTTTATCCAGCGTCTGATTCAGCTGAGTAGTAGAAACACGGCTGGTCAGTTCATCCGCGGTTCCGATTTTTCTCACTTCCGAGTTTGATTTCAGACGGTAACACATTCTCTTCATAAAGTCCTTGACGTCATCATCCACCATGCTTGCCGCCTTGCCGAGATCCTTCAGACTATTATAATAAGCCGTGAGCGTCCACAGCTTATCTCTTACCTCATCACTGACGTCCATGTCCTTCGCTTTCTGCAGCATTGCAGCCATAGATCGGATTTCCATCATTGCCTTGGTCTTGCCGGACGGCATGAGGCCCACATATTTTCTGCCGAAATCTTCCTTTTTGTAATCAATCTTCTTTTCCCTTGCGAAGAAGGAATCCTCCGCATCCAGTGCCGGATGCGGGAACTGGCTGACATCCCGATCATAAAGCGCAGCGCACTGTTCGACCGCCCGTCGTATTGTTGCCGTTGACGCCACAATTTTGGTTACGTTTCCTTTTCTGCGGCACAGCGCATCCACCGCACTCTCATACAAACCGACCATGGTTCCGAGTGGACCAGAGATCAGGTGAAGCTCATCCTGTATAATAAGCTCCGGCGCCCGGTTGCCAGAATTAAGCGCAAAAAAATTCCCAATCCGATTCTCCCAAGGAAGCATTGCAAATTTATCCACTGTTCCGAAAAGGAGCGTCGGCGGTTCATTGTACAGTTCCTCGTCCACTACCTGAAGCGGCAGCCTGTTCCCGAACGGGCATGCTTGCCTTCTGCAGTAAAGGGCAAAGTGATTTCCTCCGTGCATCTTGTAACCGAAATCATTGAGGGCCTTTTTATACCCGCCTCTTTCTGGTGTCATTTGCGTTCCGCACCAAGGACACTTCAATACCTGAAATTTGTTGTATTTGTCTTGATTATAAGCCCCTGCTCCACGCAGTTTTTCCAGATTCTTTTTTGCCCCGTCATTGGTGTTCGGCGTATGTTCCCCTCCAATCCACAGTCCTATGGTGATTGGAGTTGTTCCGAGCGTATAACGCTTATACTTGGATTTCTTTGCTTCGCAGTCCTTGCGGATGAATTCGCAGGCACAGATAAGGGTAGATGCTCTCGTAAACTGCTGAGCCGCAAGAAGCCTGAGCGTATAGCGCATGATAACGGTTGTTCCTCCGCTCTGTGCGGGATGACGGAAACGACGGTAAAAAATGGTCATTGCGGTAAGACCCAGATAGGCTTCCGTTTTTCCACCGCCGGTCGGGAACCAGATCAGATCCACCAGGGAACGGTCGGAGCTGTCATCATTGGTCACCGAGGTGACATCCAGAAGCATGAACGCAAGCTGGAACGGTCTCCATTCATATCGATCTTCTGGAAAAGTTTCATCCGCCGTTCCGTAATCAATGTCATTCAGAACTTTCGACAGTTTCTTTTCATCCGGGTATGATGCCGGATATTTCCTCTGAATCGCAAGCTGGACACGCTGCATGAACATGGCGCGATTGGCAAGCTGGAAGGCATCCCATGCCATGGCGTCTTCTTCAAGGATGCGGATTCCGTTTCTCATGCGTTCGCACGCTTCCCGGCAGCCCTTCAGATTTTTGTCGGCCGCCTTTGCAAAACGCGGTTCCAGCGCATGCGAACGGGCAACCAGATCATCGATCCATGCGGAATACGCATCGACCAGACTTTTTAGGTCGCGGATTTTCTCGTTCTTTTCCGTATCGTTCAGATCGGAAAGATATTTCATGGACAGTGTCCGGCTGTTGACCCCGCAATCATCTGGAAGCGTAAAGTCCATGGACGGTACTTCAAATTCCGGGAAAAAGTCGTTCCGTATGAATCCTTTCCCGTTTTCATCAATCTTCCAGTTGACCGCCGTTCCGAGACCGGTTCCGTACACATGCTTGTTTCTGTACTGGAGTTCAAGGGACTGCTCTTCCTCATCAAGAAGATCGAAATTCAGGGATCCGGAATATTTTGCAAACGAAAACTCATTGTCCTCCGAATCCACCCGAAGCTCCGGCTGAAAAATGCAGTTGCCGCTCTGCGGCCGTCCCGTTTTCGCATTGACCGCCATGATTGTCAGGGCCGTGGTTCCGTTTTCCATTTTTCTTCTGAGAGCCGTAATTTCCACAAGATCATGATTCGCAATGCACGTTTCATTCGCATAATCCCCGTCCCCGAACACAATTTCATAATTATCCAGTTCGCGCGGTTCCCTGACGTAACCGTTCTGAAGCTGATCGGCGAGTTTGTACAGATTATCGATGAGCTGATCCTCATCCGTATCCAACAGATCCCGTTCCTTCAGCTGGCGAACCGTTTTCCGGTTGATTCCGTTGATCAGTCTCAGGGTCTTTTCTTCCTTATCATATCTCACATAGCGGTCAAATTCTTCTGGAACTGTCCATTCTCCCTCTTTTGCCGGTGTAAACGGAATCCTGCAGTCCTCCATGCGGGAATTCCGGTATGTGCCGTACTTTAAGGATATTCTGACACGGTCGGTATTTCCCCTGACAAAAAACGTAATCCCGAAAGAGGACGGCATGTTCTGAGCGGCCAGACTGACTTCCTCATCCAGATTATCCTCCGAATCCGGGTCATCATCGGCCTCATCGGCTGTCTTTTTGTCCTTCTCCTTTACCGTCATATCCTTTTCGACATAATCGGAATCATCGAAAGCGATCATCTCCGCCTCTTCCGCGTCTTTCTTTTCGTCTCCCGGGACGGCGCGATCCACGTCGTTTCCGTCCGCCTGCATTTTATTTTCCTTCGGAAAAAGAATTCCGGTGGAATATCGTTTTTCCGGAACGGTCGTGATCAGTTCATGTTCCGCGTCCGGGACGGACACTTCCGATCCCGGTCCGAGAAGTTCCGCCTTTACCAGGGCAATAAACTCATCCCTCGCCTTAATCATTTCAGACTTATTTTCCATGTTTACAATCCCCCGTCAAGATCCAGAGGCCGGTTTGTCATATAGGCCGGTACGGATCTGTCATCCTTTATTATCGTTTCTATCCGAAGAACCGCCGCAAGTGTACCGAGCCGTTCCCGGATCTCGGGCGGAATCATTCCCTCAGGTGCCTTCTGCCCTTCCAGAAATTTAATGATGGCTGCTCCCAGTTCCTTCAGAATGTCTTTCCGCAATCTTCTGATTCTTTTGCATGCTTCAAAATACTCGGCTGCATGATCGAACATGTCCCAATCGCTTGTCAAATAAGCAATCTGTTCCAGTGATTCCACCGACTGCGGGGCCACGGTATGCGCATCCTCATCGATCCAGTTCATTACGGTGTTTTTCTGAACCCGAACACCGTTTTCTTTCATTTCATCCGCAATTTTCTTCGGCGAATGTCCGTTTTTTTCCATGTGTTCCAGCAGATCATTTTTCCATCTGCGGGACATCTCATAATCCCTCATGTTTCCTTCGCTGATCCGGTTACCGTCGATCAGTTCCTTTAAAATGTAATCGACGATATCCCGAGTGTCTTCATCACGGTTAAGGAATATCATCCGATCGCCGACTTTCAGATCATCCGCCTTTTTCTTTTCGGCTTCGCCCTTTTCATCATTCAGAACATACGCTTCGTAGTGTTTTGAAAGCATGGCCCCTTCCCCGTCCTCAAAGCGAACAAGCACGGAAACATCCACGGGAGGAACCGTGTTGTTCTCTCCTTCCCTCCGCAGGGCCGCATCAAATTTTTTCGTGACGATTTCTTCCGTGTAGGACGCAATTTTCTCATCCGCGTCCTCGACTTCATCCACGTCCGTAACGGAAACATTCTCTTCGGTTTCATCATCACCGTCATCAGCCGTACACGTACACTGGCGTTCATTGAACAGGCGTTCCGTCACGCGGCTCCGCTTCTCCCTCACGCGGAACATGACGGCTTCCGCCTCATACAGAAGTACCGTGATTTCCGCGGATGACATGCAACGGAAAATGTCAAAATGTTTTCCGATCAGATTCCCGACAACCAGGATACGATCATATGCGCGGGTTCCGTCAAAACGGGCCATCGTTACGATTTCAACACCGGATTTCTCCGGATCAAGATCGGGCAGCACGTAATTCCATATGATGTCGGCATAGTAGGCTTTCGGAATCACTATGGCAATTCCATGCCCGTAATTTTTGTCAATGTATTCCCGCAGGAACCTGCGTTTGGGAGGATCATCATATCCCGCATAATATGCGGTTTCCAGTGAGTCCGCGATTTTTCCCGCGGCTTCCGCCAGATTGATCGGCAGCTCCTTCAGTTTTTCTTCCAGTTCTTCCAGGCGGACATGCGGCTGTCCCACTTCCCCACGGATTTTTCCTTCCTTTACAGCCTCCTCCATTTCCCTGACGGAAAACGGCGCCGTCATGAACAGGTTCATGAGAGAATATGCATTTGGAATTATGTACGCTCGCTCATCCTCGTCCAGTTCATCCATTCTGACATATCCGACGGCTTTTTTGAAATCCAGGTATGCCTTCCAGTCCGTTTCGCCGTGCAGAATTACCTTATTAATCTCACGGTCCATCACCGCATCTGCCTGCCGCTGCAGCTCAACGGTAAAATCATTTCCGTTTACAGGAGGCAGGGTATGCTCCAGAAGGAAATCCTTCGTGCAGGCAAACACTCCCGCTTCCACGTATTCCTTTATCAGTTCTTCCGCACAGGACAGATCCATGCCGCCGGACACGACCGAAAAACCGACGGATTCCCTGATCATGACCTGCGGGAGTTCCGTGATTCCTCTTTCAATCAGGCCGTTCCCGCAGACAAACATTCCGAGATATTCGTTTCCGTCCGATTCCCATGTCATGTCCAGACCGACGGATATTTTTGAGGCGAATTTTATCATCGCTTCGTTCTTCCCGGCATTGCCGCCGTATGGATACTCGTTTCCTTCCGTAAAATACGATGCGGTCACCAGATCCTGAATCCGTATTTTCAGTTTTCCCGTCTGCAGAACCAGACCGTCCATGCAGCGGTTTGCCCGCTGACGATCCATGACAATGATGACGGAAGCGTCCGTCACGGAAGGAACATCCTTTTTATCGCATTCAAGCAGAGCCGACAGAAATTCTTCCCGAACGCGGTTCCCGCTTCGGATTCCGCGCCCGTCATAACGCTCCGACTGACCGTAATACGGCGTGATGCGTGCCCAGCTTTTTCTTCCTATCCTTGCCGTGCCGCCTCCGTAACGGATACTTACCCGTTCCACACCGTCCTCGTCCGTATTCAAGCCGATAAATTCCGCTCTTTTACGATCATAAAGAACTTTATCCCCCGGTCTGAGATTTCTGATGATGGACTCAACATCCGTTTCATTCCCGGCTATGACGGCCAGAGCCACCCATGCAACCGAGATCGCGTCAAAACACGGAGAAGCCAGATGCAGCACAATGCTTCCGTTGTTTTCTGCCTTACCGGCCTCACCGGTCAAAAATTCCATAAAGGATCGCAGGAGCAGCTCTCCGGAAATGAGCCGATCCTCAAAATAAACGTCGCATTTTTTCATGATCTTTTTCAGGCTTTCAACATCCATCGAACTTCCTCCTTTCACCGTTACATTTCGACCGAAAATTTTTTCTTTTCCGCTCTCAGTTTATAGCCGTTACTGTCAAATTCCACGCATTTTGCGCGTTCCAGTCTGTGCAGATAATTATAGGCTGTAACATTGGACTGCCCGAGCGCCGTCCCGATGACCTCCGCGCGGAAACCGTTGCTCAGCCCGATTTCAGAAACGAGCCGACAGCATTTTTCAACCGTCTTCGGCTTCTCGTCCTTCAGCAGTTTCCGAATATCGTTCTGCACTTTAAGCAGTGCCCCAGGAATTTTATAACGTTCCTTCTCCTCTTCCGAGAATTTCGCTTCCATCCGTCCCACACAGTCTTTTATGAACAGCGCCATTTCTTCAATGAGCGGTATCGAAACGGAATTACCGAACTGCTTGAATTTCTGCTGATTTGACATTTTTTCCGGGAACGAAAAAGTCTCATTCCCGTTCTTATCAAGAAACGCATAGCCGATGAATCCCTGAAGGCGTCCCCACTCTTCTGGAGTCATGGTTCTGATGCATTTTTCGTTTATGGGTGTCTTCTTTCCCGGCACGTCCGTTCCGGCAATATCGCGGCCGTTGATCGGATCATAAATCAGATTTCTTTCCTTGCCGGAACCTCCGGTTGCAAGAATGGTATGCGCAAGCGGTCTGGCAACGGAAGTATCATTGACGATCCGATAACCGAAGCCGTTTCCGTTGCTTTTCTGTCTGGCCCTGTGTTTTTCCAGTGTTTCCAGAAGCCCGGATGAAAGGAAGAATCTTTCCGAAACCTCCGTGTCCAGAATGTCCAGAACCGAGTGAAATATTTTTTTCCGCCCCTCTGTCGGAGTCTCCTTCGGCAAAATATCCAGATGTTTCCCGAAATAATCCCTGCTGAATGCCACCATGTACACTCTCGGCCGGTTCTGCGGAAGTCCGAAATTCTTCGTGTTCCTTATGAAGGACTTTTTGTCATATTTCAGTTCGCCTTTTTCATCCATTTCCACACCGATGACATGGTAGTTCAGTTCATTCTCCAGGGTATTTACGATGATCTTAAAAGTCTGTCCCTTGTCATGGCTTACCAGATTCTCCACGTTTTCCAGGAACACAACCTTCGGCATCGTACGGTCAATGATTTCCGCAATATCGAAAAATATGGTTCCCTTCGTGACGTCCCGGAATCCCTTTCGGAGACCGATTTTGCTGAACGCCTGACACGGGAAGCCCGCAAGCAGAACATCATACTCCGTCCGCGTCATCAGCTCCTTGAATGCTTCATCCGTCACATCGTGTCTGGGATCATCACCGAACAGATGCTGGTACGTCCTGCACGCATATTCATCTTTTTCCGCAGAAAGCACGTTCTCAAAGTCTCCGGCCAGTTCAAAGCCCCTCCTGATTCCTCCGATTCCGCAGCACAAATCAATTGTTTTCATAATCCCGTTCTCTCATTTTCCTCTTTATTCGGGCTTCTTAATCCAAACCGATTCCGCGGTTTTATCCGGCCCGTTTTACTCGCATAAAAAATATTATATTTCCTTTACGTATATCACAGAATCCGCTTAAAACCGTCATGTATTTCGCAATCTTAGCTAAAATTTTCCATATTTTGCATTTTTATACAAAATATCCGTTTCACAACGTACTGACGGATGAATGTGACGGGATTTTTTTCATGCGGATTCTCAACATAATTATGGGATGGAAACATGAATTATCAGTTTTTGGGACAAAAAAAGAAGGACAAGGATTTCTCCCTGTCCCGAGTGTTTCTTACTTTATACGGATAAGTCCAACGGTAAATCGCTGATGTCCTTCAGTCTCTTTCCTTCTATCAATGCGTTCAGCATCTCAATGGAATCCTCAGCCCCGGTATCTTTTACGGCTTTCACCAGTTCATAAAGTGCAAAATGGTACATGCAGTCAATGTCACCGGTTCCCAATGCCAATGAGGCAAGTCTGCTCGGCAGCGGCTCCCCCGTAACCACCACGATATGAGGCAGATGTCCCTTTCTGTTTCGGATCAGATTCAAGGCTTCCGTTCTGCTGTTCTGGGCACGGTCGCTTCTCATTGTCCATTTGGCTGAAATGGAAGCATGCAGAATCGGCAGTCCTCCGTTTTTTGCCCTGATATCCGTCTGCAGAGCAACCGAATCATCAACGATCACAACCTGGCTGTTCAGTTCTTCATCCGTAAGCGGTTCCCGATATACAACCACATCCGGCGCGACCATGTAATCGTTTCCCATGCTTGCGGCCAGCTTTGAATCAACAGCCAAAAGCTGTGCCAGATAATCCAAATGCTCATACTGACAGAAACTGCTTGTTTTTATCGCATTTCGGTTTCCAAGTTTCACGATGTGCCATTTTCCCGGGCGGACGTTCTGAAGTTTCGGGAATGTCACCGCCAGGAATTCCATGTTTATCTGCTCAAACTTGGCTCCCGAAGTCTGTCCCAGGGCTTTTTCATGAACCTCAGCCATCAGCTGATCCGCGATTCCTTTTGCAATCTCCTTTGACAGTCTGGATGAAGAATCCGCATTGCTCGGAACCCCGTTTTTGTCAACCGTCAGCACGCCGCCGTCAAGCAGCATCCGATGATAGTGTTTTCTTTCCTCAGTCAGTAACGCTTCCACCTTCCAATACCCTCCTTATCTCTTCTCCGACCGCCTGTGCCACCGGCGGCGGGAATGCATTCCCGATCATGCGGCATGCATGTGTCTTTTTGCTTCCGAAATCCCAGGTGTCCGGGAATCCCTGAATTCTCGCAATCATCCGCGGAGTGAGTCTGGGCATTCCCTCAAAATCCTTTGCAGGCGCCTCATTTGCCACACCGAGTCCGTCAACACCGAGTGCTTCCCATGCCTTTCTTGCCCTGACCGGTCCAAGATCTGGACCTCCGTGCTTCTTGGAACCGCCCACAATTGTCGGGGCAATGCTGTTTGCTTCCTTTGCCCATTTTGCGGCACCATGCCAGCCGTTTGCTTTCATAAGATCCAGCAGTGTTTCTCCGACCGTTTTGGCATTTTCCGGATGTTCCTCCGGGTAATGGAATTCACTGTTTTCATTATTTCTGATTCCAACAATGATGACTCTCGGACGGAGCTGCGGTACACCGTAATCACTGGCATTCAGTAATTTTATCTGCACCCTGTATCCAAGATCCGCAATCCGCTGCAGGATGGATGTTCTGTATTCGGTAAATTTCGGATCAAGCAGTCCGCGGACATTTTCAAGCATAACGGCACGCGGCTGGATTTCACCGATCAGTCGAATTGATTCCGGGAACAGGTCACGCTCATCTTCGCTTCCCAGCTGTTTTCCTGCCTGGGAAAAAGGCGGACACGGAACTCCACCGGCCAACAGATCTATTTTCCCCCGATAAGGGATTCCGGAAAATTCACGGACATCCTTACAGATCACGTTCCATTCCGGACGGTTTCGCTTCAAGGCGGCACAATAGTCCGCTTCATATTCCACTAATGCCACATGAACGAACCCGGCCATTGCAAGCCCCAGCGCCTGTCCTCCGGCACCGGCACATATTTCCAAACTTGTAAGCATATATCAACCTCATCCTTATGTATTTCTCTTTACGTGAGTTACAATTATATCATACGGCAATGCTTTTATCCAGTCGTTTCGGCTCATATTCGCAGCCATATTCGCAGCCGTATTGGTGAATCCGCATTATAATTGAAAAATCAGCACGCCGAAGAATTCCCGGTATGCTGATTCTGTTTGTCTTCATTCATTATTCCTGCTTCGTGAACCGAATCACGTCATTCGGCGTACAATCCAGATAGGTGCAGATGCGTTCCAATGTAATCAACGTAATGTTCATGTTTTTCTTCAAACGATCAAGCGTGTGATTGTCGAGGATCTTATCCTGCAGCATCATATATTGTGTTATTCCACGCTTGCGCATTGTGTCCCACAACGGGCTATAATCAACCATGATAAGTCCTCCTCCTGTGAACAATCATAGCTGATTTTTGTGCAAATCAATATCGTGCATATATCCACAATGTGCTATGCTGTTCAGACAGGAGGTGTAAATATATGCAGGAATTTGATTTTACAAACAGGGATGGAGCCAACGAGTTATCCGAGATGACCGAGCATCTTTCACATGATGAAGCCGCCGCTGCTATTGCGGCAATTCATGCAACAAAAGATGAAAAGAAAAATACTGAGGCGGAAGACTTCAAAAACTGGTTTGATGCGGCATTTCTTCCGATTCTAAAGGATTTTGCCGCCCTTACCGGCTCAAAATTGACAATACAGCAGGATTCATTTCATGACGTTACCGCCACTCTGGCCAGTCGATGCGGATTTGATATCACGACAAACCAGAAACGGATGCACATGGTTGTGGCAGCTGCTGACCATATCAGTATTAACCGATGGTCTGATTCCAATGAAGTGGAACTTACGTTGATTTTTTGTCTTCCGGAAAATGAAGAATAAAATTCCCAGAGTGATAGAGTCAGTGTGATTTTTTACACCGACTCTATTTTTTATGGTAGAATAATAGTCAAATCAGAAGATTTTAGTGAGGTATATCATGCTTTTGTGGTCGATACAGAATAAACGTGCATATGAAATAATGGAACAAACCGGAATGCTCAGGGCAGACAAAAATTTTATTGCGACAGATTGGTTTGAAGATTCTTATCTGTGGATGGCAGAGCAAATGAAAAAGCGTATAGGTGAACCACCAAAAGGTGTTATATTCCCCGTGTGGGCTTGGTACCAATGGGAAGGTATGCGGAAACGACCAGATATGCGTGTGCATGGACGTAATTGGGGCGAAAAAGGTACGCCTATTGTTTTACTGACTTTTGAGGTCCCGGACAACCTGGTTTTGCTTTCTAATTTTGATTACTGGCACTGTGTCCTAAACGATGGCGAAATTATTTTTCCTATTGACGATTCAGAGGTATATTCTGAAGAAGAAAAACGGAAAAGCTGGGAAAATATTTTTGACATCAGCTGTTCTTTTGAAGATGAAGTACATCCACATCTTAGCACCCAGGCAACCATGTGGGAAATAAAAAGAGAATGGGTGAAAAAAGCTGAATATTTTGTAGCACGATAAATTCGAAATTTGCCGAAGATATTGTGGGTGAGCATTGGGTACCACTGACACAGGAATTATAAAATATAGGAGGTAACTCATTTGGATACAACTGAGAAAAAGAAATCACGTGATTTTAATATTTACTATCTGAATTTCAGTAAGGTATATGAAATTGCAATGATGATCAACAATGTTATCCTTACTAAAATTGAAACCGATAAATCAAGCAGTTTTGAAGAACAGTATGGTTTCACATCTTCCATCTCTGCACAAGGAACAAAACAGTTCCTTGATGGAATAAAGGCATCTATTTCAGCAGACGCAAGGGAAACTTCCACATCGTCGTCAAAAGTAGTGGAAAGTTTGGACGTAAAGACGACCAAATCTATCCTTTTACGTAGGATCATTGAGCAGTGCGCCTCTGTGACTTTATTGGACAACTCGGTAGAGGGCGATCTTGTAAAAGTAAATCGCGTTAAATTAGAACTGCTAAACGAAGAAAGTCTGCGACAATTCCTTATTCTACGCCGTGATGCATTAAAGGGTATGCGGATAGAAGGTATGGAAGTAAATAATCTGATCAGTTCGATGTTGCAAGATTATGCCTATATTTTGAAGGGACTTGTATATGATGAAAGTATGAAAGAACCTGTATCTGAAATCATCATCAAGATTCCAATGGAGATTCAATCGGAATTTGAGAACAAGTACAACATCAACGATCTGCTTATTGGTCATGTATCTATTGTTGGCATCTATAAAGGCATCGTGGGCGAAGAATTTATTACTTCAAATACATTTACCTTTTTCCAAGAAGCCGGTGCTCGTAAGGAAAAGCAGGAGGAAACTGCCAGCAAAATAATCAAAAGCAACACGCAGCCTGTATCGCTTGATACAGAAACAAAAAAGAGTGATGATGACTATCATTTCGTTGACACCTTAGCAATAATTCAAGATGTGGCGTTCAAGCTGGAAGAAACCCCTGCACCAAAATTTCACTGGTGGAACCGCTTGGGTATTTGGTTGAGTAAATTGAGGAGGAAATAACTATGGATCATACCCTGTTTACTTACCGCAATCTTGAGGAATTGAGGAAAATACAGGAAGAAAGAGAAATATTTGCCTTTATATTTGGAGAGACAAAGGATATGCTCGATTCCTGTTCTGAAGTTTGCATTGACATATCTGCCTTAGTTCATTTTTTGTTAACCAACAAAAACAATATAGAGCCAACATATATAAATTTTACAAGTATGGCGGAAGATACAGTTGTAATTGTAGAAGCGGCCATTGCAGAAAGTGCCATGGAATTACTGCCTCTTTTGTTTTCTGATTATAAATGCTATTTTGAGGAAGATGGTGAGGAGAATTCTAGCTTCGAGGAAGCACATGAGTTTAAGCCATATCCAAGGCAAACGATATATAAATACAATAATGCGCAGGATTTGGACATAATTATTCGATACGCAGAAACGAATGACATTCCAATTGCAACTTTTTCTCGGGCAAGCGGTGAACTGCGAAAAGAATTTGAACAGTTCAATAAGTCTTCCAAATTGGCTATATTGGATTTGACTTCCGTATCATATGCAATCGAGGACAACAAAGCTCTGATTTATGCACTTGAACAATTTCTTAGCATTATGCCAAATATCAAGGTTATTGCACAAACCGCTCAGATTGATGTGCTTCTAAAATATTTTCCACTGTTTTTGGGGGGACAGGAACCTGTCTGTAAATTGCTTCCTAATTTATCTGGATTAGGAGAAAAAGAACCTGAAGAAATTAAACTTACAAAAGTTACAGACTTAAATGGAGGGGCTTTTGATGCTTTTATCAATGCATTCAATCATAATTTGATTGGACATAATTATTTCAAAGAAAGACTGCGGTATGCTCTAAAGAATTTTATTTCTCTAAACAAAGCAAAGGAACAGACAGTTCTTTCGATTTTTCTGTTTGGTGCATCTGGTATTGGAAAAACTGAGGTTGCAAGGCTAATTGCAAACGGGCTTCAAAATGATTGTTATTTAGCCAAAATCAATTTCCAGAACTACAGTAGTCAAGATGCGTTGAATAGTTTGATTGGAAGCCCGGCAGGTTATGTTGGCTGTAATCACGGAGAATTAAGTGAGAAAATCCAAAAGAGCAAAGTAGGCGTACTGCTTTGCGATGAATTTGAAAAGACCACTCGCCCAGTTTTCTCTTTCTTTCTGGAATTGTTGGAAGAAGGGCGTTTCACTGATTCCATGGCAAGAGAGTATGACATGGATGGATATGTTATTATCTTTACTTCAAACCTTCTCAGCGAAGCAGAATACAAAAAAGCAATTCCTCCTGAACTTCAAACACGCTTTGATTTAGTATGCGAATTTGAGGAACCTACACTGGCAGAGAAGACAGCATTTCTGGATTTGTTGTTGGAGATGGCAAAAACCAAGTATTATAAGCAATTTGCAGAGATCGAAATGACTGAAAATGAGAAAAAGCAGTTATATGCCTTTGATTATTCATCTCTTTCGGCATTAAGGGATATCAAGCGAGTGTTTAACAATCGCCTAATGGATTATTTCACAGAAAAAAGTGTTTTGCAATAATAAATATCGATGATCACATCCTTTCGATTTTTTCGTTGCAACTATATCATCATCGAATTCGAATTTCCAATTAGCGGTTTCTGCGGATAACGTTTTGAGTCAAATTTTCACTTAGACGTTCCTACCTGAAATCATAAAGCACTTTATCATAATTCCGGTACCGGTATTTCGTTAATTTCAGCATTCGCCAAACCGTTGCCGCCACTATATCATCAAGTTTTTCAAATTGCAAGAGGGTATTTTTCAGATAATCGGATGTTTCGGATATAAAAAAACAGTTTTCGCCCTTATACCCTCTTGTTTCGGATATAAAAGGAAAACTGGTTTTTGGATTTTTACTCTTTGTTTGCGATATAAAAGGAAAACTTAAATCCCTGTTTTACACCGTTTGTTTCGGATATAAAAGAAATTAATCACACTTCTCTTCCAGAAAAGCATCCACGTCGATCTGCTCGCCGTCTCTCCAGATACGCTCGAGATCATAGAACAGTCGGTTTTGACGGTCAAACACATGTACGACGAGATCGCCGTAATCCATCAAGATCCAGTTTCCGGTCGGATAGCCTTCCATGCTTTTTAAGGAATAGCCGGCTTTGGTGAGTTGTTCGTCTACATTGTCCGCCATTGCCTGCACCTGGTTTCGGTTGTTTCCGTTTGCAATCAGGAAATAATCTGCCAGAACGGAAACCTTTGCGATGTCGATCAGGGTAATATCCTCGGCTTTTTTATCTTCCAGCGCTGCGATCGCAAGCTGCGTCATTTTAGCTGCCTGTGTCATACGTTTCCTCCGTTTTTATAAAAATCATAGGTTTTCTGTGTCATGGAGTCGATCTCCATATTTCCGCCCTTTAAATAGCTTAAGGTGTTCTCCAGCGCCATGATGAGTGCTTTGTCAAGATCTTCAAAAGCGATCCTTCGGATTTCCGGAAGATTTGGAGCCTGTTTTCTGCCGGGCTCGATATAATCCGACAGCCATACGATTTTTTCCAGCAGGGACATATCCGGCCGTCCGGTCGTATGGTTCAAAATCGCGTTCAGGATATCAGGATCTGTCACGCCGTATTTTTTGGAAGCAAGATAGCTTCCGACCTTTGCATGCAGTAAAAAAGGATTCTTTTCTTCTGCAGGATTGATCGGGAGATCGTGCTTTTTACAGATTGAAATCTTTTTTTCATTGCTTAAGCATTTCGCGCAGTCGTGGAGCATGCCGGCAATCAGCGCGCTGTTTAAGTCTGCGCCGTAGCACATTGCAAGGGAAGCCGCGGTATAGGCGACGCCGAGCGTATGTTCATAACGCTTCGGGTCGAGCTCTTTTTCCATCGCCTTACGTATTTTTTTCAGATCCGGCTCTTTCATTTAAAAGACTCCTTTCCATCCCTGTAATACCCGCTTTTTTCCAGAAAGCTGCGGACGCGTTCCGGGACGAGATAACGGACGGATGTTCCTTTTTGCAGGTGATCCCGCACCAGGGTAGAAGAAATTTCCACATGAAGGGACGGCATGAAACGGATATCCGCGCGGTAACGGGACGCGAGGGATTTTGCCTGCAGCATCAGCGCAGAATCTTCCCTGCCCTGCCGGACGGAGGCTGCCGTAATGCACTGAGTAAAAATCTGCTCCGGATTTTTCCAGAATTCCATCTGGAACAGCGTGTCCGCACCGACAATATAATAAAGTTCGTCCTCCGGATACTGCGCATGCAGTCGGGTAATCGTTTCACAGGTATAGGAATTGCCTTCTCTTACAATTTCCATGTCGGAAACGCAAAAATAAGGGTTATCTGCTATGGCGAGCTGTACCATCTGAAAACGAATTTCTCCAGGCAGGATCTCCTCCTGCCGTTTCATATAGGAACAGCCGCTTGGAATGAACAGAACCTGATCCAGTCCATAAAAGCACCTCGCCTGCTCTGCAAGCAGCAGGTGCCCGTTATGGATCGGATTGAAGGTGCCGCCTAAAATACCGATTTTGCTCATAGGCTACCGCCTTTATCCATGGGTAAAATAACTGTTACAGGGGAAGTTCGATTTTTTTGTGGTCTTTGCTCTCTTTGTAGAGAACGATTTTCTTGCCGATGACCTGAACAACGGTAGAGTGTGTGCGCTCTGCTACGATAGCTGCGATTTCTCTGGGATCGTCGAAACAGTTCTTCAGGACAGAAATTTT
>ERZ791825.727-NODE-727-length-22425-cov-8.548726_pt1 | contig 22425 bp, 16 predicted proteins | sample MGYA00510298_ERZ791825 | MGnify/ENA primary metagenome ERZ791825 (study PRJEB30046, sample SAMN00792010) | human gut metagenome | study: EMG produced TPA metagenomics assembly of the A metagenome-wide association study of gut microbiota in type 2... | reverse complement strand
AGAGGATGGTCTGGAAGGTGATGGTCTCGATGCCCTCAGCCCGCAGCTGACGCAGCGCAGCCAGCGAAGCACGGAGAGAGGCCGTGAACCGTCCGACGCAGACGGTGAGGGTATTGCCGCTCTGGGTGCTCGTGTAGGAGATGCGCTGGCCGTCCTTGTCGGTGACAGTCAGGCCGGGGAGGAAAGAGGCGGGTGCGGACGGGGTGGCGGAGCCGCCGTCAGAAGAGGAAGAAGGCTCTTCCGGCTCCACAGGGCGGGGGATAGAGACCTGCTGGATGACCTTGCCGTCGGCATCGGTGGCGGTGACTTTTGCGCCCGGGTCCAGCTTGTCCTTGATGGTGTTGAGGTCAAGCTCACTGCCGACCCGCGAGAGGGCCTTGCCGTTGGGACTGCCGGCCTTGGCGGTCAGCTCGAGGCTGCCCGACAGATCGATGTCGTAGCTGATGATGCCGTTGCCGCCGGAGAGGTTGCCGCTTCCGCCATTGGACTTGACCGTACCGCCGGAGATGGCGACATGGTCTAAGCTGCGGATGCCGTCGCCGCCGTTGCTGTAATCGCTGTTGCCACCGTTGGCGTTGACCGTACCGCCGGAGATGGCGACAGGGTTGAAGCTGCGGATGCCGTCGCCGCCGTTGCCGTTTTTGCCGCTGCCGCCCTTGGCGTTGACCGTACCACCGGAGACGGTGACGCCGCCGTTACTGGTGATGCCGCGGCCGCCGGAGCCGTCTTCGCCGTTGCCGCCGTTGGCAGTGACCGTACTACCGCTGGAGATGGTGACGCCGCCGCTGCTGTAGATGCCGTTGCCGCCGGAGCCGTCTTTGCTGTCGCCGCCGTTGGCCGTGACCGCACCGCCGGAGATGGTGAGGTCTTTGCTGAAGATGCCGCGGCCGCCGGAGCCGTCTGTGCCGCTGCCACCTTGGGCCGTCAGGCTGTCAGTTTCGCCGCCGGAGATGGTGAGGCTGCCGCTGCTGGAGATGCCGCTGAGGCCATAGCTGCCGTTGTCGCTGATACCACCGGTGAGATGGTTGTCGCCATCCAGCTCAATCGTGGTATTGCCGCTGCCGGTCACGCTCACGGCGGCCTTGCCGCCAGTAGCCTCGATGTTCACATCCTTGAGGGTGACCTCCACCTTGTCGTTCTTATCTTTGGTCTCGATGGTCACGGTGTTGGAAGAAGCGATGTCCTTGTTCTGATTTGTGATGATGGTGTCGGTGTCGCCGTAGGTGGTCTCCCCCTTCTGGGTGACGTCGTTGCCGGTGTCGCCCGCTTTCACGGTGATGTTACCATCCTCGATGCACCATGTCTTCGCAAAGGCCGGGGCAGTAAGGGAGGTGAGCATTATGGCAGTCAGGATAAACGCTGCTGCCCGCTGAGAGGCCGGACGGGGCGAATCGATACCCCCCCCGTATGGAGGGGGCGACCCAGAACACGCATCGCAAGCTTACGATAAGAGAGCATACAAAAACCTCCTTTGAATGGTGAAAAGAAATGGTGAAACCGTAGAATATCAGGTTACTTTGAATATACCGCATCTGCGGAAAAAAATCAATAAAACCTGCGCGAATCGCCCTGTTTCCTGCGTGAATGGAGAAAAACCGTCAGATTTTGGCTCTCCCAAAGAAACAGCTTATCGCTGCGTGGTGGCTCTCGGGAGACGAGCTTGCCCTCTCCGTCATCGCTTGCGCGATGCCACCTCTCCCAAAGGGAGAGGCTTTTGCATCCCGCAAAGCCTGCCCTCTTTGCCCAAGGCTCTCCCTATGGGAGAGCTGGCGCGGAGCGCCTGAGAGGGCAAGGATGCTGGAGGGGGGCTTTTGCTTTTCTGCACAAGGCATGGTATACTGGAAAAGAAAAACCCGCCGACCCGGCGGGAAAAAGGAGAAACGGAAACATGAAAACGAAATTTGGCATCGTGGGCTGCGGCTTCCTCGGCAATATCGTGGCCGATGCGTGGAAGAAGGGCCTGCTGGAAGACTACGAGCTGGTGGGCGTCACCAGCCGCACCTTCGCTTCGGCAGAGAAGACGGCGGCAAGCGTGGGCTGTGCGGCCTGCGCGGACGTGGACGCTCTGCTGGCGCTGGAGCCGGAATACATCGTGGAAGCCGCTTCGGTGGAAGCGGTGCGTGCAATGGCCGTTCCGGTGCTGCGCCGGGGCGTGAACCTCGTGGTGCTGTCCATCGGTGCATTCGCCGACCTCGCGTTTTATGAAGAGGTCAAGCAGGCGGCCCGGGAGGGCGGCGCAAAGGTGCATCTGGCCAGCGGCGCCATCGGCGGCTTCGACGTATTGCAGACCGTCACCCTTATGGCAGAAGCCCTGAAGCTGGACGAGAAGGCCGGCATCGAGACCCACACCGGTGCGAAGGGCTTCCGCAACACCCCCGTCTGGGCCGACCATCTGCTGACCGACACCGAAAAGACCACCGTTTTCACCGGCAGCGCCAAGGAAGCCATCGCCACCTTCCCCCGCCGGGTCAACGTCGCTGTGGCCACCTCGCTGGCCACCACCGGCCCCGACATCACCGGCGTGACCATGCACTCCGTACCCGGCTGGGTGGGCGACGACCACTGCATCACTGCCGAGATCGAGGGCGTGAAGGCCGTGGTGGACATCTGCTCGTCTACCAGCGCCATCGCCGGTTGGAGCGCCGTGGCGCTTCTGCGCAACCTCGCCTCGCCGGTCTGCTTCTATTAAAAAGGAGGGAGCCTCATGTTCAAGAAACTGGTAGCCATCGAGCCGGTCAGCCTCATCCCCACAGCAGAGGAAGCGCTGCATCAGTACGCCGGGCAGGTCGAGCTTTACCGCGATATTCCCGCCGACGACGAGGAGATCGTTCGCCGCATCGGAGACGCCGACGCGGCGCTGTTGAGCTATACCTCCCGCATGGGCAAAAACGTCATCGAGCGCTGCCCGAACCTGCGCTACATCGGGATGTGCTGCAGCCTCTACTCGGAGGAAAGCGCCAATGTGGACATCGCCTTTGCCCGGGAAAAGGGCATCAAGGTGCTGGGCATCCGGGACTACGGCGACCGCGGCGTGGTGGAGTACGTCCTCCACGAGCTGACCGGCCTGCTCCATGGCTTCGGGATGCCGATGCTCCACGACGAGCCCGTGGAAATTTACGGCCTCAAGGTGGGCATCGTGGGTCTGGGCGTCTCGGGCCGGATGATCGCCGATGCACTGGCCTTCCTCGGCGCGGACATCTCCTACTACAGCCGCAGCCATAAGCCCGACGCCGAGGCCGCAGGCATGAAGTACAAGCCGTTGGACGCTCTGCTCCGGGAGAGCGAAGTGGTCTTCACCTGTCTGAACAAGAATGTCCTGCTCCTGGGTGAGCCGGAGTTTGAGGCGCTGGGGGAGGGGAAAGTTCTTTTCAATACCTCCATCGGCCCCGGCTTTGACTCCGCCGCGCTGGAAAAGTGGCTGGATAAGCCCGGCACCCACTTCTTCTGTGATACCTACGCCGCCGCAGGCCCCGTCAGCGAGGGCTTCTTCCGGCGGCCCAATGTCCACAGCCCGGGAGTCTCGGCAGGCCGCACCAGGCAGGCTTTCGTTCTGCTGAGCCAGAAGGTGCTGGCGAACATCGAGACGGCGCTGGGAGAATAAGCTATAACTTTTGAAAAGCCGCTGCATGGGAGACCGTGCGGCGGCTTTTTTCGTCGCTTGCTGTTCCTGTGCAGCCATGTTATACTGGAACTATAAACATCGAACGAGGTGAAAAATGAAATCATCCGATGAATCAATACGAAGGGTGGTGTAAAATAATGGCTTCCAGCAAAGAATATCTTCATTTTATTTTGGAACAGCTATCCGCTTTGGACGATATTTCTTATCGCTCTATGATGGGAGAATACATCCTCTATTATCATGGCAAAATCGTCGGCGGAATCTATGATGACAGATTGCTTGTAAAGAAAACAAGATCTGCTTTGGAATGTATGCCTGCGGCGGTTTGTGATTTTCCGTATGAAGGAGCGAAAGAAATGCTGTTGGTGGAGGAGGTTGACAACAAAGAATTTCTCACAAAACTGTTTGAGGCGATGTACAAGGAATTGCCGCTGCCAAAATCAAGGCGAAGGAAGGAGGCTTGATACTTTCAGCACACGTTCATAGGACCCCAAAATCCGAATTTTACGGTACAAAAACATAAGGAGAACTTTTTGAAACATACAACATTTGCACTGGAGCTTGTGGGCTGACCGGGAGGTCTGGCAAATACCACAAGCCACGCCTCCCGAAGACGAACAGACACAATTCTTCAGGAGGACATTACCATGAATCGTGAAAACAAACGTAAGACCTTTGAAAAAGGTTACTATAAGACCCACGCCTGCAACGATACCTTTACCTGCAAAGTCTGCGGACGGGTCTGCACCCCGCAAAATGCCGGGAGCGACCACCGCAACCACTGCCCCAACTGCCTGTCCAGTCTTCATGTGGACGAAGAACCCGGCGACCGTGCCTCCGACTGCGGCGGCATCATGGAGCCGGTGGCCGTCTGGGTACGCAAGGGCGGCGAGTGGGCCATCATCCACCGCTGCAAACGCTGCGGAAAGCTCAGCTCCAACCGGGTGGCGGCAGACGACAACCCCATGAAGCTCATGAGCATTGCCATGAAGCCCCTGTGCGCGCCGCCGTTCCCGCTGGATTATATTGAGGAAATGACCGCCTTGATGGGCGGCGATGGACGGATGCGGTAAGCCGCAGCCAAAAACGAAAAGGTCGCTGTGTCGGAGAAGGCATGAAAAAGTACAAAGATAGGGGAGAGCGCTTCGATGGACTATATCAGAGTTACCAAAGAAAACATCGACAGGGAACACATCTGTTGTGCCATGTCCGGCAAACAGAGCCTTTCCAAGAAAGAATGGCTCAAGCAGCGCTTTGAGGAGGAACTTGTTTTTTACCGCAGTGCAGAGCGCGGCAAATGCTTTATCGAGTACATCCCGGCAGAAAACGCATGGATACCCATTGATGCAGCAGGCTGGCTTTATATCAACTGTCTGTGGGTCTCCGGTTCTTTGAAAGGCCACGGCTATTCCAGCGAGCTGCTGGAAGAATGCCTTCGGGATGCCAAGGCGCAGGGAAAAAACGGCGTTTGCATTCTGTGTGCCGAGGGGCGCAAACGGGAGTTTCTCGCCGACCCCAAGTTTTTGACCCATAAGGGATTCAAGGTCTCAGACATCTCCGATTGCGGTATCGACCTCATGTGTCTGCCCCTTGCAGAGAATGCCCGGCCGCCAAAATTCAAGGACTGTGCCAAGCATCCAAAGGTGGAGGAAAACGGCTTTGTCCTCTACTATACCGACCAGTGCCCCTACACCTATTATTGGGTGCCAAAGGTGCAGGAGGCTGCAAAGGAACATGGGATCCCGTTCAAAGCCATCCACATCACCGAGAAAGAGACGGCCCAGAATGTACCCGCACCTGTCACAACATACGCATTGTTCCGGGATGGCAAATTTGTGACCCAGAGCATCCAGTCGGACAAGAAATTTTTGAAATTAGCGGCAGAATAATTGAATCAGGCAAGACGCCAGACGCTCAGACGCAGTGCCGCCCATAGAGTGGGGGCGCGCTGCGTTTTTATTTTGGAGGATTTTATATGGAAGAAATTGTTGTGTATGTTCCCGGAAAGGGCGGTTCGGCACAAGAGGCCGAGCATTATAAAGCCCTATTCCCTAATTGTGAAGTAATTGGTTTCGACTACCACGCACGATCTCCATGGGAAGCCACGGAGGAATTTTCCGGATTTTTTGCGGCAGTGCGGAAACGCTGCGGGAAGCTCACACTGGTGGCAAATAGCATTGGTGCGTTTTTATCTTTGTCCTCGTTGAATGAGAAATTGGTGGACACCGCTTATTTTATTTCTCCAGTAGTTGATATGGAGCAACTGATTTGCAACATGATGCAATGGGCTGACGTCTCCGAAGCAGAACTTGCAGAGAAACTGGAAATTCCCACAACATTTGGAGAAACGCTGTCGTGGAAATATCTCTGCTATGTCCGAGAGCATCCGATTTCATGGAAAATCCCTACCCGCATTTTGTATGGGGAAAAGGATGCTCTGACCTCCATGGAAACCATAAAAGCCTTTGCGGAAAAGAACAACGCAGAGCTGACCGTTATGCCGGGCGGAGAGCACTGGTTTCATACAAAGGAGCAGATGCAATTTCTGGATCACTGGATAAAGAATAGGAGACCCTGCAATGAAACAGAAAATAAGGACGGCTTCGCTTCTCCTGCTGATGGTTCTGGGAACCGGGCTGGTAGCTTGCCCTGCCTGCAGCAGGGCCGTGCTGTTCGAATCCCTCTAGGTCCCAAAGCCAGCGTTTGACTTATGTGTACGCAAAAGAAAAGCAGCAGCGTTAAAATTACGCTGCTGCTAAAAGTGGACCTAGAGGGATTCGAACCCTTGACCTCTCGGATGCGAACCGAACGCTCTCCCAACTGAGCTATAGGCCCATATTTGTTTTTCGGAACGAGAACAGTGTAACTCTTTTAGAAGGATTTGTCAAGGACTTTTCACCCAGGCGGCCTGCGGGGAATGACCGGGTGGATCTGCCGCGCCGTTTCTTATAAAAACGGCAGATCCTTTCGTAAAAATAACAGTGGCTCTCAGAGAAAAAGCGTGCTACAATAATGCTGAGACTTTCGTACATAAAAAGTCTATCACCCAAAGTCAGGAGGACAACGGTTATGGAATTTACTAAGGTCGTTGCAGAGCGTTATTCCTGCAAGAATTTCAGCACACGTAAGGTAGAAGCCGAGAAGCTGACGGAGATCCTGGAAGCGGGTCGGCAGGCCCCGACCGCCAAGAATTCTCAGGAGCAGCGCATCTATGTGCTGCAGTCGGAAGAAAGCCTGGCAAAGCTCGACAAGGTGACGCCCTGCCGCTATGGCGCACCTACCTGCCTCGTCGTGGCCTTCGATAAAAACAGCGTCTTTACTTATCCCGGCGGAAAGCGGGACTCCGGCATGGAGGATGCCGCCATCGTGGCGACCCACCTGATGCTGGCCGCCGCCAACGCAGGTGTGGACAGCTGCTGGCTCAACTTCTTCGATCCGGATGAGCTGGCCAAGGAGCTGGGCCTGCCGGAAAATGAAGAGGTCCTGATGATCCTCGACCTCGGCTATGCCGCAGAGGGCGCAGGGCCGCTGGCAAACCACGGCTCGAGAAAGCCCCTGTCCGAGACGGTCGCATACCTGTAATACCAAAAAACACCCGGAGATGCTTCCGGGTGTTTTTGCGTTATTGTCCGACGATACGCCAGTGTTCGGGCCTGTTGTGATCGGTGGTCACGCCGTCGTCGGTATACATCCGGTAGGGCGCAGGCTGGCCGTCGGGCGCGAAGCGCCAGAAGGTGAGGGCCGTATCGTTCAGCTGGGCGGTGTTGGCGGCGGGCTGTGCCACCGGTACGGTGTGGCCCGGACGGATGAAGAGCAGCACCTCGTCAAGTTCGCAGGGCAGATAGTGCCGCCCGGCGGGCAGAACTTCCTCATCGTAGTCGGAGACGCTGCGCAGACGCAGCATCTTCATCGCCTCAGGCAGATAGACCGTCCGGCCATGGGCGTTCTGGGTGTGGACGGGTGCGACCATCAGGCCCTCGCCAAGAAGCAGCTGGTCGTCCACCTCCCGGGCGTCGGGGTCGGCAGGGTAGTCAAAAGCCAAAGGCCGGAAGTAAGGTGTATCCTCAAGCGCGGCTTTCATGAACTCACTGTAGAGGTAGGGCAGGAGGGCATATCGCAGATCCAGCATATTGCGGATGGCGGGCAGAACATCGGTAAAGCGGTAAAATTCCTGCTCCCGGCTCTCAGCGTCGGCGTGGTTGCGCATGAGAGGGGTGAACAATCCGAACTCGAGCCAGCGGAGCGCCAGATCGGGGGTGGTGTCCTCACTGAAACCGCACAAATCGGCACCGCTGTAGAGGAAGCCGCACATCTGGACGGCAGGCATCATCTGGATGTTGGCCAGCAGCTGGCTCCACGAGGAGTGGTTGTCGCCCAGCCAGATCCCGCCCCAACGGTGGGCGCCGATGATGCTGCTGCGGCAGTAGAGCAGGGTGCGCTGGCCGGGACGCAGGGTCTGAAACGCCTCGCCGGCAGCCCGGGTCATGCAGCCGCCGTAGAGGTTGTGGACGCGGTCGTGGCGCACCCGTCCGGCAGCGGTATCGTGGTAGAAACTGCGGTAGTCCTCGGGGGCATTCATCAGGCCCATCACCGAGCGCACCAGCCCGAAGAAATCGTTCTGGTCGAGGTTATCCTTCCGGCTCAGGGCGGCGGCATTCTCGAAGAAGGCTTTCAGCCGTTCAGGGGAGTAGAAGAGGGCAGGCTCGTTCATGTCGTTCCAGAAACCCTCGATGCCGAGGTCGGTGAGCACCTTGTACTGCCTGCCGAACCACTCCCGGGCATCGGGACGGAGAAAGTCGGTGAAGTAGGCCTTGCCGGGCCAGACCGCCGCCACAAAGGGCGTGCCGTCTTCTTTGGTGCAGAAATAGCCCTTCTCGAGGCCCTCGCGGCAGACGGGGTCATTGTCGTCGCAGCGGATGCCTGCGTCGATGATGGGGACGAGCCGGATACCCTCGGCTTTCAGGTCGGCGGCAAGTTTGCCGAGGTCGGGGAAGCGGGCCTTGTCGATGGTAAAATCAGCGTAGGACTGCATGTAATCAATATCCATGCAGATCATGTCCAGCGGCAGGCCGTTGGCCTTGTACTGCGCGGCCACCTCCCGGATGTCGGCCTCGGTCTTGTAGCCGAAGCGGCTCTGGGCCAGACCGAACGCCCACTTGGGCGGGATATAGCTGGGGCCGATGAGCTGCCGGAACTCCTTTGCGGCCTCTGCCGCTGCAGGGGCTGTGATGAGGTAGAGCGCATAGTTCGGCTCTGCCGTGGCGAAGCGGAGGGTGTCGTGGCGGGTATAGCCGATGTCGTAGCTCACTTTGCCCGGGAAATCGACGAAGACGCCGATGCATCCGCTGCCGTCGGCAGGGGAGATGAGCAGGAAATTGTGGGCGGCGTAGTAGGAAAGCCGGTTTTCGCCGTGCTCACTCTCGTCGGTGTTGTTCGTCTCGTAGTGCCAGCCACGCTTGTTGAGGCCCCGGGGCATCTCGCCCAAGCCATAGACGATGTCCTTCTCCTGCATGACATACTGCCAGCCATCGCCGTCCGGTGTCAGGTAAGGCACGGGGCCGGTCTCGGCGGGCAGGTCCAGCACGACGCTCTCGGTGGGAAAAGGCTTCCCGATGACAAAACGCTGTATCATAAACAGAGTGCTCCTCTCAGATGATCTTATGTCTATGGTACGCCGTCCGGCCCGGCGGGGCAAGAGAGAAAACCGTCAGAACGATACAACAAAACCAGCATTTTCGCCCGGGAATGCGGCCTGGGGCTTGTTTGGGCAGGGGAAAATGGTATATAATAAGTATATTCTAGGAATAAAAGGGAGAACCATCATGTATCAAAAAGGAATCAAGCGGCTGCTGGACGTGGTACTGTCGGCCTGCGGGCTGCTGGTGCTGTCGCCGCTGCTGCTTTTGCTCTGCCTTGCCATCAAGCTGGACTCGCCGGGGCCCGTGTTCTTCAAGCAGAAGCGGATGGGCATCCATAAGAGCTATTTCAACATCCTGAAATTCCGCACCATGCGCATCGACACCCCCCACGACATGCCCACCCATCTGCTCCACGACCCGGAGCAGTATATCACCCGGGTGGGCCGTTTCCTGCGCAAGACCAGTCTGGACGAGCTGCCCCAGCTGTGGAATATCCTTGTGGGCGATATGGCAGTCATCGGTCCGCGCCCGGCCCTCTGGAACCAGTACGACCTGCTGGCCGAACGGGACAAGTACGGCGCAAACGACGTCCGCCCCGGCCTGACCGGCTGGGCGCAGATCCATGGCCGCGACGAGCTGGAGATCACCGAGAAAGCGAAGCTCGACGGCTGGTATGTGGAGCATATGAGCTTCTGGCTGGACGTCAAGTGCTTCTTCGGCACCATCAGGGCTGTGGCCGACCACGACGGCGTGGTGGAGGGCGGCACCGGGACGCTGCACGAAGAAGGAAAGTGATTCGTCCTTTCTCTTGATTTATCCCCCGAAAAGCGTATAATAAAACAGTACACAAGACACAGAAGGAGGATTTCCATGGAACGCACCTATATCAATGAGGTACAAAAGGAAATTGGCAGCACGGTCAAGGTGCAGGGCTTTATCGAGAACCTGCGCAACAGCAAATATATGGCCTTCATCGTGCTGAAGGATATTACCGGCAAACTTCAGATCACCGTCGAGAAGGAGGACCACCCCGAGCTGGTGGACACCATCGATAAACTGACCCCGGACTCTGTCATCACCGTCACCGGCAAGGTGATGGAGAACGACTACGTCAAGATGGGCGGCATCGAGATGATCCCCGAGGCCATCGAGATCGAGAGCATCGCCGACGCGCTGCCCATCGTCCGCAAGGAGATCGCCGCCACCAAGAAGAAGAAGGCTGTGGAGCGTTCCAGCATCGACCAGCGCATCGACTACCGCTGGATCGACCTGCGCACCGATGAGAACCAGCTGATGTTCAAGGCACAGAGCTGCTTCGTCAACGCCATGCGTCAGTTCCTGCTCGAGCGCAGCTTCATCGAAATCCACACCCCGAAGCTCATCGCTGCTGCCAGCGAGAGCGGCTCTGAGGTGTTCAAGGTGGACTACTTCGACCGCAACGCCTATCTGGCCCAGAGCCCTCAGTTCTATAAGCAGATGGCCATGGCCGCCGGCTTCGAGCGCATCTTTGAGACCGGCCCCGTCTTCCGCGCGGAGAAGAGCTACACCAACAAGCACTCCACCGAGTTCTCCGGCTTCGACCTTGAGTTCAGCTACATCACCTCTTACAAGGACGTCATGAAGATGGAGGAAGAGCTTCTGACTGCCGGTCTGAAGGCCGTCAAGGAGCAGTACGGCGAGCAGATCAAGGAGCTGTTTGGTCTGGAAGTCGTCGTTCCCACCACGCCGTTCCCTGTGGTCAAGCTGGCCGACCTGTACAAGGGTCTGGAAGAGGAGTTCGGCTACACGGTCGATGAGAGCGAGAAGGGCGACCTGACCACCGAGGCCGAGCGCCTGAGCTACGACTGGGTCAAGAAGCACTACGGCCACGAGTTCCTGTTCATCACCGACTACTCCGCCGAGAAGCGCGCTTTCTACCACATGCGCGACGAGAACGGCGTGCCGCAGGGCTACGACCTCATTTGGCGCGGCGTGGAGATCACCACCGGTGCACAGCGTGAGCATCGCTATGACGTGCTGAAGAAGCAGGCAGAGGAGAAGGGCCTGGCCGAGGACGTCAAGTTCTATCTGGAGTTCTTCCAGTACGGCTGCCCCCCGCACGGCGGCTTCGGTCTGGGCATCGACCGTCTGACCATGCTGCTCTGCGGCCAGTCCATCAAGGACGCCGAGTTCCTGTTCCGCGGCCCCAACCGTCTGACTCCGTGACCTCTTTCAGGCTCTCCCTTTGGGAGAGCTGGCGCGCAAGCGCCTGAGAGGGCAAGGATGCCGACAGAAAATCGCAGGCGCGGCGATAGTATCGCTCTGACAAAGAGCCTGCTTATCGCTGTGCGGCAGCTCTTTCGTACCGGGCTTGCCCTCTCCGTCACCTTCGGTGACACCTCTCCCAAGGGGAGAGGCTTACAGCAACAACAAAAGCCAGCGCACATTCCGTGCGCTGGCTTTTCTGCATCTTACAGCTTACTGGATGCCGGTGACCTTGTAGTCCTGTGCCTCGACGGCGTTCTTGAGCACGTCGTCGGCGACCTCGGCGTTCAGGGTGACGATGGCGGTGCCGGCCTCGTGGCTCACCACGGCCTCGTCCACCTCGGGCAGGGCTTCCAGAGCCTTCTTCACGCGGGCTTCGCAGTGGCCGCACATCATGCCTTCTACTTTCAGGGTCTTCTTCATGGTATGATCCTCCGTTTTGACTTCGGGCGCTTCAGCGTCCGATTTTTTGTTATTTTCAGCCGCAGACTGCACCGGGGCAGCGGCGGGAGAAGCGGTTTTGTGGTCGTGCCTGGTGCTGTGCAAATCGAACAGGTTCAGCCGCAGCGCGTTGCTCACGACGCAGAAGCTGGACAGGCTCATGGCAGCAGCACCGAACATGGGGTTCAGCGTCAGGCCGAAGGGGATGAACAGACCAGCCGCCAGCGGGATGCCGATGATGTTGTAGATGAATGCCCAGAACAGGTTCTCGTGGATGTTCCGCAGGGTGGCGCGGCTGAGGCGGATGGCCGCAGGCACGTCCGAGAGCTTCGAGTTCATCAGCACGACGTCGGCGGCGTCGATGGCCACGTCGGTGCCTGCGCCGATGGCAATGCCGGTGTCGGCACGGGTGAGGGCGGGGGCGTCGTTGATGCCGTCACCCACCATGGCCACCTTGCCGCTGGCCTGCAGCTGGCGGATGACGGTCTCCTTGCCGTCGGGCAGGACGCCCGCGATGACCTCGTCCACGCCCGCCTGCCTGCCGATGGCGTCGGCGGTGCGCTGGTTGTCGCCGGTGAGCATCACGACCCGGATGCCCATGTTCTGCAGCTGACGGATGGCTTCGGGGCTGTCCTCCTTGATGGTGTCGGCCACGGCGATAACGCCCAGCAGACGGCCTGCGCCGCCGAAGAAGAGGGGAGTCTTGCCCTCAGAGGCCAGCTTTTCAGCCTGCTGTGCCAGTGCGGCGGGCAGGGGGAGCTTGGTCTGGATGAAGGCGGCATTGCCGGCATAGATGTCCATGCCGTCCAGCTTGGCCGCCAGACCATTGCCCGGCAGGGCCGCGAAGTCAGTGACTTCCGGGGGAGTGATGGCCTTTGCCTCGGCGTCGGCAAGAACTGCCTTTGCCAGAGGGTGCTCGCTGCGGCTTTCCAGCGCGGCGGCCAGCGTCAGCAGCTCCGTCTCGGTGACGCCCTCGGCAGGCAGCAGGTCGGTGACGCGGGGTGCGCCCTCGGTGATGGTGCCGGTCTTGTCCAGCGCCACGATCTGGGTGCGGCCTGCAGCTTCCAGCGAGGCGGCAGTCTTGAAGAGGATGCCGTTCTTGGCGCCGAGGCCATTGCCCACCATAATAGCCACAGGTGTTGCCAGACCCAGTGCGCAGGGGCAGCTGATGACCAGCACGGAGATGCCGCGGGCCAGCGCATAGCCCAGTTCATGGCCCAGCAGCAGCCAGACGATGGTGGTCACGACGGCGATGGAGATGATCGCCGGGACGAAGAAGCCCGACACGGTGTCGGCGATCTTGGCGATAGGAGCCTTGGTGGCAGCGGCATCGCTGACCATCTTGATGATCTGAGCCAGCGTGGTATCCTCGCCGACGCGGGTGGCCTCACAGCGGAGGAAGCCCGACTGGTTGGTGGTGGCGGCGCTGACTTTGTCGCCGACGGCCTTGTCCACCGGGATGCTCTCGCCGGTCAGGGCGCTCTCATTGACTGCGCTGGTGCCTTCCAGCACCACGCCGTCCACCGGGATATTCTCGCCGGGGCGGACCACAAAGACGTCGCCCTTCTGCACGTCGGCGATGGCCACGGTCACTTCCGCGCCGTCCCGCACCAGCGCAGCGGTCTTGGGGGCCAGCTTCATCAGGCTCTTGAGGGCGTCGGTGGTCTTGCCCTTGGAGCGGGCTTCCAGCATCTTGCCCACCGTGATAAGGGTCAGGATCATGGCGGCAGACTCGAAGTAGAACTCCATCATATAGTGCATGACGAGCGCGTCGTTGCCGTCCACCTGGGCGCGGGTCATGGCGAAGAGGGCGTAAGTGCTCCATACGAAGCTTGCCATGGAGCCGAGGGCCACCAGCGTATCCATGTTGGGTGCGCCGTGGATGAGGCCCTTGAAGCCGTTGATGAAGAACTTCTGGTTGATGACCATGACGATGCCCGCCAGCAGCAGCTGGACAAGGCCCATGGCGACGTGGTTGCCGTCGAACCAGTGGGGCAGGGGCCAGCCCCACATCATGTGGCCCATGGAGAAGTACATCAGCACCAGCAGGAAGCCCAGCGAGGCGATGAGGCGGCGCTTGAGCTTCGGTGTCTCGTGGTCAGCCAGTGCATCGAGGTCGGTGCTGGCGTCCGAAGCCTTACTGGCAGAGGCGGTCTTCGGGCTTGCGCCGTAGCCTGCCTCCTGCACAGCCGAGAGGATGGCGGCAGGGGAGGCTGTGCCTTCCACGCCCATGGAGTTTGTCAGAAGGCTCACCGAGCAGCTCGTGACGCCCGGCACCTTCTTCACGGCCTTTTCCACCCGGGCAGAGCAGGCCGCGCAGCTCATGCCCGTGACATTGTATTGTTCCATTGCGGATTCCTTTCCCTCTTATAGGATGCCCGGAACGGGGTCATTTCATGAGCCGGGGCAGCAGCTGCAGCAGTTCGTCCAGCTTCTGCGTCCCGCCGGCTCTCAAATCGTCGGCCACGCAGGTGCGGACGTGCTGGCTCAGCAGCTCTTTGGAAAAGCCGTTCAGTGCAGCGTTCACCGCAGCCACCTGCACCAGAATATCGGCGCAGTAGACGTCCTTGTCCAGCATCGTGTGGATGCCGCGCACCTGGCCCTCGATGCGGCTCAGCCGGTTGGCAAGGGCGCGGTACTCCTCAGGGGTACGGTCCTTGTGGCGGCAGCAGGAGGGAGCAGTGTCCTTTTCGGCAGGCTCAGTGGCGCAGCAGGGCTTTTTTTCAGCATCGGTCATAGCAGATGACTCCTTTCCGGGTGTATCAGTGTGAAGAGGAAATGTACCCTGTGGGGGTAAATCTCCCGACACCTTGATTTTACCACTTGGGGGTATCTGTTTCAAGTGGATAGAAGACGCTAACTGTGAAAATTCTGTGAAAATAAAAGTTCCGAAATGCAGAAACGGGAGCCTCCCGGTGAAGGAAAGCTCCCATTTCTGTTTAGGATAGGAAAGAGAATGTCATAAATAGGGGGAGGGATCACAGATTGGTGTAACCCATCAGATAGCGGTCCACCTCGGCGGCACATTCCGCAGAGTCCCTCTGAATGCCGGTAAAAAGAAAAGGCGTTCCAGATGGGTCGGCGAAGACTCATCTGGAACGCCCTTGTTCCGGATAACAAGAATATTATACAAAGGTGCTGAAAAAGATTCAAGTGACAGCTGCACCAAATGTGGGTACACCGGCCCTCTTTTTTCTTGTTCAAAACAGACACACCCGGTGGGAAAAAGTATGGCTTATCAAGGCCGCGCTTTCCGATGGATCGATGGACAAATCGCTCGCGCCGCTGCACGGAAGATGTGGCCCAGCGGCCTTTTTGTGAGAAATGACAAATATTCGTCCGAAAGATTGTTGACAAAAGCTATTGAAAAAAACTATAGGGGGGGGGGGTAAAATAAAAGAAGGAAAAACCACGAAACAGGAGGTAAAAATTATGCGGTTACGGAAAACAATGAAGCGCACGGCGGCAGCTGTGCTGGCGCTCAGCATGGCGGTGTCAGCTGCGGCGCTACCGGCATCGGCCGGTTTCAACATCGATATGTCTAAGGTGGATGGCGATGTTGAGATCACGCAGGTAGACGATAACGGCAGCGCAAAAGTGACCATCAAGGTTGGCGGCGTTGAGAAGACGAAAGATTTCAGCGACGGAAAAGAGGGTAATGATGTCACCATCACCGGCGACAACACCAAGTCCACGGCCACCGAAAACCTGAACGCAGAGGAAGAGAACACCTCCGAGGTTGAAAAGTCCGGCGAGAACTCCGACGAGGTCGAAAAGACCGGCGAGGACACCGCTGAGGCTGAGAAGACCGGCAAGACCGAGGAGCAGGCCCAGGAGCCCGGCTCTCTGGAGCTGCTGGCCCCGGAGGACGAGCAGAAGAAGGACGAGCAGAAAAAGACTGAGCAGAAGCCCGCCGACTCTCAGGAGCCGGAGCAGGACGAACAGACCTCCGATCAGGTGATCGAGTACGACCAGTATGACCCCGAGGCCCAGAAGGAGGCCGCCAAGCCCGCCGTAAAGCCTGCTGCGGAGCAGGAGACCGGGGAGAAAAAGCCCGCTGAGGAGAAGACCTACGAGGACACCAACGCCCCCACCACCCTTACCGAAAAGGCTCAGGAAGCCGCCCGCAATGTGGTGAAAATCATCAATGATTATGCCAGCCCCCTGAAGGTCATCCTCCGTAACCTGAAGGTGGATGCAGGGGATACAAACAAGAGCGCTGTGACCGTTTCCGGCACCGGCGATGTGACTCTGGAACTGGACGGCAAGAATGAGCTGACCGGCGGAACAGGGACGGTACAGAATGATCGTTACATGACCCGTGCAAGAGCAGGCCTTAAAAGCGAAAACAATAAAACGACCATTACGGACAGTGACGGCAACGGTACGTTGATCGCCACAGGCGGAACGATCGTAGTAGATGACTCTTATGCGTCCGCAAAAAGCGGTCATATTGCAGCAGGATTTGGTATTGATGGAGCTGCAGTCGCAGGCGGAACGATCGTTGCAAAGGGCGGCGATGTGGTGTATCAATCCTCTGCTAATCGGACAGAGAGTGGTTATATTTACTTTGCAACGGGTTCTGGAATTTTGACACCGGAGATCTCCGGAGGCATCGTTGAGGCGACCGGAGGCAGTGCCATCGGGAACGGAACCTTAGGTGGTCTTTCGGAAGCTGGCAGCGGGGTCGGTGGCGAAGATGCATCGGCTGGTGTGTTCAAAACTAAGATCACTGGCGGAACGGTGAAAGCCACCGGCGGAAACGCCAAAAATTCGGGTGGATATGCGGGTGGATTTGGCATCCGTGTTGATAACGGTGTAAGCATAAGCGGCGGCACTGTGATAGCACAGGGCGGAACCGGAGATAACGGCGGCGAGGGTATATCCTATGGAACGATCTCCGGCGGTAAAGTGACCGCTCAGGGCGGCAAGGGTGAAAGTGAAGATGGTGCTGCAACTGGCAGTAGTGTGACTTCGTCCGGCTCTGGCACTGTAACTAAAGTCGATTCGAACCATGTGCATCAATACTCCGAGGGCGACATTGTGAAAAAGGCCACCTGCACCAGCGAGGGCTACAAGCTGAAGAAGTGCAGCAGCTGCGGTGCAGAAGAATTGGAGCACATCGCCATTGATCCAGAAGCCCATAACTGGGTGAAGAGCGAGCACAAGGATGCGACCTGTACCGAAGACGGATACACCGAGTATAAGTGCTCTGCCTGCGGCGAGACGAAGCGTGACAACATAATATCTGCTACCGGTGAACACCACTTTACCGTAGTTAAAGAGGTGGTCGCCCCCACCTACACCTCCGAGGGCTACACCATCTACAAGTGCGAGACTTGTGATGAGACCGAGAAGCGGGACGTTGTGCCTATGCTGGTACCCGAGAGCAACGGCGGCTCCTCTGCCGTCACCCTGACCGTTACCGGGGCAGGGGCCTACGAGACCTCCATTGCCGATGGCCGGTATGTTATTGCAGTGCCTGCTGAGGCTGCGGTGCTTTCCGGCTGCCTGAGCAACCTGAAGGAGCTGAAGGCTCAGGGCGCAGACACCATCGTGTTCCGCACCCAGCTCCGTGAGACCGTCCTGAACATCGACAGCATGCTGTCGCTGGGCGTGGACGACACCCTCTTTACCCTCACCCACTCCGGTGAGAGCGCAGAGCTGACGGTGGGCGGTTTTGCACACAATGAGCTGCTCCACTAAATAACCAACCTCCCAAGGCGGAGAGCTTCCGCATCTCCCCGCTTTGTACGAAAAGCCCCCGGCACGTTCCGCATCGTGCCGGGGGCTTTTTGTTCATGTGACGCTTACGAACCGCCCAGACAGGCGGCAAGATCGTCCTCCGGCGTGGTGATGGGCCGGAGGTCATACTTCTCCTGCAAAACAGCGGCCACCCCGGGGGAGAGGAAGGCGGGCAGGGTGGGGCCGAGACGGATGCCCCGGATGCCCAGCGCCAGCAGGGCCATCAGCACACAGACCGCCTTCTGCTCGAACCAGCAGAGGATGATGGAGAGGGGCAGCTCGTTGACCGAGCAGTCAAAAGCGCCCGCCAGACCCAGCGCGATCTGGATGGCACTGTAGGCGTCGTTGCACTGGCCCACATCGAGGATGCGGGGCAGACCGGCCACCGTGCCCAGCGGCAGGTCGTTGAGCCGGAACTTGCCGCAGGCCAGCGTCAGGATGACGGTGTCGGGCGGGGTCAGCTTGGCGAAATCCGTGTAGTACCGGCGGGAGGGGCGGGTGCCGTCGCAGCCGCCGATGAGGAAAAAGTGCCGGATGGCACCCTCGTGGACGGCTTGGACGATTTCCTCCGCATGGCTCAGTACGGCATGGTGGGCAAAGCCGGTGGTGACCACACTGCCGCCGTTCATGCCCGGGATGAGGGTATCCTCCGGGTAGCCGCCCAGCTCAAGCGCCTTGGCGATGACCGGCGAAAAATCCCGGTCCTCTCCGATGTGGGTGACGCCGGGATAGGAGACGACAGAGGTGGTGAATACCCGGTCGGCATAGCTGGGCCGGAGGGGCATGATGCAGTTGGTGGTGAAGAGCACCGGTGCAGGGATGTCCTCAAACTCCCGCTGCTGGTTCTGCCATGCGGTGCCAAAATTGCCTTTCAGGTGGGGAAAGCGCTTTTTCAGTTCCGGGTAGCCGTGGGCAGGCAGCATCTCGGAGTGGGTGTAGACATTGATGCCCTTGCCCTCGGTCTGCTCCAACAGGCACTTGGCGTCGTAGAGGTCGTGGCCGGAGATGACGATGAAAGGCCCTTTCTCGATGGTCAGGGGCACCTCCACCGGCTCCGGGTCGCCAAACGCGCCGGTGTTGGCCTTGTCCAGCTCAGCCATGACCCGGTAGGCCATCCGCCCGGTGTCCTCCACCAGCTGGAAGAGCTTGTCCTTGTCCCGCTCCTGTGCGATGGCCCGCAGCGCCGTGCAGAAAAACAGGTCGATCTCGCCATCGGTATAGCCCAGCACCCGCGCGTGGTAGGAGTAAGCTGCCATGCCGCGCAGCCCAAAGAGGACAAAGGAGCACAGGCTCTTCCGGTCGGGGTCCGGCTCCTGCCACAGCTTCTGCATATCGTAGTCGGACACCGGTGCAGGTGCAGGGCTGGCCGAGGCAAAGGCTTCCTGCTTGGCCTTCCAGACCTTATCGGTCAGCTGCGCCACCGTCTGGGGGTCGAAATCAACATTGGTGATGGTGGTGAACAATCCTTCCGTCAGCAGGAGTGCCTGCGGGGGCTGGATGGGTCTGCCGATGTCCAGCAGCAGGGTGGCAAAGCCGATGAGTGCCCCGGTGAGCTTGTCCTGCGCGTCGGCTGTCTCGGCTGATTTGCCGCAGACACCCGCTTTTCCGGTGCAGGCCGTGCAGTTTGCCGCCTGCTCACATTGATAACAGAACATCATTTCGTCCATGCAAAAACCTCTTTTCGTTTGATGAAAGGAGTATGAGCGGGACAGCAGACAGTTATGCAGACAGGCGGGCAAAACAAAAAAGCCGCACCCTCGCGGATGCGGCCCTTGCAGATCAGGAAAAAGCTTAGTAGGTGATGCCCTGAGCCATCATGGCAGTAGCGACCTTCAGGAAGCCGGCGCAGTTTGCACCGACCATCAGGTTGCCCTCGGAGCCAGCGGCCACGGATGCATCGTAGGAAGCGTGGAAGATGCCCTCCATGATGCCCTTCAGCTTTGCATCGACCTCTTCGAAGCTCCAGCTCAGACGCTCGGAGTTCTGGCTCATCTCCAGACCGGAGGTAGCCACGCCGCCGGCGTTGGAAGCCTTTGCGGGTCCGTACAGGATGCCGTTGGACAGGTAGACCTCGATGGCCTCGGGAGTGCTGGGCATGTTAGCGCCCTCGCAGACCACGGTGCAGCCGCCCTTCACCAGAGCCTCTGCGGACTCCTTGTTGATCTCGTTCTGGGTAGCGCAGGGCAGGGCGATGTCGCAGGGGACAGTCCAGACCTTGGTGCAGTCAGCAACATAGGTCGCATCCTTGTGGGTCTCAGCATACTCCTTGATGCGGCCGCGGCGGACTTCCTTCAGGTCCTTGACGTAGGCCAGGTCGATGCCGTTGGGGTCGTAGACATAGCCGTTGGAGTCGGACATGGTGACGACCTTGGCACCCAGCTGGGTGGCCTTCTCGCAGGCGTAGATGGCGACATTGCCGGAGCCGGAGATGACCACGGTCTTGCCCTCGAAGCTGTCGTTGCGCATGCACTTCAGAGCCTCAGCGGTGAAGTAGCACAGGCCGTAGCCGGTAGCCTCGGTACGGGCCAGAGAACCGCCGAAGGTCAGGCCCTTGCCGGTGAGCATACCGCCCTGGAAGCTGTTGGTCAGACGCTTGTACTGGCCGAACATATAGCCGACCTCGCGGCCGCCGACGCCAATATCACCGGCGGGGCAGTCCACGAACTGGCCGATGTGGCGGTACAGCTCGGTCATGAAGCTCTGGCAGAAGCGCATCACTTCCATGTCGCTCTTGCCGTGGGGGTCGAAGTCAGAGCCGCCCTTGCCGCCGCCCATGGGCAGGGTGGTCAGGCTGTTCTTGAAGGTCTGCTCGAAGCCGAGGAACTTCAGGATGCCCTGATTGACAGAAGGATGGAAGCGCAGGCCGCCCTTGTAGGGGCCGATGGCGCTGTTGAACTGGACGCGGTAGCCGCGGTTCACCTGGACCTTGCCCTGGTCATCGACCCAGGGTACACGGAAGGTGATGATGCGCTCAGGCTCGACCAGACGCTCGATGAGGCCGGCCTTCTCGTACTCGGGATGCTTCTCCACGACGGGCTGGATGCTCTCCAGCACCTCGCGGACAGCCTGCAGGAACTCGGGCTCGTTGGCATTGCGCTTTTCCAAGCCCTCGTAGACACGCTTCAGATATTCATTCGTCAGCATAATGATATACTCCTTTTCCCTTATCTCTATTGTGTGGAGGCTCCGTCTTTCCCGTTTCCCACGGCGGGGCTGATAAGCCTCTGACCACTTTGCTATTATAAAGCTTTATCTGCCGATTTACAAGATGGCCCGCCCCGCAAAAACCGGAAAATCTTTCAAAATACAATGGAAAAGATGAATGCACTTCACGAAAAAGACGGGACACATCAAAAAACTGCGATAAAACCTGCTTTTGTAAAGAAACAAAAAATCCCTGCACCGGCCCGAAACAGGCGGTGCAGGGAGGAAAAGTCTTACTTCAGCAGCTTCTCGCAGGCGTCAGCGGCACCCTCGAGGAACTGTCCGCCGTAGGTCTCGATCATGCCGGCGTCGGACAGCGCAGCCAGCTGCGGGTCGATGGGGCATTTGGCCAGAACGGGCAGGTGATGCTTTGCGGCCACCTCGTCCACATGGCTGTCGCCGAACACATTGATGTGCTTGCCGCAGTCGGGGCAGACGATATAGCTCATGTTCTCGACGATGCCCAGCATCGGCACCTTCATCATCTCGGCCATGTTCACGGCCTTGGCCACGATCATGCTCACCAGCTCCTGCGGGCTTGCCACGACGACGATGCCGTCCACGGGCAGGCTCTGGAAGACGGTCAGGGGGACGTCACCGGTTCCCGGAGGCATGTCCACGAACAGGAAATCGACGTCTTTCCAGACCACATCGGTCCAGAACTGCTTGACCGCACCGGCGATGACGGGGCCGCGCCAGACGACGGGGTCTTCCTCGTTCTCCACCAGCAGGTTGATGCTCATGACGTCGATGCCCATCCGGCTCTGGATGGGCCAGCAGCCCTTGTCGTCAGCCATGGCGCGGCCATGGATGCCGAACAGCTTGGGGATGGACGGGCCGGTGATGTCGGCGTCGAGGATGCCGCAGTGGTAGCCGCGGCGTGCCATGGCACAGGCCAGCAGGGCGCTGGTCATGCTTTTGCCGACGCCGCCCTTGCCGGATACGACGCCGATGACCTTCTTGACGCTGCTATTGGGGTTGGGTGCGTCATGCTGGGGCGCAGCATCGCGGGAAGAACACGCTGCCCCGCAGTTGGAGCAGTCATGGGTACATTCTTCGCTCATTGTCTCATTGCGCACGGCCGTGGTACCGGGGTGCGCTTCCTCCTTGCATTCTTAGATCCGGTCTGGCAGAACATTCCCGCCAGATACGATATATATCATATCATAAAACTGGGAAAGAAACAACCCACGGCCCCGCTCATATTTCTCAGAGCAGCTTACATATCTATAAAAAGATACACTGGGGAAAGGGAGGGGTGCGCTGTGCGGCAGAGCTATCTGAAAAACGCAGCCCTGATGACCGGGGCGGACGTCTTGCTCCGTCTGGCGGGCATGGGGCTGCGCATCTGGCTGGCGAACGCTCTGGGCGGCGAGGGGATGGGACTGTACCAGCTGGTGCTGGCAGTCTATTCGCTCTTCGTCACGCTGGCGACGGCGGGCGTCTCGGTGGCGGCCACCCGCCTGATGGCTGAAGAGCTGGCCCGCAGCCCGGCGGAGGCCCGGGGGATGCTTCACCGTCTCCTGCTGG
>ERZ791825.696-NODE-696-length-23245-cov-11.501466_pt1 | contig 23245 bp, 16 predicted proteins | sample MGYA00510298_ERZ791825 | MGnify/ENA primary metagenome ERZ791825 (study PRJEB30046, sample SAMN00792010) | human gut metagenome | study: EMG produced TPA metagenomics assembly of the A metagenome-wide association study of gut microbiota in type 2... | reverse complement strand
AGCACTGGATAGCTGGCAGCCACCTGTTATCCGCGAACAATAAGGAGATGGAAAAAGAACGGCTATGAAACGTATTGCAGCAATGCTTCTTACATCGGTACTGTTGCTGTCCTGCATCGGCTGTGCGCAGGATGGGCGCAAAGAGCCGGGCGCGGAAAAGACAGACCTGGGTCTGACCGCCGAGGTCAAACCCGCCACAGACTTTACGGCAAAGGCAAATGCCGCCGTCTACGATGAACTTGACTTCGATGATAAGCGGGAATATGAATTCGCCACCCGCGGACTGATTGACGCGCCGGAAACGTTGGAGCTGAAGGACGAGGATGGGACGATCCTCTGGAGTCAGGAAGCCTATGCGTTCCTGGACGATTATGAAAAAGCGCCTGACAGCGTAAATCCAAGTCTCTGGGAGAACACAAAGAACAACCATGCCTATGGCCTTTTTGAAGTGACGGATGGCATCTATCAGGTCCGCGGCTATGACATGGCAAACCTCACCGTTGTCAAGGGCGATACCGGCTGGATCGTCTTTGATACGCTGATGAGCGTGGAGTGCAGTCAGGCTGCCATGCAGCTGATCGAAAAGAATCTTGGTAAATTCCCGGTCAAGGCCGTCATCATCTCTCATTCCCACGCCGACCATTTTGGCGGCATCGCCGGCGTGATGGCGAAAGAGGATAAGGCAGACGAGACACTTTCTATTGAAGATCAGCTCGCCAGCGGCAAGATCCCCGTGATCACGCCTGTGGGCTTCACGGAGCACTCCGTGAAGGAAAATGTCTACGCCGGTAAGGGTATGGGCCGCCGCAGCAATTATCAGTATGGCATCCTTCTGACCCCCGGCGTGACCGGCAAGCTGGCGCAGGGCATCGGCATGGGACAGTCCACCGGAACGGTCTCGTTCATGACGCCCAGCTATGAAATCACGCAGTCTGGCGAAAAGCTGACGATCGACGGTGTGGAGCTGGAGTTCCAGCTCACGCCGGGTACGGAAGCACCCTCCGAAATGAACACATGGCTGCCCCAGTACAAGGCGCTTTGGATGGCGGAAAACTGCACTGGCACACTCCACAATCTCTACACACTGCGCGGCGCGGAGGTGCGCGACGGCGCGGCATGGGCAAGCTATATCACCGAGGCCATTTCCCTTTACGGCAAGGACGCGGAGGTCACCTTCCAGTCCCACAACTGGCCGCACTGGGGAAACAACGTGGTGAACGACTACATGGTCAACACGGCTGCCGTGTATAAGTTCATCAACGACCAGACTCTGACCTATATCAATCAGGGCTACACCAGCGACGAGATCTCCAACATGATCGAGCTGCCGGAGGCGCTCAATAAAATCTGGTACACCCGCCAGTACTACGGGACGGTCGCCCACAACGCCAAGGCGGTCTACCAGAAGTTCATGGGCTGGTATGACAGCAACCCTGTCAACCTGAACCCCCTCATGCCAAGCGACAGCGCAAAAAAATGGGTGGAGTACCTGGGGGATGTTGACAATGTCCTGCAAATGGCAAAGGCGGATTTTGACAAGGGTGAATATCAGTGGGTCGCCGAGGTCACAAATACCATCGTCTTTGCCGACCCGACGAACACCGATGCACGGCTTCTGTGCGCCGATGCACTGGAGCAGCTGGGGTATCAGGCGGAGTCCGGTCCGTGGCGCAACGAATATCTGACCGCCGCGCAGGAGCTGCGCCATGGAAACGCCAATTTCACCGCTTCCACCAAATCTACCGGCGACATGGTCAAGGCCCTCTCCGCGCCCATGCTGTTTGACTATATGGCCATTGTCATGGACAAGCAGGCGCTGGCTGACCGCGACTTCACCATGAACGTGATCCTGCCTGACGTGGGCGAACAGTACATGCTCCGCGTGAAGAACGGTGTGTTGCTGGTCTATGCAGATACCCTGTCTGATGATGCGGACGTGTCCATCACCTGCCCGAAAAACGCGCTCTTTGCGATCCTGACCAACAATCAGGAAACGGTTGCAAAGGCCGTCAAGGTCGAGGGCAGCGCAGAGCTGCTGACGCTGATGATGGAGAATATGAACCAGTTCCCGATCAACGGAGCCAACCCCTTCAACATCATCGAGCCGTAACGGCTTCGCGGGGCGGTCCGTGGGAAGACCACCCCGCTCGAGAGAAAACAGCAAGATGCTTTCAACGCAAATCAAAAGCTGTCTGTTTCTGTTGGAAACAGACAGCTTTTGCAGCCTTACGGTTGCCCTGCACACCCGAATCTGTCAGCCAACAGTAGAAAGCTGAATTACTTCCTTATCACTGTTAAGCCAAGGCATAGCGGGATTTTTATTTACAAAGGAGTTTTACTATGCCCAAAGAAGCCCAAATCCGCGTTTTATATGTTCAGCCGGGAAAGTATCCGGAGGAACGGGTCATCGAGTACACCCTCGCGGCTATGCAGACCCTTGTCGGCGGCGACATTGAAGCCGTGTACCCTTGGGAGGATAACGACGGTGTTTGTTTGTGATGGCGAGGGAAAGCTGAAACACAAGCCCCTGAATCGCCCACTGGAAAATTATGATGTTCTTTCTGGGGATTTCTTTGTCTGCGGCCTTGGGAAAAATGATTTTACCAGCCTGACCGACAAGCAGTTCCGGCGCTATGAGAAGCTGTTTCGTGACCCGGAGCTGTTCTTGCAGACCCCCATTGGCATTATGCCGATGAAATGCACCCCTGACCAGTATAAACGCCTGATGCAGGAGCGCAACGCCGCCAACCGTGAGGAGCGCTGAATATGGAGTATAAGCGCAAGCGGCTGATACGCGCGGCATGGCAAAAAGCTGAAGCCAAGCGAAAGCAGACAGTGCGGCAGTCGGAATCGGCAGCAGATACCGAGCAGCAGACGCCGGAAGAATACGCCCAGACGGTTGTTTCCGAAAAAGCCGCACAGGCGGCAGAGAACCTGCAAAGCAAGGCGCTGGACACAGGACGAATCAGCTACCGTCAATTTCGGATTTTACAGGAAAAGCGCCAGCGTGTGCCAACCACGCACGCCGCCCAGCCCGCTGAAACGGAAAATGCTCCTTCGGCGCAGAGTTTCGACCGGCGAGAAATCAGCAAGCGTCAGCGCTTTCGGCAAAGGGCGCTGGATCAGCGAGAGGTCAAAATTTCAGATTCCTACCATGACAAAATGCAGGCGCTGAAACGCCAACACCTCACGCGCGAAACGGTGCGCCGCCATCTGCAAAAGCGGGCGGGCGGCACAGTGCTTGGCAACAGCGTCAGACTGCCCGATACCGTCCCTGCTTTTTCCGGTGGTATCAGGCAAGCTGCGTTGGGCAGAGTCCGCACGGTGCTGCAAGCCGCCTGGCTGCGGCTGAAAGTGATACTGGCGCGCACGATACGGCGCGTAGCCGGTTCGCTGCTGGCGCAGCTTGGCGCGGGCGGCGTGGTGCTGTTGCTGGCGATGGTCATAGGCGCGGCCGCGGCGGTGATCGGCTCCCCGATGGGCATCTTGTTTGCCGATGAATCCGGCGACCAGAACAGCATCCGCATTGCCGAAATCGTTGCCGAAACCAATGCCGACTTCGGCGCAGCCATCAACGACATTGTGGCGGCGCATCCGGAGTGCAGCGAAACTACGTTTGAATACGACTACGAGGACGGTCACACTTGGGCGAGCTACTGGCCCGAAGTGCTGGCCGTCTTTGCCGTGCAGAACAACCTAAACAACGACGGCGATGTAGTCGTCATAGACGAGGGCAAGAAACGGCTGATTCAGGACACCTTTTGGGCGATGCACGAAATCCGCGCAGAGATGGAGGAGGTAACCGCCACGCCGGAACCGATCGAGGACGAACCCGACCCGGAGCCGGTCACGGAGTACATTCTACACATCACGGTCAGCAGCAAATCGGTGGACGCGCTGGCGGATTTGTACCGCTTTACGCAAGACCAGCGGGACATTTTGCACCAGCTGCTTTCCGAGGAAATGCGTCCCAGCCTGCTTGCCCTGTGCGGTGGGATTGCCGCTTCCGATGGCGCGCTGTGCTGGCCGCTGCCGGGGCATACTTATATATCCTGCCACTTCGGGGAAGTGGACGCCTTCGGCAACGCCGGGCATCGCGGCACGGATATTCCTGCACCGGAGGGAACACCAATCCTAGCTGCCCACAGCGGCACGGTGCTGGTCAGCGGCTGGAACGACAGCTACGGCAATCAGGTGCTGCTGGATAACGGCGCTGGACTTTCCACGCGGTATGCCCACATGACGCAAACTGCCGTTACCGCAGGCGAAGCGGTAACGGCAGGGCAGGTTATAGGTTATGTAGGCAGCACGGGGGATTCCACGGGAAACCACCTGCATTTTGAGGTGATGCAGGGCGGGGTTCGGGTTGATCCGCTGAGTTTGGTGTGTTAAATGCTTTCGCCCCAAAAGCCTTGAGCATAAAGCGCCAAGGCAAGCAGAAAGCAACCATTGCACAAAATCATTCCTGTTTCTTTGCCACAACGACAAATCTCCCCTCGTCTGTGTGGTAGCTGTAGGTGGAAAGTGTAAGCAGCTGTTCCCCATACTGCGCATTTACGCCGGTGTCATACAGCGCCGCTTTTTGCACCTGCTTCACATAGGCGGCAAAGTCCGCCTCGTTCGACAGGTCGGCGTACTGGTAATACCGAAACACCTTGCTATCCTCTTGGCTGTAAACCTGTGAATAAAATGCCGCCATTACCGTGTAATCCGCACATCCGGTTGCGGTATTCAGCGTGATGGTGGGGTGTGCCTTGCAGTAGGCAGGCTTTGCATAGGCTTGCAGCGAGCCGAACATGGTTCCATCCTTCATATAATGGCCATAGATGATATAGTTGCCGCAGCCGTCGTAACATCTGGCGTCCAAAAACGGTACGCCACGCAGTGAATAGACCCCCTCAAAATCTCTGCGAAGATAATACTCCGGTTCCTCAGGCGTATACATGACAGGATAGCTCAACGCCGTGTCGTCAATTTTTATCCATCCCCAAAAGTTCGGGTTCTTTTCCTTCAGGGCGTTATATTCCTGCGCCGCTTTTTCCTTTGCGGACTGCTCTGTTTGTATGGCTGCGGTCTTGGAGTTTTCTCCGCCATGGTTATTTGCCTGCTCTGTTATCCTTTCAAGCGCACGAAATGCCTGCTGCTGCCGCGCACCTTCCCCATAATATGCCAGCAACATTCCCGCAGACAGTAGAAACAAAAGCGTGAAAACAGCCATCATAAGGGTGCTTACGATTTGCTTTTTCATCTTGTCTCCTTTGCTCTTTGCTGTCCGCTGACAGCACCACAATAATTATATAAATTAGGAAGTGAACCGTTTGAATTGTCAAGTGCTTTTCAAGGAAATATATCGAAGAACCGAAAAGAAAAGTGCCGCATGGAGTTCTTCAAAACGACAGAATCTCATACTTTGGGACGATTTACTTTTCCCCTTCGGGTGGTATAATTTAACTGTTATCGTATAGCATTTCCCTCATCCTTCATCGAAAAGGAGATAAAATTGAACGGAAATATTCTCATAAAGCCATCAGTGCAGCAAAAATTTGACCATGTTATGCAAAGCGGGCGCATCCTTTTTTTCAGCGCGCCCTGCGGCTTTGGCAAAACGGTGGTGGCAAACGCCTTGCTGCGCAAATGGCGCACACTTTGCCTGCGTGCCGATGCACCGGATTTTTCGCTGCAGGCGTTGCCGGACGAATGGGATATTTTGCTGATCGACGACTTTCAGCTTTTGCAGGAGCAGGAAACCTCGCAGACGCTCTGTGAACTGATCCGTGCCAACCCAGCACGTCGGTTTGTGTTCCTCTCCCGCGGGGTGCCGCCGGCGTACCTGACGGCATTCCAGTACACGGGTCTGATGACCACCTTGGAGCCGGACGACCTGCTTTTTGACCATGAGGACATACGCAACTTTTTTGCCTCCTGCAAAGTAGCCGTGACGGAAAGCGAAATCAACGGCATCCTGAAAGAATCTATCGGCTATCCGCTGGGTGTGGCAATTACGGCGCGGCAGATGTCCGACGGCAAGCCTTTTAGCCCGGAGTTGACGGCGCGCGCCTACCGGGAAGTGTTTGCCTACTTTGAGGCAGCTGTGTACAACCGCTTTGACCTTCCTGTGCGGCGGCTTTTGTTGGAGCTTTCGCTGTTTGAGGACTTTGACATGGAAATGGTGCGGATGGTCAGCGGCGACCCCCGTGCCGGCGAACGGATGGACTGGCTCCTGCGGCACACCACCATGCTGCGTTACGACAGCCGGGAGCGATTCCACTTCTGGGCCGGTTTCCGCGCCTTTCTCCTTTGGGAGATGGATCGGGAATACACGGAGGAAAAGCGTAAAGCGCTGTTCAGCCGGGGCGGGCTTTACTACGAGCTGAAAGAGGACTATGCCCACGCGCTGGAATGCTACACGCAGGGCGGCGACCACACCAGGGTGGCCGAACTGCTGGTGCGCAACGCCGATCTGCACCCCGGTATGGGTCACTATGCCGAGATGGAAAAATACTACCGCGGACTGCCGGAGACGGAAATTCTCGCCTCACCCTCTCTCATGCAGGGTATAAGTATGCTCTGTGCGTTGGCCATGGATTACGAAGGCTCGGAGCGCTGGTATGGCGAACTGAAAAAGTTTGCCGAACACTGCGGCAGGCAGGACGCCGCCGGAAAGCAGGCGCGCGGTCGCCTTGCATGGCTGGACATCTCCCTGCCCCAACGGGGCGTGAACGGTCTGACGGAAACCATCCCCGCCGTGTTCCGCCTGCTGACGAACAAAGAGGTGGCGCTGCCGTCCTTTTCCGTCACGAGCGCGCTGCCGAGCATCATGAACGGCGGCAAGGACTTTTCCGAATGGAGCAAAAAGGATGACCTGCTCTACAAAACCCTCCGTCTCCCCGTGGAGGCGGTACTGGGGCGGGACGGCGTGGGTCTTGCCGACTGCGCCATTGCCGAGAGCAAATTTGAAAAGGGCGAGGACGTCACCGGGCGGATGCTGTCCCTTCTCCCGCAGCTGAACGAAGTCCGCAACCGGGGTACGCCGGACATGGAGTTCGCCGTCAGCGGCTTGCTCGCCCGCAGCCAGCTGGCAAATGGGCAGGCGATGGACGCGCGGCGCACCATCGAGGTACTTCGGGAATGCTTTGCCGAGCGCGGTTTGACACGCTTTCTGCCCAATATGGACGCCATGCTCTGCCGTATTGATATGCACACCGGCAACCTTGACGCGGCGGACGTGTGGTATCGGGAAAAAGCCCCGCGCGAACCCACGCACCTGAACGTCATGCGGCGCTACCGGTATCTGACGCAGGCAATGGTGGAAATTATGCAGAACCGCCCGGACGCCGCTTTGCTGACGCTCTCACCCATGGAGCCGTACATTCAAAACTGCGCCCGCATCATCGACGGCATTCACCTGAATGTCCTGACGGCCATCACCCTGCACCGCAAGCACGACAAACGGTGGCGCAAGCGATTGACAGCGGCGCTGGACGCGGCGGCGGAGTACAGCTTTATCCGCACCGTCAGCGTATACGGCACGGCAGTGTTGCCGCTGCTGGGGGCACTGGACTGGGATGGCGACAAAAAGTGGTATAAGCAGTTAATGGCGGCAGTGCGGATGCAGGCGGCGTTCTACCCGCATTTTCTCGCGCCGCGCCTTGCCCCCGGCGAGGAGCTGACGCCCACGGAGCTGCAAATTCTGCATCTTCTCTGCGCGGACAAGTCCAATGCCGAGATTGCCCGGATTATGGACGTGAAGCTGCCCACGGTGAAAACCCACGTCAGCCACATCCTCGACAAGCTGGGCGTGAAGCGCCGGACGGAGGCCAGGACCGCCGCGAAGAAGCTGCATTTAGTCCCCGAGGACCTGTAAAAACAGCATCCGGCAGATGCCGGATTTTCACATAAAAGCAGGACTATTTCTCAAGGAGGAAGTACATGAAAAAACGAGTATTGAGTATGCTCATGACGCTGGCGCTCTGTCTGACGATGCTGCCCACGGCAGTCTTCGCCGACGTCACGGAGAACGGCGAAGGAAGCGGCGGGACGCACTACGTCGCGGAGAGCGGCGGGACGCAGTATGAAAAGGTGCAGGAGATCTTGGACAATGAGGAAGGCGAGATCACGCTGCTCGACAGCGTCACGGAAGACCTCGCCGTCTACGCCCCGACGACCATCCACATGAACGGGCACAGCATCACCGGCAATATTGATGCCACGGACAGTCTGACGCTGAACGGCGGCACGGTCGATGGTACTGTAACCGTCGATGCAACGGGCGGCACGTTTACCATGACCGCGCCCGCCGAAGCGGAAGCGGCCATTACCGGCGGGCTGAAAGTGGTTTCCGGCTCTGCCTTTGTCAGCGGCGCGCAGGTCGGCGTGAAGGGCACGCTGTACTTCGATGGCACGGATATGCTGATCTCCGGCGCAGTGAAGGCGGTCGAGCTGGGTAGCGCGGCAGAGCCTGCCGCCAAAACGCTCTACGGCTCCGCCACAGTGAACGGCGATACCGCTGCGGAAGCTGGCTTTGACACCGATACCTATAAAGTAGGCGGCGAAATCGCAAAGAAGCTGACCAACAAGCAGGTGGGCAGCACCACACCCGCAGCGCCGAGCCTGACGCTGACCGAAACGAGCAAGAGCCTTACCGCGGGCAAGACCGCCGTGTTCACTGCCAATTATACCGGCACGGACACGCTGAACGCCTATGTTCAGGGCAGCGCGGTCAATGGCTACTTTACCATCAGCCAGAAGAACAACGGCGACGGCACTTATACCGTCTCCGTCAAGATCGATGAGGAAACGCCCGGTGGCACGTATACGCTGTTCGTTCACGAGCTGGGGAACACCTCCGTGCAGGCAAGCGCCACCATCACCGTCACCGGCTTGCCGGATGCAGCCGAGGTGAACGGCAAACAGTACAAGGCTCTCCCCAGGGCGCTGAATGCGGCACGGGACGGCGACACCGTCAAGCTGCTGGCAGACCATGTGACAGATGCAGACGCCCTCAATGCGCTCGGTGAAAATTTTACGTTCGAACAGTATGCTTCCATCGTACCCGTTGTCACCAAAACCTTGACGCTCGATCTGAACCACAAGACGGTCGACTACCTCGAGGTTGGATTCACAGAGACTAACGAGGAAACGCAGAAAAAAGAAACTCTCGAGACAGGCAACCTGACTGTTACAGGCGAGGGCGCTTACGGCAGAATTTCAAATCTCATGTTCATGGCCGGCGCACTGGACATCCAGAGCGGCGAGATCGGCGGTTCAGGATGCGCGGGACTTTTCTGCGACGCGAACAGTGGCTCTGTGACCGTCAGCAACGGCACGGTGTATGGCCTCACCGTATTTGAGGGTGCTTCCGTCACCGTCAATGGCGGTTCCAAACACGCGGGTGAATGGGTTGTCGCTTCCGGCGCTACGCTGAACATTACGGACGGCACGTTTGGCGATGTGCAATTCACGCGCAACGGAACCATCGCCATCAGCGGCGGCATGTTCCAAAGCATTAAGAGCTACATCGCAGAAGAGTTGCAGCCGCTCATGTCCCTGTTGGATACGCAGAAGGTGCACGCTTTCTACAAGGGCGACGACGTGCAGGACGGCAATGCAACGGAGCTGGCCGACGTAACCGTCAAGAAACACACCCACACCATGGTGAACAACAAGTGTGCCTGCGGATTTTCCTGCACCCACACGAACACCGAGGGCGCGAGTACCATCGACAAAGACGGCAAGTGCACGGTCTGCGGGACACAGTTTGCGGCCGGCATCGGCGAAACCTATTATACCGATGTGCCGTCCGCGCTGGATGCGGCAACTGACGGTCAGACCGTCAAGCTGCTGGCAAATACGATGCTGCCTGACGGTATATATGTCAGCAAAACCCTCACACTGGATTTGGACGGACACAGTCTGAGCGGATACAGCTTGAATGTCGGCGGCCTTACGGCCACGGGCCAGGTTCGCACCGGTAAACTGACGGTCATTGACAGCAGCGGCGGTAACGGCGCGGTGGGAGTGATCGTGCGGGACGGCGGTACACTGGTATTTGATCCGGAGAATGACCATACCACTTTGCTCCGGCTGGAGGTTTGGGGCGGCACAGTCAAGCTGTACGGCGGAAAGATTTCGAGAAGTGGTCTACAGCTGCATAAAGGTATCACATTGGGCAATCTGCTTCCCCAGAAAGCGGGGCTTGCTTACTACTGTGGCGATACGCAGCTCACGCTGAAGGAAGCCGCTTCCAAGACCTGCGACCTGGTGGTAAAGTCGTGCAGCCACGGCGGCAAGAACGGCTTTGACGGCAGCTTTGCTACCTGCCCCTACTGCGGCGTGGCTGCGGTGGCTGAAACAGCCTTGAACCATGGCGAGGGCAGCCGCCTGCAGCGGAGATTTGCTGATTTGCAGACAGCCCTTGACGCAGACAGAGACGGTGGCGCGATCCTCTATCTGCTGGCAGACGTGACCGGCGATTATACCATCGATGGCACGCAGGACACGGGACTTAACCTGAACGGCCACTCCATCAAGGGCACGGTGACGGTCAAGGCGGCTGCGGGCAACAATACCACCACCTTGAGCAACACGAAAAACATCACCACAGCCAGCATTGACGCGGTCGTTGCCCACAGGGGAGCAAAACTCGCCGGGTCGAAATATCCCGCCGTGATCGGCGTATTGACATTGGCCGATACCACGCAGTGGGAGGATATCCTGCAGCAGCCTACCCGCCTTGGCTTCAGGGTCACAAACGCGGACGGCACTCACCAGTGGTACGCCCCGAATGATGTCAAAGACTCGCAGTTGAACAACGTTATTATCAATAGCCTTCCCATCACCACCAAGACCCTGAATCTGAAGGTCGATGGCAAGAACCTGACCGGCAACAAGGTGGAGCGCGGCACGACCGTCCAGCTCTGCGCCAGCTGCAATGCGAAGGGTGCGGATGTATACATCTACACCGGGGAGATCGATGGAAACAACGTGCCCACATACAGCCAGAAGAAAGCTGAATATAAAAAGATTGGCAGCAACTGGTACTACGTTGTAGACCTCGACGCTAACACAATCGGAACCTACGACATTTATTTCACCGCCACCAAGGACGGCTATTCGGTGACGAGCAGCCACAAAAAGCTGACCGTCACCAAGGCCACCATCCCTGCCAGCGTGATCACCGCGCCTGCAGCAAACGCCTTGACCTACAACGGCAATGAGCAGGTGCTCGTCAAGGCGGGCAGCGTGGGCGCGGAGTACGGCGAGATGCAGTACCGTCTGGGCACGAGCGGCAGCTTCAGTACTGCCATTCCCACCGCCACCGATGCCGGAACGTACACGGTCTATTACAAAGTTGTAGGCGCTGAGGGCTACAATGACACCACTGCTAAGTCCATAGAAGTAACCATCAGCCCGGTAAAGATCAAAGGCATCGGCAACGTCGCTTCCGTCTCCAAGACCTACGACGGCAGCGCAAGCGTTACGCTTCCCAAGACCAATCTGGCGTTCCTCGACGCTGCGGGTAGCACGATTTCCCTCCCCGAGAGCGCTTATACGATCACGGACGCCCGCTTTACCACGCGGCAGGATGACTCTATCTATGAGGATTCGCCGAACGCCGGCACGAAAGAGGCCATTTCCTTCACCCTGACACTCACAGATTCCAACTACGTGTTCGAGGGCGAGGCGGCAAACGCCAGATCGGCCAACTTCAATTTCACCACCAATGATGACCGCTTTCAGATCAATCAGGCCACAGTGACCCCGGCTGAGATCACGCTGTTTGTTTACAACGACATGGCAAAGACCTACACGCTCAATCTGGCCACGCGCCTGCCGGAGCTGACTCAGGGCTGCGAATACGGCGAAATCCAGTATCAAGAGTGCACTTACAATTTTACGGATAGAACCTACCTCGACAGTAAGAACGGTATATCCGTGTCAAACGAGGGCGTTCTGACTCTGCCCATCGTGGCCGCGCACTCCGCAGTTGCTAACAAGCAAATCGGCACGATAACCGCCCCGGTTGTAACCGCGAACTATCAGCAGTTCGAGCTGACCATCAAGGTCGTTATTGGCGAGAAAATCATGCCCGTACAGTCAGATGACTTCAAAATCAGCGCGACGGGCATCACCTACCGCCAGACATTGGAAAACAGCACGCTCACCGTCAAGGGCACGATGAAAGACCCCACCACACAAGAAGAGGTCAAGGGCACCTTCGCGTGGAAGAATAAATACGACTTACCCATTAACACCGGCGATGTGTACTTCGATTGGACATTCACCCCGGACGAATCCTACGGCGGCATTTACGCAGCCGTAACCGACATCGTGAAAGTCCCCGTCGCCCCCAAGTCCATCGAGGGCGCAACCATCACGCTGGAAAAAGACGAATTCGCGTACAACGCGGCGGAACAATCGCCGAAGATCACCGGCGTGACGCTGGAGAACTGGGATGAAACAAGAATCACCTATGTCATCAAAAGCGGCGACAAGGCCACCGATGTCAGCGACAGAATCACCCTGACGATCGAAGGTACCGGCAACTACACCGGTAGGGCCACGGTCGAGTGGAAAATCACGCCAAAAACCGTGAAGCCCACGATTGAAGTCGCGTCCTGCACCTACACCGGCGATGCGCTGGAGCCGACCGTCACCGTTAAGGACGACATCGGCAACATCATCGACCAGAAGGAGTACGAGATTTTCTACAGCAACAATACCAATGCCGGTACTGCGACTGTGACCATCAAGGACGTTGACGGCGGCAACTATGTTCTCAGCGAGGCCAGCAAGACCTTCGAGATCACCAAGGCTGCCGCACCCACGGCAGCGGCTGGCTCGCTGACCATCACCAACGGTCTGCACAAGACTTATTCCCTTGACCTCTCGACGCTGCTGCCGAAGCTGACGGCTCCCTGTGACTACGGCACGATCACCTATGACAAGAAGGTGGATACCACTCTGGGCGTTGGCACCTTTGTTACCCTTGTAAACGGCAAGACCGGTGAGCTGACGCTGGAAGCAAACAGAAGCGCCACGGACGAAGGACAATTCGGCACGATCACTGTTACAATCTCCACGAGCAACTATCAGGATATCACCCTGACTGTCAATGTCAGCGCGGTGAACCAGATCAGGCCCATGCCGGACGGCGAAATCACCGCAACGCCGATCACTTACGGCGATATACTGAGCAAGAGCGAAATTTCGGGCAAGATGAAAGACCCCGACACGGGGGATGCGGTCAACGGTACGTTTACATGGATGGATGGCACGGTTAAGCCTGATGCGGGCAGCAATAATGCCACGTGGACATTCACCCCGGATGCGTCCTACGGCGGAAAATACACGACGAACACCGGCACTGCAACCGTTACGGTCAACTGCAAAACGGTTATGGTTTCAGGTATCACCGCAAGCGACAAAGTTTATGATGGCACGACCAATGCAAAGCTGAATTTCAGCAACGCCAAATTTGCCGGTATTCTGGAAAATGACACGCTGACCGTTACTGCTAAGGGTGTGTTTGAAAAGGCTGACATCGGTAAGCAGAAAGTCAAGATTTCCAACTTTAAGCTGGGAGGCGATTCTGCCGCCAACTATGTGCTGGCTAAAAGCGGAAATCAGAGCGAAACCACTGCCACCATCACCGCCAAGGAAGTCACCGTTACCATTACCCCGAATGGCGGCACTTACGGCAGTGTCGCCGCCGCCGCTGCCAATCTTTCCGGCGCTGTGGACGGGGAAAACGTTCCTGTAACGCTTACCTACACCGGCAACGGATACAATGACACAGCCGTTCCCGTTAATGCAGGCAGCTACACAGTTACAGCCTCGATTGCCAACAGAAATTACACGCTTACCGGAAATACGACCGCCGCGTTTGTGATTGCCCCGAAGGCTGTTACCGTTTCCGGCATTACGGCAAACGACAAAGTTTATGACGGTACGACCGATGCAAAGCTGGATTGCAGTAATGCCCAGTTTGAGGGTATTCTGAAAAATGACACCTTAACCGTTACTGCCACAGGTACATTGGAAAGCGCCGGTGTCGGTGAGCGGAAAGTCAGGATTTCCGATTTGACGCTGGGCGGCGCTTCTGCCGCCAACTATGTGCTGGCTGAAAGCGGAAATCAGACCGAAACCACTGCCAATATCACCGCCAAGCAAATCACCGTTACCATTACCCCCAACGGCGGCACTTACGGCGAGACCATTACCCCTGCCACCGTTACGGCAAACGGTGTTGTGGGCGAGGATGCCCCAGCCATCACGCTGACCTACACCGGCACAGCCAACGATGGCACCAAGTACACCGGCACCACACCGCCCACCAAGGCAGGTACTTACACCATCACGGCAACCATCACCAACCCCAACTACAAGCTGGATGCCGGCACCGCTACTGCTGAATTCACCGTTACCAAGCGCTCCGCCACCGTTACCCCGGACAACCAGTCCAAGGTATATGAGGAAAAGGACCCCGAACTGACTTACAAAGGCAGTGGTGTACTGGACGGTGAAATGCTGAAAGGTATCACGCTGGCTCGTGCTAAGGGCGAGAATGCCGGCAAGTATGCCATCACCGCCACCGCTGATGCGAGCGCAAACCCGAACTACGATGTGACGTTTGCCGAGAGTATGTTTACCATCGAGCCGAAGTCCATCAAGGGCGCAACCGCTGTGCTGGGCAAGGGTCTTGCCGCCAACGGCGCGGAACAGACCCAAACGGTGGAGAAAGTCCTGCTGGGCGATAAAGAAATCCCCGCTGACTCCTACACTGTGTCGGACAACACCGCCACCGCCCACGGCATATACACATTGACCGTCACCGGCAAGGGCAACTATACCGATTCTATTACATGGACCTATGTGATTGCTCCCTCCAAGGCTGAGGATGCCCCCGGCGAGGATATTACAATCGGCAGCGGCAAGGTGAAAGTAGATGTTAAGTCTGAGGGCATTGTACCGCCCGCCACCCTGCTGACCAACAAAGCAGAATTGCTTGCCATGCTGGTGGACAGCGGCGACATTACTGCCGATGAACTGGTGCAGATTGCCAACGGCGCAAGTGTGGACATTGTGCTGACCGTGAAAGAAGCCAATGCCCCCGATGAAGTCAAAACTGCGATGGCACAGGCCGCCAAGGACTACACCATCGGGCAGTATCTCGACATCAGTCTGTTCAAGTACATGACGGTAAACGGCAGCCAACAGGCCGGTGTTGCCCTGCACACGACCAAGGATGCATTGACGATTTCCGTTGTGGTGCCGGACGCGCTCATCAATACGAACAGCGCGGTCAACCGCACCTACTGCATTGTGCGCAACCATGAAGGCACGATTACTGTGCTGGATGCCGCGTTTGATGCAGCCAACAAGACGCTGACCTTTAAGACCGACCGCTTCTCTGTCTATGCGATCGCCTATAAGGACACCGCCGTGCCGAGCAGCGGCAGCAATCCGGGCAACAACAGTTCAAACGACAGCGAAACCAAGAAGAACGAAGTTGCTGCTCCCACACCGGCCCCAACCCCGGCAAGCACTTCAAAGCCGTCCACCATAACGGCAATGCCGCAAACGGGCGATACCTCCAATCCTACGCTGTACGTCGTGCTGCTGGTGGTATCCCTTCTCGGACTTGCAGTTGTATTTGTCTGCAAGAGAAGAAACAATAAGTAATCGGTTATAAAGACAATTACAGATTGTTTTTGGTCCGACAGCCACAACGGCTGTCGGGCCTTTTTTTTGCGTTCGCTTAATGTAAGATGCGCTGCCGTAATTCTTACCCGACCCGCGCCCCTCCGAATTTTGAAGTCTATTCAATGAAACCCAAAATTCAGGAGGTTTACGATGGCAAAGAAAAATAAGCTATGGTTTAGTGGTGAGGACGCGCAACTGGCTGCGCGCTTTACAAAATGTTTGACGAAAGCCCTTTACAACCGCCGCGTATCCTATCTGCGCGCGAAAGCAGATGAGGCTGCAAACGAGATTTCTATCGAGGAATGTCCCGAGGAAGTGGATAAAATGTATATGCCTACGACAAAACCGGTGGAGGAAATTATCGAATCGAAACTGATGTGGGAGATCATCCGAAAGTATCTGCACAAGCTGACACCGAGGGAATGCGAGGTTATGATCTCACTGTATGTGGAACAGATTTCTGTGTCCGAAACGGCTGCCAAACTAGGTGTCGAAAAGAGCACCGTAAGTACACACCGGCGCAACGCTTGCGAGAAAATCCGTAAGGAAATGGAGGGAAATCAAGATGGGAGCATTTAGAGATGCACTTTTTGGGGCAAAGAACGGCGACAGCAATGCTGTGGAGCTACTGTATGAACAGTTTTCGCCGCTTTTGCTGAAATGCAGCATAGTGAATGGTCACCGCGATGAGGACTTGTATCAGACCTTGCTGATTGAGTTTTTGCAGGTTATCCGAAAATTCAGGGTCTAAAAAAGAGAAAGTGGAGCCTTGCTCCACTTTCTCTTTTGGTTCGGGTATTTGTAATTAAAGTTCCGACAGAATCCTCATAAAACTATCTGGATAACCCCGTGGCGTAGGCGCTGCTTTCCAACAGCGAGTTTATCATTATGCTGCGACAGGCCAAGAGTTTGAAAGCCTTGGAACGCCTGTATGGGCTATCCAAGCCGCAGCTGGAATTTTTGCGCAACACCAGCGAGGGACACGGCATCATCAAGATGGGCAACAGGATGATACCTTTCTCCAATCTGGAACTCAAGGATACAGCGGTGTACAAGCTCATCACGACCAAACTGGGTGAGGTAACCGCAGAGGTGTGATTTATCACCGGTTTACAGAGGATTGTAAAACAGGTCGTTGCCCTCTAATGACGTATTTTTCAGAACCTTCTATGACAGATAGGTTTTCCTTCTGCCAACTGGCACAATAAAGAAAAGACGGGTCGAAACCTGCCTTAGAGTCAAGGCAGCACCGCACAGTTCCCGCATGATGGCTTAATCCCCAATCCGGTGGCTGCGGCACTTGGAATTATGCGGTATTACCTTAATGGCAGTTTAGTGCTGCCAGATATTGTTTTCCAAATCACGCAGACGCGCTTTGTAGTAGTTAATTTTCGAGATTTGTTTCCGAACGAGTAGTTTCGGAAAATCTTTATTGGAACAGACGTTATCTGCTCTTTTGTCCTGTCGGAGTGAGCGGCAGACGATATACCCTGCCGGAGCGATCATGATCAGAATAAAAATGCTGATCAGTTCATTCACTTCGGATGGCGCAAAGCCCTGCAGCATAGTAATGAGGTTGTTTGCGAAATGCACGAGGATGGGAAACAACAGGTTCCTTTTCTTCTCGTAAAGGATTCCTGCGGCAATGCCCATAAGGGTGGCATAGGCAGCCTGCACGATATTCAGGTGATAAACGCCGAAGAGTACAGATGATATTAGAATCGAGGCCCAAACGGGGGAGAATTTCCGTATGGAGCGAAGCACAATGCCGCGGAATAGAATTTCTTCTACAACAGGTGCAGCAATCACCGCAATCATAAATGTTCCAAATGCATTTCCGCCGGCAATATTTTCAGCACCGGCGTTCATTGTCTCAACGCTTTTTTGAAGCGAGGGAAGCTGCTCTGCCAGCATGATCCAAAGACCGGAGATTCCGCAAATACCAAATCCCACGACCAGACTGCCGAGCACATCTTTGAAATTTGTCGCTGTGCGCGGTTCGCTTATCTCTTTCCTCCAAAGCAGTTTATAGAGGGTGAAGAATACGAGGATAAGGACGGCGTAAATCAGAATCTCGCCCCAATATGAGTATTTCATAAATTGCTGTGGGGAGATATGAAAAACATCCAAAACAAGTCTTTCCACAAGGAAATACAACAGGTTGGACAGAAAAAAATGCAATGCGATTGCAAGAATGGGAATAGCGAAATATCTTTTTTTCATCATAGGTCAATTTTTTCTCCTGTCTGTATTTTTGAGGGGACTGCTGCAGTATAACAGATTTAGCTTAAAGTCTTTGTTAAGGGGCGAAGCTGTAATCTTTCGAAAGCGGTATCGCAAAGGGATGCGGTTCATCTTCCTTGCCGAACCTTTTGACCTTTCTCTAAAAGATGCTTGTCCTCCCAAAAGATTATGGCTGCTCGGTTTCGCACCTTACAGCCATAGTATAGCGATTTTCTTTTGTGAAGTGGTCGCATGGAAAGCGACATTTCTTTGTCCTTATGCTCCGATCAAGCTCTGGTCAAGGGCAAACAATGCCTCGTTGATTTCATACACATTATAGTTTCCTCGTTCGACAAAATATTCTGCAATGATATCGAATTTGCTCGAATGGGGAAGGGTAAACCCTGCCTTGCCGAGCGTCTCCTTAATCTGGACAAGTGGAACTCCAACATCCAGAAATTGTAGTCCTAAAATATGCAGTCAAACATATTGGGCAACAGTAAAAGTGGTTTTGATTTTCGCGGTAGCTGTGTTCATTGAAAACTTGCAATTTGCGAACAGCTCGCATATTGACTTTCTTGCTTTCTTAGATTATAATATTTGCGAATGAAATGCAAATTGGAGGTGCGGTGACTTGTATAGCTACAGCACGCGGCAGCGAAAGGTTCTGCTTGCCTATTTGAGCCAGCACCCGGACGAGCTGTTGTCCGCACGGCAAATTGAGGACGCTTTGGCAGATAAAAAAATCAGCCTGAGCGCCGTATATCGAAACCTTGCACAGTTAGAGACAGAGGAAAAAGTGCGTCGGAGCAGCAAGAGCGGCACGCGCGAGGTCTACTATCAATACCTTGATGCCGAAAGCTGCAAAGGTGCGTTACACATGAGCTGTATCAAATGCGGCAAGACCTTTCACATGGCAGATGGTAACGCAGCTTTGCTCGCAAAGCATTTGGCGCAGAGCGAACATTTTATGTTGGACACGACTGACACGATCCTCTATGGAACTTGTTCGGACTGCAAGGGAAAATAACGATTGGAAAGGAGGACAGACCATGACAAAGAAATTTCGTTTTATGACGGGCTTGCTGGCCGTAGTGCTGGCCTTTGTTATGCTGTCCTCTGTTGCCTATATCGCAGCGGAATCCGACCATGACTGTACTGGCGTGGACTGCCCCATCTGCCATCAGATCAACATCTGCGAAAACCTGCTCAAAAGCATTGGGCTTGCCGGCTCCGCCGCAGCTGCCGCAGCGGCAATTCTATATATTCTGTGCCGGATCATTCCCTCCTGCACAGAGGTTGCCCGTACCTTTACGCTAGTTTCTTTCAAGGTCAAACTTTCAGATTAAACATAAGAACTTTTTACAAGGGTGTAGTCTATCTGTTTTCAGATAGACTTTTGCGGCGTTGCTGTTACCCTTGTATTTTTGCGCCCATTTTTAAGTTCTTATCATGATCTGGAGGTAACAAACTCTATGAAAAAAATAATTGCGCTGCTTGCGCTTTTGATGCTCGTCGGCGCTCTTGCCGGCTGCGGAAAGCAGAACGATACCAACAAAACCGACAAACTGAGCATTGTCACCACCATTTTCCCCGAATATGACTGGGTGCGTGCGGTTTTAGGTGACAAAGCCGATAATGCCGAAGTCACGATGCTTCTTGATAACGGCGTTGACCTGCACAGCTATCAGCCCACTGCCGATGACATTGTCAAAATCTCCGACTGTGACCTGTTCATCTATGCGGGCGGCGAGTCCGACGGCTGGGTGGACGATGCTCTGAAAAATGCCACCAACAAGAACATGAAGGTCATCAACCTGCTGGATGTCCTTGGCGACAGCGTCAAGACCGAAGAAGTGGTCGAGGGTATGCAGGAAACAGAGCACGATCACGACCATGACCACAGCAAGGAAGTCTCCACCTTTGAAGATGACGAGGTTCAGGACAGAAGCCTGTCTGATTGGGCGGGCAACTGGCAGTCTGCCTATCCCTTTGTGCTGGACGGAACGCTGGATGATGCGTTTGCAACGATGGCAGAGAAAGGCGAAATGACCGCCGAAGAATACAAGACCTACTATCAGAACGGCTACAAAACGGACATTACCAACATCGATATTGAGGGTGACCACATCGAGTTCACCTACGATGATGGCAAGAAGGTCGGCTCTGACTACAAGTATGTCGGCTATTACATTCAGAACTGGTCTACCGGCACGAAGGCGGCCATGTATCGCTTTGAGGCGGAGGACAAGGATTCCGGCGCGCCGGTCTACATTGAGTTCAACGACCACATGATCGAACCGGCCGCCGCCGAACATTTCCACATCCGGATGAGCAACGAGAGCTTCGACGCGATCGTCGATCCCGAAAACTCCTGGCCTACCTTCTTCCCGGCTGATATGACCGGCGAAGAGATCTGCGAACACATGGAAGGGCATGACCACGACGAGGACGAAGACCACGAGCATGAAGAAGGCGAAGAGCACGAGCATGAGGAAGAAAAGGACGAGCACGTTTGGCTTTCTCTGAAAAACGCGGAGGTTCTTGTAAATGCCATTTCCAAGTCTTTGCAGGAGCTGGACCCCGACAATAAGGACACCTACGCTGCCAACGCCGCTGCCTATATTGAAAAGCTCTCTGCGCTGGATGGCGAATATCAGGCTGCCGTGGACGCTGCGAGCTATAAGACCGTTCTGTTCGGCGACCGTTTCCCGTTCCGCTATCTGGTGGACGATTACGGTCTGAGCTACTATGCCGCTTTTGTGGGCTGCTCCGCCGAAACGGAAGCCAGCTTTGAGACCGTTTCTTTCCTTGCCAAGAAGGTGGATGAATTGAAACTGCCCTGCGTTCTGACCATTGAGGGCGCACAGCATAAAATTGCCGAAACCATTGTCCAGAACACCGCTGAGAAAAATCAAAAGGTGCTGACCATGGATTCCTTGCAGTCCACCTCTTCTAAAGATGTGGCAAACGGTACGACCTACCTCTCCGTGATGGAGAAGAACCTGTCCGTGCTGAAAGAAGCATTGGGTTAAGGAGGTAGGTTTATGGCTCAGCTCACTTGTCAAAATCTCCGCGTCGGCTATGATGGGAAGTCCGTTCTGCAAGATCTCAGCTTTGAGGTCTTTGCAGGCGACTACCTCTGCATCGTAGGGGAAAACGGCTCTGGTAAGAGTACACTTATGAAAACGATCCTTGGCTTGCAGCCGCCCATCAGCGGCAGAATTTTGACAGGCGACGGGCTGAGGAAAAATGAGATCGGCTACCTGCCGCAGCAGACCGCCGTACAAAAGGATTTCCCTGCATCCGTGAGAGAGATCGTTCTCTCCGGGTGTCAGGGGCGCTGCGGCAGCCGCCCCTTTTATAACAAAGAAGAAAAACAGCTTGCCGAAGAAAACCTTCGGAAAATGCAGATTGATAAGCTCTCAAAGCGGTGTTATCGAGAGTTGTCCGGCGGGCAGCAACAGCGGGTATTGCTTGCCCGTGCGCTGTGCGCCACACAAAAAATGCTGCTCTTGGACGAGCCTGTTTCCGGGCTTGATCCCAAAGTGACAGCGGAAATGTATCGTCTGATCGGCGAACTGAACCATCGGGACGGTATCACCATTATTATGATTTCTCACGATATTGCCGCCGCAGTCAAATACGCCAGTCATATTCTGCATATTGGCAACACCGTTTTCTTCGGAACAAAGGCAGAGTATCTCCAAAGCCCGCAAGGGCGGCTATTTGCCGCAGAGAAAGGCGGTGATGAACAATGACCGCAATCTTGGAAAAACTGACCCTCTATTGGGCGTACCCCTTTGTCCGCTATGCGCTGGTGGTCGGCGTGCTGATTGCGCTCTGTTCCTCTCTGCTGGGTGTAACGCTGGTGCTGAAAAGGTTTTCCTTCATCGGTGACGGACTTTCTCATGTGGCGTTCGGAGCCATGGCGATTGCCGCTGTGCTACAAATCACCAACGAAATGCCGCTGGTCATGGTCATTACAATCATCAGCGCCGTGCTGCTTCTGCGTACCGGGCAGAACACGAAGATCAAGGGCGACGCCGCCATCGCCATGATCTCGGTGGGGGCACTTGCTATCGGCTATCTGCTGATGAATTTGTTCTCCACATCCACTAACTTGTCCGGCGATGTGTGCAGTACGCTGTTCGGCTCGACCTCTATTCTGACGCTGACGAAAAGCGAGGTCTGGCTGTGCGCGGTGCTGTCGGTGGCGGTCGTGGCGGTATTTGTTCTTTGCTACAACAAAATTTTCGCTGTGACCTTTGATGAAAACTTTGCAAAGGCTGTGGGGACAAAGGCCGATTTGTATAACTTACTGATTGCCATAACGATCGCCGTTGTGATCGTGTTGGCCATGAACCTCGTCGGCTCACTGCTCATATCCGCCCTTATTATTTTCCCGGCGCTGTCTGCCATGCGGGTCTACAAAAACTTCCGTGCGGTGACGATTTGTGCGGCCGTCCTTTCCGTCTGCTGCGCCGCACTGGGCATTCTGATCTCCATCCTAGCTGGAACGCCGGTCGGTTCGACCATTGTGGCCGTGGACATTTTTGCATTTCTGATTTCCTCGGGAATATCCCGTTTGGGAGGTATCCGCAGATGAAACAGACTTTGTTTATTCTCGCCGCCGTGCTTTATCTGGTTTCCCTCTGCGCCTGCGGCGATCAGAAGATCCAGTCCAAATCGAAGCAGGGCAGCGCGACCCGGCAGGTCGTTCAGGAGCAGATGGCGAATGCCACAGGCGAAACGACCGCTCCGCCGACTGCAATTCCGGAGCAGCAGCCTGCTTCGGATGAAACTACACCGGAAACATCCGTTCCGGAACCGGAGCAGACGCAGCCCGCCGAAGCGCTTCCGGGCTATGAACCGGCACAGGCCTCCGGCGAACCGGATGTCGATCTGACTACGCTCAGCAGCACGATGGTCTACTCCGAGGTCTATAACATGATGTGCGAGCCGGATCGGTATCTCGGAAAGCGCATCAAAATGAATGGGCAGTTTGCGGTCTATGAGAACCCGAACACCGGCGCGGTGTACACGGCCTGCATCATCATGGACGCGACTGCCTGCTGCTCGCAGGGGCTGGAATTCGTCCTCGCGGGCGAGCATAGCTATCCTGCCGACTATCCCGAACCGGGAACAGAAATCACGGTCGTTGGCACATTCCAGACCTACGAAGAAAACGGATATAGGGACTACCATCTGGCCGATGCAGAGATGACCGAGTAAGAAATCGTATCTGGCAAAAAAACAGGCAGCTTTCCACCGAAGCCGCATTTCTGCGCAACGGTTGACGAAAGCTGTCTGTTTT
>ERZ791825.688-NODE-688-length-23416-cov-3.347074_pt1 | contig 23416 bp, 20 predicted proteins | sample MGYA00510298_ERZ791825 | MGnify/ENA primary metagenome ERZ791825 (study PRJEB30046, sample SAMN00792010) | human gut metagenome | study: EMG produced TPA metagenomics assembly of the A metagenome-wide association study of gut microbiota in type 2... | reverse complement strand
GTGCACAAAACAGTTTAAAATTGAAGTGTTGTAATTAGTACAATGAAAACTAAATAAAGGAGGTGCTCCTGTGTCACCAATAATCAGCGTTATTATAACAGCAATTATTGTGGCTCCTATTACCTGGGTCGTGGCTGTCGCTTACCGCAAGAACAGTTATGAAAGCAAGATCGGTAGCGCAGAGGAAAAATCCAGAGAAATAATAGATGAAGCATTGAAGGTCGCCGAGACGAAGAAGAAAGAAGCTCTCCTGGAAGCGAAGGAAGAGAATTTAAAAGCGAAAAACGAGCTTGAAAAGGAAACCAGAGAACGGAGAGCCGAGATCCAGCGTTATGAGCGCCGCGTACTGAGCAAAGAGGAAAACCTCGACAAAAAATCTGAGGCAATGGAGAGAAAAGAATCCAGTCTTGCCGCGAAGGAAGAGACTTTAAGAAAGCGTTCTTCCGAGGTCGAGGAATTATTTGCTAAGGAGCAGGAAGAACTGGAGAAGATCTCCGGACTTACCAGCGAGCAGGCGAAGGAATATCTTCTGAAATCCGTAGAGGAAGATGTAAAACACGACACCGCAAAGCTCATCAAGGAATTAGAAGCCAAAGCAAAGGAAGAAGCTGACAAGAAAGCCAAAGAATATGTGGTTACCGCCATCCAGAGATGTGCAGCTGACCATGTGGCTGAGACTACAGTTTCTGTCGTTCAGCTCCCGAGCGATGAGATGAAGGGCCGCATCATTGGACGTGAGGGACGTAATATCCGTACTCTCGAGACAATGACAGGTGTGGAACTCATTATCGATGATACACCGGAAGCTGTCGTATTATCCGGTTTTGATCCGGTAAGACGTGAAGTTGCAAGAATTGCTCTTGAAAGACTGATCGTGGATGGACGTATCCATCCGGCGAGAATCGAAGAGATGGTGGAGAAAGCGCAGAAGGAAGTTGAAAACATGATGCGCGAGGAAGGTGAAGCCGCAATCCTTGAGGTCGGCATTCACAATATCCATCCGGAGCTCGTCAAGCTCCTCGGCAAGATGAAATTCAGAACCAGCTATGGTCAGAATGCATTGAAGCATTCCATCGAGGTCGCACAGTTATCCGGTTTACTGGCAGCCGAGATTGGTGTTGACGTCAGAATAGCAAAGCGTGCCGGCTTATTACATGACATTGGAAAATCCGTTGACCATGAGATGGAAGGTTCCCATGTACAGCTCGGATCGGAACTCTGTAAGAAATACAAAGAGTCCCCGATCGTTATCAATGCTGTGGAATCCCACCATGGCGATGTTGAGCCGACGAACCTTATTTCCTGCATCGTTCAGGCAGCAGATACGATCTCCGCTGCAAGACCGGGCGCAAGAAGAGAAACGTTGGAGACATACACGAACCGCTTAAAGCAGCTTGAGGATATCACAAACTCCTTCAAGGGAGTAGACAAGTCCTTTGCGATCCAGGCGGGACGCGAAGTGCGCATTATGGTAGTACCGGAGCAGATCAGCGATGACGATATGGTTCTTCTCGCAAGAGATATATCCAAGAAGATCGAAGAGAGCCTGGAGTATCCGGGACAGATCAAAGTCAACGTGATCCGCGAGTCCAGAGTTACCGATTACGCGAAATAAAAATGAAAGCCGTTGCTGTGCAGAGAGAATCTGTATGGCAGCGGTTTTTTTAACAGGAAATTTAGAAGTCTCTGTGCTGCCGAAGCTTTTGCAATATGAGCAAAGATTGGTCTGCTGCAGATGAGAGATAACAGAGAATATAAAACAGGAGGTAATATTGATATGGCAAAGATTGGTTTTATCGGAATGGGAAACATGGGAACCGCTATCATGCGGGGACTTTTAAAGACATATAAGCCGGAAGAGCTGCTTTTCACAAGCGCCCATGAGGCGAAGATGCAGAAAATTACGGAGGAGACAGGTGTTGCCCATGTCTCAACAGCAACTGACTGCGCAGAGCAGGTAAAATACCTGGTGCTGGCAGTAAAGCCGCAGGTACTTCCGACAGTTTTTAAGGAATTAAACGGAAAGATCAGGAAAGATCAGGTTGTGATCTCCATCGCGGCTGGATATGCGATCGCGGATCTCCAGGCAGGTCTCGGAGACAGTGCGAGAATCGTCCGCTCCATGCCGAATACACCGGCTATGGTCGGCGAGGGAATGTCCGGGGTGAGCTACGATGAGGCGCTGTTTACCGATGAGGAAAAGGATGTCATCGACGGATTCTTTACTTCCTTCGGAAAGATGGAGAAAGTGGATGAGAAGCTGATGGATGTTGTTGGAAGCGCCAGCGGCTGCTCCCCGGCCTATGTATACATGTTTATCGAGGCGCTGGCTGACGGCTGCGTAAAGAACGGACTCCCGCGCCAGGCCGCTTACAAGATGGTTGCCCAGGCCGTTTTAGGAAGCGCGAAGATGGTCCTTGAGACAGGAAAACATCCGGGCGAATTAAAGGATATGGTATGCTCACCGGGAGGAACCACTATCGAGGGACTTGCTGCCCTTGAGGAGAACGGATTCCGCGGTGCGATCATTAAGGCGTGTGATGCAAACTTTGAGAAGAATAAAAAGTTAAAAGGCTGATAATTACGTGGAAGACACGGAAATTTCCGTAGCAGTGTGAAAAATGTAAAAAAATAAGTTCTGAGCAGAGGAAAATACTGCAGGGTAATTCCGCAGAATAGAAAATCTGAGAGGAATTGTTTAGAATGTCTGTTAAGGCAGTTAACAGATACATTCATGAAAGGAAAAGACTTTAGTATGGAAAAAACAACTCGTTTAAAACGTGATCTTGCCTACACCGGAACGATCTTAAAGATCTACCGGGATACCGTTGTCGCGAACGGAATCGAGGAAGTGTATGACTATATCCATCACGATGGCGCGGCAGCCGTTCTCCCGGTGACAAAGGATGGAAAGATCCTCATGGTGCGTCAGTACCGGAACGCCTTAGACCGGTTCACGCTGGAAATTCCGGCAGGAAAACTTGATGCGCCGGATGAGCCGAAGATCGAGTGCGCGGCGAGAGAACTTGAGGAGGAGACAGGATTCCGCAGCGAAACCCTGGAATTCCTGATGACAGTCAACACGACAGTGGCTTTCTGCGATGAGCAGATCGGTGTCTATATCGCAAAAGACCTGATCCCGTCAAAGCAGCATCTCGATGCGGATGAGAGTATTGATGTGGAAGAGTGGGAAGTAAAGGATCTTCTTGAGATGATCTACACCGGCAAGATGACAGACGCGAAGACGATTGCGGCAATCCTTGCGTACGCTCAGAAAGAGGGAATTCGATAGAAAAAACGGCAGAAGCCAGTAAGCGGAAAGTGTCAGTGAGGATAGGGCTGGCTGCCTGCCTGTGGAAAGATTGCTGCAATTAGAAAAAATCCTGGTAACTGTTCAGTAGGTCTGCGCACTTGCTGCGCTGACCGTAAGAAAACATAGGCTGGAAGGCAAAAATCCCATCAGCGAAGCTGATCTGGAATGGATTTTTGCACGTAACTATGAAGGTACTGAATAGTTACAAATCCTGTGGATAAAGTAGGCCCATATGCGCATACATTGTGAAAAAGGAACATGGACGGTATCGCTATGGCCGGAATTCACAGGCATCGGAGATTTTGGGACAGTCAGATGTTCTGGCTGTCCTTTTTTTTATTCTTGGGGACCGTTATGGGGACAGTTTTCTTCAATAAGATGAGCGCAGAGATGAAAAGCACACTTGAAAGCTGGTTCTCCGGGATCCTCACATCATCGGAGATCATGTCGGCGGACCGGTATAGTCTGTTTGTGGGAGTATTGAAAAAACGGTTTGTGTGGATTTTATTGGGAATTCTGATCTGCCAGGCAGTTTTTGCCAGAATCCTGTTTTACGCGGGAGCAGTCTATCTGGCATTTACATCCGCAATCGCTGTCTGTGTGTTGACGATGCATGCGGGAATTTATGGGATCCTGCGCTTTTTCGGACTTGTATTTCCGCAGGGATTCTTTTATACACTGGCGGCTTACCTTTTATGGATCATGGTCGTGGAGCAGGCGGATGGAAAAGAGAAAATCAGGTTATGGATGATGGTATTTTTTATGGTGCTTGGAATTATATCTGAGATATTCATAAATCCAAATTTTTCAGCGCTGATCTTCCAACTGTTTTAGAAAGACATATCTGAAAATCGTGGATTTGAATTAGGACATCAACGGAAGAGACAATATCTGACGAAAGGCGTTGAAGGCGTGGTACGGTAGTCAGGACAATGGGGCGGAAAAGTGGAATTTTCCCAGGAAATACGCGGCTTTCAGCCCTTTTTTTTATAAAAAAATTTTGCGCATTTTGACAAGATATTGCCATTGTGGATATATACAGTTCCATATCTAGCGATTAGTTATGTAAAATAGTCTAAAATGGGATCCAAGTGGGAAAAATCCGTTTGATTTTGCCCTAAAATGGGACTATAATGTAGAAAAATACTGGTTTTGCCGGGAAAAACAGCGTATCGGGGGGATGGTGGAAAACTTAGGCCTATGTCCCCTGTTTCCCAAAGGCAGACATCGTGAAACTAAAAAACAGATAGAGTATAAACGTGTATAGACACAGGTGCTGAAAATTGCGAACAGAAAAATTTTGTGTAACTGTTCTGTGGATTTGCGCACTTGCTGCGCTGACCAGGAGAAAACATAAGCGGGTGAAGCTGCTGATTAGTTATGATTTCGTATAGGATCGTGAAAAGCGCGGATAACTGTGTCTGGAAATGAACGGGGAAAAGGTATGAGAGAGGAAATTCAAACCTTCATAAACTATATGGAGGAAGAAAAACACGCGTCAAAAAATACAACGCTTTCTTATCAGAGAGATCTGTTAAAAATGGCAGATTATCTGGAGGAAAACGGAATCACAGACTGCGGGAAAGTGACAAAGACGGCGTTAAATTCCTATATCCTTTTCCTGGAGAGAGAAGGAAAAGCAGTGTCGACAGTTTCGAGGGCACTGGCATCCACGAGATCGTTCTTTGGCTGGCTGTTTAAGGAAGGGAAGATCCGCCGTGATCCAGCAGATTCGATGCATGCGCCGAAGATCGAGAAAAAGGTGCCTGTGATCCTCACAGTTGACGAGGTGACGAAACTTCTGGAGCAGCCGTCCGGCGCGAATCCGAAGGAGATCCGCGATAAGGCAATGCTGGAACTCTTATACGCGACAGGGATCCGCGTGACGGAACTTGTGAATCTAAAGCTCTCCGATGTAAATATGTCCATCGGCTTTATCACCTGCCGCGATGAGCACAAGGAGCGGATGATTCCCTTTGGCCATGCGGCGAAGGATGCTCTTGCGAAATATCTGGAGTCTGCCCGTGAGACATTTTTAAAAGGAACACGATCGGAACTGCTGTTTACAAATTACAGCGGCAGAGCCATGAGTCGTCAGGGATTCTGGAAGATTATCAAATACTACGGGGAGCGGGCAGGAATCGAGGAAGACATCACACCCCACACTCTGCGCCATTCTTTCGCGGCGCACCTCTTAAGCAATGGCGCTGACATGCGTGCCGTCCAGACCATGATGGGTCATTCCGACCTGGCATCCACCCAGATGTACACGGCATATGCCATGGACAGCGCGGTCAGAGAGGCGTACCAGGGAGCGCATCCAAGAAAGTAAAAGTGAAAACTTAGGCTGGAAGGTAAAAATCCCATCGGCGAAGCCGATTTGGATTGGGGAATGAACACTCAAAGGAGAAGGAAAAACGCTTACTGGTCATCAGTAGTTGTTTATAAAATATGAAAAGAGCACCTGCGGCTTCAATGTTTTGGAAAATTCCTTAAAACATTGGAGCGCAAAGATGCTCTTTTTTCTATTTTACATGTGTGGTTTTCAGCATACAGATTCAAAGGAAGCTTTTTACTGCCTTATTTCTGATCGATCCTCGCGAGGATACTTCTCGCAACAGAAAGTCCATTCGCGGATGCCTGCTGAAGTCCGCGGGTCACGGATGCACCGTCACCGATGGCGCGGAGACCGTGGATGTTTGTCTCGAAGTCCTTATCGACAACGACCTTGTTGGAGTAGAATTTAACCTCCACTCCGTAAAGCAGTGTCTCATCGCTGGCGATACCCGGAGTTACCTTGTCGAGGGCCTTTAACATCTCCTTGATGTCCACCATGATGCGGTGCGGGAGAACTAAGGAAAGGTCGCCCGGAACGGCATCCTTTAAGGTCGGGATGATGTTGTTTCTGCAGAGACGTTCCTCCGTGGTGCGGCGGCCTCTCTGGAAATCACCGAAGGTCTGGACCAGGATCTTTCCGTCGCATAGCATGTTGGACAGCTGGGCGATATGTTTGCCGTACTCGATCGGGGTTTTGAAGGGCTTTGTGAAGTTCTTGGAAACCAGGATCGCAAAGTTTGTGTTGTTTGTCTTATATTCTTTTGATTTATAAGCGTGACCATTTACGACAGCCAGGCCGTTCTCATAGTATTCGGTAGCAACCTAACCGGACGGGTTCGTACAGAATGTGCGGACCTTATCGTCGAAGGTCGGTGTGTAGTATACAAGCTTTGCCTCGTAGAGGTTCTTGTTGAGGAACTCCATGACCTCGTCGCGGACCTCAACACGGACGCCGATGTCGACGGTTCCTACTTCGGTATCGATTCCGTGGTCATCGCAGATGTGGGAGAACCAGTCGGAGCCTTCACGTCCGATGGCGGAGACGACCTCATCTGCGTAGTATGTCTCATCTTTATCGGTGATAACACCCCTTGCGGCACCGTCCTCGATGATGATATCCTTGACCATGGTGTTGAATTCCATGTGGATTCCGTTGGCGAGAAGGTGTTCCTGCAGTCTTGTGTAAATCTTATAGCCTTCCTCCGTTCCGAGGTGGCGGATCGGACACTCGATGAGCTTTAAGTTTGCATTGATGGCTTTCTTGCGGATCTTGCGGATCTCCTGCTGTTTGTCAACACCGTAGACGTTCTTGTCAGCGCCGAACTGCAGATAGATATCGTCGGATTCCCGGATGAGTTCAGTTGCCTTGTCATATCCTAAGATCTCCGGCAGATTTCCGCCGACGTCCGGGGAAAGGGAGAGCTTTCCGTCGGAGAAAGCTCCTGCTCCGGCGAAACCAGTGGTGATGGAACATGGTTTGCAGCCCACACATACCTTTGTTGTTCTCTTCGGACAGACACGTTTCTCGATCGGTCTTCCTTTTTCAATCATTAAAATATTCAGTTCAGGTTTTTCTTTGATCAGCTCATACGCGCAGAAGATTCCGGACGGGCCCGCGCCGATGATGATCACGTCAAAATGTTCTCCGGATTTCATATCACAAGTCTCCTTTCGGGTGAGTGGATAATTTCTGTACACATCATTTCTATTCTACCATGGAAGTTTCAGCGATGCAAGCAAACGGCGGCAGATCAGTACAGAGTGATATAGAGTTAAGATGCTTTACATGGGCAGTCATTTTCTGCATGGAACATATCAACATTCCCCGCAAAGATTCCGTTTAGTCTGTAAAAAACAACGAAAAATATTGAAAATGGGTATTGACTTTAGGTAAAAATAGGATATAATCAACTCATAGGTTGTCTGACAAGTAAAAGAACAATCTTATCCGCCCAACAAGCAGAATAATAAAGAAGCAGGTAACGCGCGAGGATGAAAATAAAAACAGTCAATATTACGGATCAGGTCGTTGAGTATCTGAAGGAAAATATTGAATCCGGAAAATGGAACATCGGCGAAAAGATTCCGTCTGAAAACCAGATGGTTATGGAACTTGGAGTCAGCCGTTCCAGTATCCGATCGGCACTTCAATATCTGATCGGGATTGGTGTTCTGAAAAGCTATCAGGGAAAAGGAACGTTCCTGATCAACACTCAGGTTGAAAACTGGGACGAGGCAGAATACAAGATCACATCGGAAGATTGTATGGATATCTGCAAAGTACTGGAATTCAGAAAGATTCTGGAGCCGGGGGCATGCGTACTCGCAATGGAAAACTGCGATGAAAAAACAGTTGCCGCTCTGGAAGTTTATCTGGAACAGATGAAGGAATTTAAAGGAGACCGAGCGAAATTTGTCCGTGCAGACCTGAAATTTCATGAAGTTATCAGCCGGACCTCCGGCAATCCGCTTCTGGAAAAGAGTCTTCATAAAGTTTTTCTGGAATCCAGAAAGAACCATGAACAAATGAATGAGTTGTTCGGATATGAGACGGGACTTCACTACCACACGGAGATACTGGAAGCATTTAAAAATCATGATGCAGAAAGGGCTCGTGACGTAATGGAACAGCATCTTGGTGGTTCGATTGAGACATTGAAGATGTCTGGAAAGATCGAAGATCGTGAAGGCGGAACAGGAAAAAAATAAGCAATGAGTAAAACAGGGTGTCGGTTGCAGCGCAAAAGGCACCTTGATAATAAAACCAAACTTGTATGATGAGTAACAAGTTAAGAGACAATCAAGACAACTTGAAAATCTGCAAAATCAATAAACTGATTATGGCAACGTCTTATAAATAAAAGGATGAGGAGGAATATGGGATGTCAGTAAAGATTAGGGATATCCGGGTGATCTGTACGGCACCAGAAGGAATCAATCTTGTGGTCGTAAAGATCGAGACAAATCAGCCGGGGCTGTATGGACTTGGCTGCGCAACCTTTGCTTACCGCCATCTGACGGTAAAGCATCTGATTGAGGAGTATATGAAGCCGCTGCTTGTAGGGCGTCCGGTTGAAAATATCGAGGAGACCTGGCAGCTGATGCATCAGAACGGCTATTGGAGAAATGGCCCGATCGAGAATAACGCGATTTCCGGAATCGACATGGCGCTTTGGGATATCAAGGGAAAGATGGCAGGGATGCCGTTATACGAGTTGTTTGGAGGAAAAGTAAGGGAAGGAATTCCGGTCTACCGTCATGTGGACGGACGGGACATTAATGAGATCTGCGAGAATATTCAGATGTATCAGGAAATGGGGATTACCCACTTAAGATGCCAGTGCGGCGGTTACGGCGGACTTCCTTATGGACAGACACCTGAGACAGCACCAGAAGGCGCACATGATGGATTGTATCTCGATTCTAAGAAATACATCCGCGATACAATCCAGTTATTTGAACAGATTCGAGCGAAGATCGGTTACGATATGCAGCTTGTGCATGATGTCCATGAGCGGATTGCTCCGGCTGATGCGGTGGCGCTTGCGAAAGGTCTTGAACCGTTTGATCTTTTCTTTCTGGAAGATCCGGTTCCGTTAGAGCAGCTCTCCTGGCTTAGAAATTTAAGACAGCAGACGAGCATCCCGATCGCGCAGGGGGAACTGTTCAACAATCCGTATGAATGGAGAACCGTGATCGCAGAACAGCTCATCGATTTCATCCGTGTTCATATCAGCCAGGTTGGAGGAATTACACCGGCGAGAAAGCTTCAGATCTTTGCGGAGCAGTTTGGTGTTCGGACAGCATGGCACGGACCGGGGGATATGTCTCCGTTAGCCCATGCAGCAAATATCCACATCGACCTTGCGGCACAGAATTTCGGTGTTCAGGAATGGTCCGGGATCGAACCGCCGAACTTTGTGATTCAGGAATTAAAAGGACCGCACGGCGCGCTTCTTGATGTATTCCCAGGTATGCCGGAGTATCGGAAAGGCTATGTTTACGCGAATGATAAGCCAGGCCTGGGCGTCGATATCGATGAAACTGAGGCGGCAAAGTATCCGTGTGAGAACACCGTGACAACGTGGACACAGACAAGAGGACGTGACGGAGCACTTGTAACTCCGTAGATTTTCGGAAAAGGGAAAGGAGCTTAAAGAGGAATGAGCAAAAAGTCATCAGCTCTCGCAGCTGCAGGAATTCTCGCAGCAGCAGTTGTACTCAGCGGATTCAGCATCTACAAGGACAGTCATCAGAAGAACAGCACAGACGGAACGATCACGCTTCGAATGGCACAGACCTCATCACAGGCAGGAGCCATCGGACAGTCGATGGAAGCATTTGCAGACAGGATTTACGATGAGACCGAAGGAAAATATAAGATCGAGACATACCATAACGGACAGCTCGGAGCTGAGATCGATACGATCGAGGGATGTCAGATGGGAACGATCGATATCGCAGTCGTCAACCAGTCCACGATCGGAAACTTCATCAACGATTTTCAGGCGCTGGACATTCCGTACCTGATCACATCGACCGAGCAGGCCGATGCCGTGTTCCTGGGGGATATCGGAACCCGTTTCCTCGACAAGCTTTCCGGCGTCCAGCTCTACGGACTGGGGATCTGGGAATCCGGTTTCCGCAACCTGACAAACAGCAAGCGGGATGTCAATTCGGTGGATGATGTCGCCGGACTGAAGATCCGTACCATGGAGAATCAGGTACATATCGCATTCTGGAAAGCAATGGGAGCAGATGCGACCCCGATGTCATGGGGCGAAGCTTACACAGCACTCCAGCAGGGTGCACTTGACGGACAGGAGAACCCGGCAACCGTTATCCTGACAAACAACGTCGCTCAGGTCAACAACCACCTTGCAATGACCGAGCATGCGTACTCGACCGTTTTCCTTGTCATGAGTCCTGAGACATGGGCATCCTTTGACGATGAGACAAAAGAAACCTTCAAACGTGTGATGGCTGAGTGCAGCATCGAGGAGAGAGAAATCAGTCGTAAGATGGATTCCGAGGCAGTCGCAGAGCTGGAAAAACAGGGAATGACCGTCACATATCCGGATAAGCAGCAGTTCATCGACAAGGCAGCAGACCTGTATGCGCAGTGGGAAGAACAGTATGGTGATATGATCTCTGAGATTCGGGCACTGTCAGTAAATAAGTAGGAGGTGCGTTATGGAAAAATTCGCGGCAGTCTTTAAAAAAGTACAGAAAATCAATAAAGCGATCATCGGCGCAGTCCTTTTACTGATGATCGGAGTTGTATTCTTACAGACATTTTGCAGATTTGTTATATTTAAGAGCCTGACATGGTCGGAGGAACTTTCCAGATATCTGTTTGTGGCATTGATCGTTCTTGGAATCAACCTCGCGGCGACAGATCACCTGTTTGTCCGCATTGAGCTGATCGACGGATACCTGAAGGGAAAGGCACAGTATGTTATGGATGTGATCCGGAAAGGAATCGCCATTTATGTTAGTTTGATTCTTATGTATAGCGGCTACGGGCTTATTGAGATCGGTGGATATCAGATCAGCCCGGCAATGGGAATTCCAATGAGCCTGCTTTACGGGATCATGTTTATCGGATTTATTATGAATTTCCTCGCATTGATCGTAGATACCTGGGAGGAATTTGGAAAAGAGAAGGAGGTAGGCTGATGCAGACTGCAGCTATTGCTTTGATCGTTGTCCTGCTTGTCGGCATGGCATGCGGACTTGAAATTACATGGGCATTGGGGTTATCATGTATTGTAGCGGTTCTTCTTGACCCGAAGCTTACATTTGTAGTGATCGCACAGAGAATTTTCGCAAACTCCAACAGCTTCTCAATGCTGGCGATCCCGGCATTCATGCTCGCCGGTGACGTTATGTCAAAGGGCGGACTTTCCAAACGTCTCGTTGCCTTTGCAGATTCCCTCGTCGGCTGGATCTCCGGTGGAATCTCCCTGGTATCCATCGTTGCCTGCACATTCTTTGCAGCAATTTCCGGTTCCTCTGTTGCTACAACAGCGGCTATCGGCGGACTGATGTACCCGGAGATGGTAAAGCGCGGCTATCCGGAATCTTATGCGGCAGCTGTTCAGGCGATCGGAGGAACACTTGGAATCGTAATTCCGCCGAGTATCGTGCTCATTATTTACGGTAATATCACAGGAACAGACGTAGGCGCACTCTTAATGGCCGGTATTCTTCCAGGTGTTGTCTGCAGCATTTTTCTTTGCCTCTATGCTTACTACAAAGCAAAGAAATGCGGATTCCCGAAATCCGACAAGTTTTCCTTCAAGAGATTTCTTGTTTCCTTTAAAGACGCAGTATGGGCGCTGATCATGCCGGTCATCATTCTCGGAGGTATTTACGCCGGAATCTTTACACCGACAGAGTCCGCAGTTGTTGCCGTTGTTTATGGTCTGATCGTATGCCTCGCTGTTTATCGCGAGATCAGCATGAAGACGATCTGGGAGATCGTTGAGAATACAGCAGAAGGAACTGCAAACCTGATGATCCTTGTTGTGACAGCGCAGATGTTTGGCTGGCTGATCTCTTATTATCAGATCCCGCAGGCAGTGACGAACTTCATGCTCGCATTTGTCTCTAATAAATATATGTTCTGGGCGATCATCATCATCCTTCTGACGATCTGCGGTATGTTCCTGGAAGTTGGAGCAACAAACCTGATCCTCGGACCGATCCTTGCTCCGATCGCAGCTGCATTCGGCATCGATCCGGTACAGTTCGGACTTGTATTCGTATTCCTTCTTGCAATGGGACAGGCGACACCGCCTTTCGGAACCTGCATGTTCGTGGCATGTGGAATCAGCAAACAGTCCGTTGGGCAGGTGTCAAAGCATCTGGTTCCGTTCGTTGTAGTAGAGATTCTCTGCGGAATCTTATTTGCACTTGTTCCGGGAATTTCACTGCTGCTCCCGTCGATCATAGGATAACATGGAATGAATCGGTTATAGATAAAACAAAGTCTTTTAGAAAAAGGAGAATGAATCATGGCTGAAATGATGAAAGAAGTCGTTGTTGTAGAACCGCATAAATATGAGGTGCGTGAGGTTGAGATTCCGGAACTTGCAAACGAGGATGAAGTCCTTATCCAGATGAAATCCGCAGGTGTATGCGGAAGTGACCACCACATCTGGCATGGTTCCAACCCGTGCTCCACATATCCGAGAATTCCGGGACATGAGAATGCCGGTGTGATCGCAAAGATTGGTAAAAACGTGAAAAATGTGAAAGTGGGTGACCATGTTATCGTGGATCTTCTCTCCTCCTGCGGAACCTGTTACCAGTGTACGCATGGAAGAAAGAACGTGTGCGAGCATGTAAAAGTAAGAGGTTCCGGAGCAGACGGCGGCTGGAGACAGTATTTCACGGCGCCGGCAAAAGAAGTATACAAGATTTCCGATTCTGTCAAGTGGGAAGATGCGGCACTTGTTGAGCCGTTTGCAATCGGTTCCCACTGCACAGGACGCGGTCGTGTGGTCGAAGATGATGTTGTATTTATCCTTGGTACAGGAACGATCGGTTCCATTATTTTACAGACATGTAAGGCAAAGGGCTGCAAGACCGTGATTTGCTGTGATATCAGCGATTCTTCCCTTGAGCGCGCAAAAGAATACGGCGCTGACTATGTGATCAATTCCAAGACTCAGGATGTTGTTGCGGAGATCCAGAAGATCACAGACGGACATGGCTGCACCGTAGCGTTTGACTCTGCATGCTTCCCGGGTTCCCTGACGATGTGCCTGCAGCCGGGGATCCTCTGCAACGCGGGCCGTATGGTACCGATGGGATTCTGTACAGAAAAAGAGGGAATCACACAGGCGATGATCAATCAGAGAGAGCTTGACATCATTGGCTCCAGGATGTCTCAGGATGCGTTCGAGCCGACGATCGCAAGAATGGAAAAGGGTGAGTATATCACCGAAGGCATCGCAACAACATTCATCAAATTCAGCGAGATCGACAAGGTCTTCCATCTGATGGATCATCCGGACGAGTCCGCGAAGAAGATGGTAATCCTGTTTGACTAAGAGAAATCTGAGAGGAGAATATGATCATGGAATTATTTAATATTGAAGGAAAAAAAGCGATCGTAACAGGCGGAACAAGAGGACTTGGTTATGGAATGGCAGAAGGTCTGATGGAGGCAGGATGTGAGGTCGTGATCGTTGGAACTTCCGATAAGGTCTATGATGTGGCAAAAGGATTCTGCGACCGCGGCTTCAAGTGCCACGGTGTAAAAGCAGATTTCAGCAAGCGGGAGCAGGTATATCAGGGATTCAATGACTGTGTGGCTGCACTTGGAGGCGATCTTGACATTATTGTAAACGCACATGGTATCCAGAGACGTCATAGCGCGGAAGTATTCCCGATCGAAGAGTGGGATGAAGTTCTCAATGTAAACTTAAATTCTGTATTCATTCTTTGCCAGGAAGCTGCAAAGATCATGTTGAAGAAGGGATATGGAAAGATCATCAACATCGCATCTATGGTATCCTGGTTTGGCGGACAGACTGTTCCAGCTTACACAGCAGCAAAGGGCGGCGTGACACAGCTCACCAAGGAACTCAGCAATGACTGGATTGCAAGAGGCGTCAACGTCAATGCGATCGCGCCGGGTTATATGGCAACAGAGATGAACTCCGCGCTGCTTGATCCGGAGAATCCAAGATATCAGCAGATCACCGAGCGTATTCCGGCAAATCGTTGGGGTACTGGCGATGACATGAAGGGTGCCTGCATCTTCCTCGCATCCCACGCCAGCGACTATCTGGGCGGAGCGATCATCCCGGTAGACGGCGGATATCTTGTAAAATAACATAGGTACAAATGAAAATGCCGTCCGGAAAGTCCCCGGGCGGTATTTTTTTGCAGGCACAATCTTGTCTATGAATTTGTCTAAAAATTAACGTTAAACAAAAGATTATTAAGCAAAATACATAAAACACTTGATTTATTTAATGAACACATGATAGAATCGACAATATGTTAAGAAACAAATTCAATAAGCCATAGAGGGGAAAGCAGACATGCCTGCGTGAGCAGGTGTGACTGATGAAAAAAGATTGCAGAGGAGAGGATCATATGAGCAGATTGGAGATCATGTCCCCGACCCGCGCGCGGATCGTGATGGAAGGACTTTATAAAGATCTGGAACGAAGAATCGAGTCGAGCCCGCCGGGGCTCTGTCCGGTTGATATGGCCAGAGCATTTCTGGAGCTGTGCCATGCGCAGACCTGCGGAAAGTGTGTGCCGTGCCGGATCGGTCTCGGACAGTTAAACCAGCTGATCCGGGACGTGTTAAACGGAAAAGCGACGATGGACACACTGGATCTTATGGAAAAGACAGCGCTTTCGATCATGGATTCCGCCGACTGCGCCATCGGCTATGAGGCGGCGAACATGGTCTACAAGGGACTCATCGGCTACCGCGATGACTATGTGGAGCATATCAGGAACGGACGCTGTACCTGTACCTACAACCAGCCGGTTCCCTGTGTCGCGATCTGCCCGGCCCATGTGGACATTCCGGGCTATGTGGCGCTTGTGGAAGAAGGAAGATACGCCGATGCGATCCGTCTGATCCGCAAGGACAACCCGTTCCCGACCACCTGCGGCTTTATCTGCGAGCATCCCTGCGAGGCGAGATGCCGCCGGAATATGGTGGATGATGCGGTCAACATCAGAGGCCTCAAGCGGTTTGCGGCGGACTACGCAGGCTTTGTGGAGCCGCCGGAATGTGCCCCGTCAACGGGAAAGAAGGTCGCAGTCCTCGGCGGCGGTCCCGGTGGTTTAAGCGCAGCTTACTACTTACAGCTCATGGGACATCAGACTACCGTATATGAGATGCTTCCGAAGCTTGGCGGTATGCTGCGGTACGGGATCCCGAACTATCGTCTCCCGAAAGATCGGCTGGATGACGATATCAACGCGATCTTAAAGACCGGCGTGGAAGTAAAATATGGCTTAAAGATCGGTGTGGACATCACGATCCAGGAACTCCGGGAACAGTATGACGCGGTGCTCATCACGATCGGCGCCAGCACGGATAAGAAGCTCGGACTTCCGGGTGAGGACGCGGACGGCATTCTCTCCGCGGTACAGTTCCTGCGGAGTGTCGGAAAAGACGAGATCATCGACCTGACCGGAAAGGAAGTCGTTGTCATCGGCGGCGGAAACGTGTCGATGGATGCAGTACGCACGGCAAAACGACTCGGAGCGAAGAAAGTCAGCATTTTATATAGAAGACGGAGAAACGATATGACGGCGCTGCCGGGTGAGATCGAGGGCGCGATCGCGGAGGGGATCGAGATCGTGACTTTAAAGGCCCCGGCCTCTCTGGATGTCGGAGAAGACCATAAGATCCATGGCATCTACGCGACCCCGCAGATGATCAGCGCGATCAGGGACGGCCGCGCCAGCGTGAAGCCGACGGGCGAGCCGGATGTCTACATTCCATGTGATGTCCTGATCAAGGCGATCGGACAGGATATCGAGTCCGGACATTTCGAGAAAGCCGGGATCCCGGTATCCCGCGGAAAGATCGTGACCTTAAAGAGCGGTGCATTTGAAAACATGCCGGGCGTCTTCGCGGGCGGCGACTGCTCAAGCGGTCCGGCATCTGTTATTAAAGCCATCGCGGCCGCGAAGGTTGTTGCGGCGAACATCGATGAATATCTGGGTTACCACCACGAGATCACGAGCGGAGTGGAAATTCCGGAGGCGAGCTTAAAGGACAAGACTCCGTGCGGACGTGTGAACTTAATGGAGCGGGAAGCAGGCGAGCGTGTCTGTGATTTCGAGGCAGTCGAGAACTGCATGACCGAGAAGGAGGCGAAGCAGGAAGCCGGACGGTGCCTGCGCTGCGATCATTTCGGATACGGAATCTTTAAAGGAGGCAGGAGTACATTATGGTAAATATTACGATCGACGGAAAAAAGATTTCGGCAGAGGAAAATATTACGATCATGGAAGCTGCCGAGAAGAATGGGATCCCGATCCCGAAGCTCTGCTATCTGAAGGGAATCAATGAGATCGCGGCCTGCAGGGTCTGCGTCGTGGAGCTGGAAGGAAAAGAGAAGCTGATCACATCCTGCAACAATGTTGTGAAGGACGGCATGGTGATCTACACCAACAGCCCGAAGGTCAGAAATCATAGAAGAAATACGGTACAGTTATTATTATCCCAGCATGATAACCGGTGCGTTGTCTGTCCGAGAAACGGGAACTGCCAGTTACAGCAGGTTGCCTGCGACCTGAACATTCTGGACATTCCGTTCATGCAGGAGCCGGAATATCAGCCGTGGGACAAGAAATTCCCGCTGATCCGCAATTCCGCGAAGTGCATCAAGTGTATGCGCTGCGTGCAGGTCTGTGACAAGATCCAGGGTCTTGGAATCTGGGATGTGGAAGGAACCGGTTCCAGAACGACCGTGAACGTGGCGGGACATAAGACGATCCGGGAAGCTGACTGTGCTCTCTGCGGTCAGTGTATCACCCACTGTCCGGTTGGAGCGCTCTCCGAGAGAGATGATACGGAGAAAGTCTGGGATGCGATCGAGAATAAGGATAAGATCGTGGTGGCCCAGGTTGCCCCGGCGGTGCGCGCGGCCTGGGGCGAGGAACTCGGACTTACGGACGAGGACGCGCCGGTGGGCAAGATCTTTGATGCTTTAAAACGCATGGGCGTGGACTACGCCTTTGATACAGTATTCTCTGCGGATCTCACGATCATGGAGGAGAGCACAGAGTTTATAAAACGGTTTACGAGCGGCGAGCTGAAGGAGAGACCGATGTTCACGTCCTGCTGCCCCGGTTGGGTGCGTTTTGTGAAGACCCAGTTCCCGTACATGGTGAACTATCTCTCCACGGCGAAATCCCCGCAGCAGATGTTCGGCGCTGTCATGAAGACATATTTCGCGGAAAAGCTTGGTGTTTCTCCGGATCAGATCTTTACGCTGTCCATTATGCCGTGTGTGGCAAAGAAAGGCGAGCGGGAGATGGATCTCTTCTACGGCGAGTATGCCGGACATGATGTGGATGCGGTGCTCACGACGCGGGAACTTGTGAAGATGATCCGCTCCGCCCATATCCGCCCGGATACCTTAGTGGAGATCCCTGGCGACAGCCCGATGCACGCGGGAACCGGCGCGGGCGTGATCTTCGGAGCTACGGGCGGTGTCATGGAGGCGGCTCTCCGCACCGCGTATTTTGCCTTAAAAGGCGAGAATCCTCCAGCAGACGCTTTTAAAGCGGTCCGCAGCGGAGGTTTTCAGGAGAATGCCGGAGTTCAGGAAGCGGAATTTGCCATCGGTGACATCAAACTCCGCACAGCAGCGGTCAGCGGACTCGGAAACACGAGAAGACTTTTACAGCAGATCGAGCGCGGCGAGGTCCACTACGATTTCGTGGAAGTCATGGCCTGCCCGGGCGGCTGTGTCGGCGGAGGCGGACAGCCGATCCACGATGGTGAGGAGCTGGCCTTCGCGAGAGGTAAAAAGCTCTATGCGCTTGACGCAAAAGCAGAATTGCGCTACTCCCACGAGAACCCGGATATCAGGGAGATCTACAGCGATTTCTTCGGAAAGCCAATGTCCCATAAGGCGCATATGTTATTGCATACGGAGCATTGGAAAAATAAATAGTAAAAATATAGCCCTCTGACTTCACTGATCGGGATGAAAGGTGAAAGCCAGGGGGCTATTTAATCTCCAGTTCTTGGGGTAAGACCATGTTTGTGTCAGGGCAAGATTAGCGTAACTGCCCCTTGCACTGGAGGTTTAAAGCTGATAAAATCCTATCTTTGACAGTTAAATTTATCAATACATCGCTGAAAGCTTATATATAAAAACTAAAAATTCGACAAAAATATAAGTATTCATGCGGTGTATACGCTGTTTTGCACTTGGAGAAGTGTCAAACTACCGGGATTTTTACAGTAACGCCTTGATTTTGGCATAAAGAAAAATCGGCAAATCTTTCAAATTCATTGACAATGCTGCTTCAAAAATATAAAATATTACAAAATCACAGCTACAAATATTTTGGGGGAGACTGTCCGAAAACTAGGATGAACCTTCACTGAAATTTAGATTGATTCACTCATATGAGTGTTCAATATCAATAAAAAATGTACATTGAAAACTGAATAAAGTACACAGAAATCATGCAGCGATGGTTCAAATATAGTATAATAAAACCAGAGAAAATATTCTGTTTTGAGGTGTGATGAGATGCCATATGTTTCAGGTTTTGATCGTGATCAGTTAATGTGCTGTTCATGGGACGCATTTGTAGATGAAGAAAGTATTGCGAGGATAATAGATGCATTTGTAGAGCATCTTGATATAAAGAAACTGGGAGTAAAGACTGCCGCAATTGAAGGTCGCTCATCATACGATCCCAAAAGTATTTACAAACTCTATATTTATGGAAGCAGAAAAGGAATCCGTTCCCCACGGAAACTGGCAGAGAGCTGCAAAGTGAATCTTGAAGTGAAATGGATGACTGGAGGAGTAGAACCTGATTTCCGAACGATTGCAGATTTTAGGAAAAACAACATAGACAGTCTGAAAGAGATTTTTCATGAATTTAACAGGAAAATTTCAGGTGCGGTAGAATGGGGATTTTCATCTGTAGATGGAACGAAGATCCAGGCTAATAATTCGAAAGACAACAACTTCACAAAAAACAAACTGGATGACAGAATCAAGTGGCTGAATGGACATACAGATGAATATCTGTGGATACTTAACAAAATGGATCAGCAGGAAGAAGCAGATGAAATCCAGGGAGAACTAACCAGAGCAGAACTTGAGGCTAAATTAAAAGAGGCACAGGAACGGCTTGTGAGATATGAAGGATACCAGAAACTAATGGAAGAAACCGGAGCATCGCAGCTGTCAATCACAGATGCCGACGCAAAGCTTATGAAGAATAAGAATGGTTTTGCGGTAGCATACAATGCTCAGACAGCGGTGGATTCAGAAACCCATCTGATCCGGGATTTCCAGATGACAAATCAGGTGACGGATCATGGTTTATTGGAAAGTACTATGGCAGAAGTGAAAGAAGCAGAGCCAGAAAAAATCGTAGAGGTAGTGGCTGATAAAGGCTATGAGGATACAGAAGATATGGTAGGCTGCCTGGAGAATGGTATTATTCCCCATGTCATAACAGATGACGGAAAAGATGGTTACGAAATCGAAATATCTTATGAAAAGTCGGAAGCTGATCTTACCAGCACGGATCCAGAGGAATTAAAGAAAGCACTGCATGCAGGACAAATACCGGAAGCTTATGCGTCAGTAATACAGGATATAAAGGTAGAGACTGTGCGTCGGAAAGTGATAGATAAAAAACCGGAAAAAAGCGGTGTATATGGAAGTCCGGAAGAAATGTTGGATAAGGCGAAAACGGGGTATTTTGTCAGAGATCCGGAGAGAAATCTGGTATACTGTCCGGCAGGAGAGATCCTGAGGCAGAAATGCATAAAGAAAAACGGGAATATCCGTTATTCAAACAAAAATGCGTGTAAGAATTGCCCGAACCGAAATAAATGTTACAAGGGAAAAGGCGAGTGGAAAGAAATTGATTTTACAAAAGATCAGCTGGAGAAACCTTGTAAAGACTGGCTGAAAACAGAGGAAAATGCACCAGAAGAAGCAAAGCCAAAAGAAAAATGGCATTACGAAAAGAGACAGGTTGTAAAGTTCTTTCTGAAACCAGACAGGGAGAAAACAAACCCGAGGATGTGTCTGTCGGAGCATCCATTTGGAACTATAAAGCGTGCTATGGGATCCACTTATTTTCTTCTAAAAGGAATGAGAAAAGTGGGTGGGGAGTTTGCGCTCTTTTGTTTGGGATATAACCTGGAAAGAGCCAAGAATCTTCTTGGATTTCATAAAATGATGGAATTAATGGAACAGGCATAAGCCTCTTTCTCAATCCTGTGTATTTTATTCAGTTTTCAATGACACAGATTTGAAGAAAGGGGCTAAATATATGCTTGAAAATCAAGTTTTCGGACGGGCTGGGGGGGTATTATGTACAGGATTGCATTATGCGATGATGACAAGGAAATTCTCGAGTTGATAAGGAAAAAGGTTGCAGCGTATTGCACACAGAAAGAAGTTCAGGCCGAATTGATTACGTTTGATGATAGCGATCTTCTTGCTGATGTAATTGAAAGAAAACACATCTACGATGCTTATATTTTGGATATTGAGATGCAAAATTACTCAGGCATAGAGCTTGCCACTATGATTAAAGAACGTTCTGCACTAGCCTATATAATCCTTTTAACTGCTTACTCCAATTATGCGGTTTATGCTTGCGGCAGAGGCATTTTTAGGTATGTCTTAAAGGAAACGATGGAGAGTGAATTACCAAGAGTTTTAGATAGCCTTTTTGAAGCATTGGAACAGGTCAATAATAATAAATACTACATCGTTCAGAATCAAAGGAGATATTTGAAGTTTCTCCATAGGAATGTGGTGTATATATGTCGAGAACAGAAAAACGTAAAATTTGTTTTAGCAGATGGAAAAAGTGTTAATGAAAGAACAACACTGGAAAAAGTTTATAAAACTCTATCTACAGACGAGGATTTTTTTCAATTGGACAGAGGATTTATATTAAACTTATTCCATGTCAAGGGGATTTCAAATGGAAGTATTAAAATGGATAATGATTTCGAAATAATTTCCAGCGCCAAGCATATTGAAGAGTTGAAAAAACATATAAACAGGTATTTAGGGAGAATTTTATGATTCAGTTTTGGGAAATTGCAGCTTCATTTGCAGAGTCATTCTTAGGGCTCTGGTTTCCGGCAAAAGCATTGGCAAATCAGAAAATTAGTCTAAAAAAAAATGTTTTAATTGCAGTTCTGCTGACCATAGTGGTATGGTTTCTTAATCAATATGTAATTTTTTCTGTATTAACATCAATATTAGGAATAATATTATTGACATTCGGAACAAGTTCTATTTATCGTATGAAATACCTTAATGTGCTTTCAATGATAGGATGCTATATGATGTTGATTTATATATGTGATTTTTTATCTCTTTCTTTCCTGGGGGTTTTATTGAATCAAATAGATTTTGCATTTTATGCCACATCTGCTTTGTCTTATCAAAGAGTGGCATTTTTAATTATTTCAAAGAGCCTGCTTTTTTTGGTAAGTATTCTTGTTGCAAAAATGTACTTCAAGTATAGCTTGAAAAGATATGCAACGGCTCTATTTTACCTTGGTGAAGGTATTCTGTTATTTTACATGGTAATGCGGACGCTATCCAGTGCAGATATAGATGTTTTCTTATTATGGGTCGCCTTATTTCTTCTGAATGTGTCAGGAATTTATTCCGCAGTGCAGCACTCAATAGCTAGTGTTGAGAAAGAAGGAAATTTAGTCGAAAAGAAAAAGAATAAAATGTTAGCCGAAAACTATCAATTATTTGTAAACAACTATAATCGTAAGCGGGCATTTTATCATGATTTGGAAAATCAACATTTGATAATAAAAAACTATTTAGAGAAAAAGGAATATGAAAAGGCTGAAGAGTATATGGAGAAAGTACACAAATTTGTCCATGAAATGGAGATAATTGCCTATACGGGAATTGAAATGATGGATTTAATATTGTCATATAAAATTAATTTCGCAAGAAGTCAGGGAATTCATGTTAATATTTTGGCTGATCGAATCGTTTTAAAGTTAACAGAGCTGGAAATAGTAGCAGTTATGTCTAATATTCTTGATAATGCGATTGAAGCATGTCAGAAAGTGAAAGAAAATCAAAAATGGATTCAAATAGTCATTAGGCAGATAGAGGATATATCCTTTATAAAAGTTACAAACAACTATTATGAAAAACCTTATGTAGAGAATAATGTTTTTGTATCCCAAAAAGAAGATCGAGAAAATCATGGCTTTGGTCTCATTAGTGTAAAATCAGTTATTGAAAAGTATAGCGGCGCAATTAATATAGATTGCGAAAATGGGAAATTCGCAGTCATTATATCATTTTTTGATTAAACGATAAAACTTATTATTAAAAACGTCATTGAGTATGGCGCAGCCAGAAGAAGTTGCAAGACGAAAAAGGGCGGTGCAGGAACTATCCTTTTTTGCAGTATAGTAATTGTATTCACCCAAATCATTGTTTTCAACATGAGATATGATTTCATTAACGACCTGAATAATTGTATGCGAATTATATGGAGAAGCAGGCCATCGGCCGATAATAGAACGCAATCGATCTTTGTTCAAAGTAACATATGGGTTTGTTTTTTGAAGCTCCTCTATATAATTAGTAGGTATACCTGCTTTTTGCAGAATGTAATCAAAAAGCGATTGATATTCTAAATATCCAAAACCTAATTGAAGATAGGAAAAAAATATACCGTGCAGCGTCTGTTATATATTGGATGCTGAATTTTCAGATAAAAGCAAAAAATATATAATTTCACCAATAATAGGTGAATTAGATGAGAATTTGCGATATAATCCAGATAATAAAACTTTTTTATTTGAATATCGAAAGAGTCCATACTTATCATCCTTTCAAAATGCATATTGGACATTTTTAAATGCATGATACATCATTATACAAGTAAATCGCCTATTGGTAAACTACAAAATATAAATATTGTGGAGTGATTCAAATGGAGAAAAAGAATGTATCAAAAGGTGATATTGCAATAGGACAAAAAATAAGAAAAGTAAGAGAAGAG
>ERZ791825.674-NODE-674-length-23766-cov-4.798111_pt1 | contig 23766 bp, 19 predicted proteins | sample MGYA00510298_ERZ791825 | MGnify/ENA primary metagenome ERZ791825 (study PRJEB30046, sample SAMN00792010) | human gut metagenome | study: EMG produced TPA metagenomics assembly of the A metagenome-wide association study of gut microbiota in type 2... | reverse complement strand
ATGAAGAAATGAAAATGTGAGAAAAAGTGAGTTAACAAGAGAAAAACAAAGATTACTATGGGAGGGAAAGAAATGACGAAGGCACAAATTCTGAAAAAGGAAATTTTAAGTCAGTACAGAAGTGTAAGACAGTTTGCGATGGATATGCAGATTCCTTACAGCACATTGGTAACGGCGCTGGAGAGAGGCATCGATGGCATGGCATATGGCACCGTAATCAAAATGTGCAATAAGCTGAACTTAAATCCAGTGGACTTCAGCTCTTTGGAAAGAGACACCACCATCAGCGAGCAGCTGCTGGAGAACCGTGTCATGCAGGCATATGTAAAGCTGAACCAGGAAGGACGTGACAAGGTCATGGATCTGATGGAAGACTTTGGGCAGATTAAAAAATACAAAGCGAAATAATCGCTGACAAAGCAGGAGACAAAGTATGCACTATGATTATCTGATTGCAGGAGCTGGGCTCTTCGGCGCTGTATTTGCACATGAGATGCACAAACAGGGACGTAAGGTTCTGGTAGTGGAGAAGAGAGATCATATTGCCGGGAATATTTATACGGAAAAGGTTATGGGCATCAACGTACATCGGTATGGTGCCCATATTTTTCATACTTCCGATGAAGAAGTTTGGAATTATGTAAACCAGTATGCCCGGTTCAACCACTATGTCAATTCTCCGGTTGCAGTTTATCGGGATGAACTCTATAACCTTCCTTTTAATATGAACACATTCAGCCGGATGTGGAATATTAAGACGCCGAAAGAGGCGAAGGAAATCATCGCAAAGCAGACCGGGGAGTTTGCCGGGATTACGCCGCAGAACCTGGAAGAGCAGGCACTGCAGCTTGCGGGACGCGACGTTTATGAAAAGCTCGTCAAGGGCTATACGGAGAAGCAGTGGGGACGTGACTGCAAAGACCTTCCGGCGTTTATTATCCGCCGCCTGCCACTTCGGTTTACCTATGATAACAACTATTTTAATGACCGTTTTCAGGGAATCCCCGAGGGTGGTTATACGCAGATTGTTGAGAAACTGTTGGAAGACATTCCGGTTCTGATCGGTGTTTCCCTTCAGGAATACCAGACAGCCAATGCGGCCAGGACTGCAGACGAACAGGACAGCTGGGACAGACTGCTCTATACCGGTATGATCGACGAGTATTATCATTATCGCCTCGGGACGCTTGAATACCGTTCCCTGCGGTTTGAAACCGAAGAGCTTCCGGAAGAGGATAACTATCAGGGCAACGCAGTTGTCAACTACACGGAACGCGAGGTTCCTTACACCCGCATCATCGAGCACAAGCATTTCGAGTTCCAGACCGGAGAAGGAACCGTCATCACGAGAGAGTATCCTACGACCTGGAAAAAGGGTGACGAACCGTACTATCCGATCAACGATGAGAAAAACGGCGCACTCTATGCACAGTATGCAGAGCTTGCGAAAAAGGAAGCAAATGTCCTGTTCGGCGGACGCCTGGGACAGTACAAATATTATGATATGGATAAAGTTATCCGGAGTGCACTGGACATGGTAAAAGAGGAGCTGGCACGATAAGTCCTTCCTGTGTTTACCGCGCCATTCGCAATACAATAGAATGCACACTCCGCGAACATTCTATTGTCATGAATCGCATCTTCGATGCTCGCCGCGCTGGCTGCGCCATCGCTTCTTTTGCTCATAGAGTGGCGCTTCCTTCGTGGCCTGCGTCAGACGAATTTTCATGCAAGCATGAAATTCGCCCGTCGCGTCCCGGGAGGTTACGCAACAGTTTACCGCGCCATTCGCAAAACGCATCTTCGATGCTCGCCGCGCTGGCTGCGCCATCGCTCCTTTTGCTCATAGAGAGGCGCTTCCTTCGTATCTTCACGTAAGCGGATTTTCATGCGAGCATGAAATCTGCTTACGTGAAGATACGAGTAAACTGTGTAAAAATGTATTGACGAAAGACCCCAGTCTATGGTATAGTCGAAAGGCAAGATAGATCTGAGGTCTTTTTTTTGTGCGCAAATTTTGAAATTTTTCAGAAGGCGCGGGCAAGAAGGAGTGACCCAGGCAGACGACCTCATACCGCCGTTTGACGGGATTTTGAGGGAGTGCACGAGAGACGCGCAGAGCGACGGATGGATGTAAAAAGTCGCTGACAGAGCGATCTGGCGGAAGCTTTTTACAGCAGGACGTAAGAAGGCGCGCGAAGAATAAGAGCACGCACGGAGGTGGAAAAATGCGTACAAGAATCACACTGGCATGTACAGAATGCAAACAGCGCAACTATAACACAACCAAGGATAAGAAGGCGCATCCTGACAGAATGGAAACCAAGAAATACTGCAGATTCTGCAAGAAGCACACAACGCACAAAGAGACAAAATAATTGCCGTGATGTGTCCTGAGGGACCGCTGTCGGCGGCGCGTTGCTTTTGAAAGGAGTTTGCAGAGTATGTCAAACGAACAAAAAGTGTCCAAGACGCCTAAGGCACCCAAAGTAAAATTCTTTGACGGTGTCAAAGCCGAGTTCAAGAAGATCATCTGGCCGGATAAGGATACCCTGTTAAAACAGTCCGTTGCTGTCGTATTTGTTTCCATTGTTATGGGCATTATTATTTCGCTCATCGATGTAGCAGCGCAGTACGGTGTCAATTTCTTGACAATGTAAGTGAGGAGATTCTTATGGCAGAAGCAAAATGGTATGTAGCTCATACCTATTCCGGATATGAGAACAAGGTCAAAGCTGACCTGGAAAAAACCATCGAGAACCGGCATTTAGAAGATGAGATCCTGGAAGTTCGCGTCCCCATGCAGGAAGTTGTGGAGATGAAAAACGGTGCGAAAAAGACCGTTCAAAAGAAGCTGTTTCCGGGATACGTTCTTGTAAATATGATTATGAATGATGACACATGGTATGTTGTCCGCAACACCAGAGGTGTGACCGGATTCGTTGGACCGGGGAGCAAGCCTGTTCCGCTGTCTGAAGCCGAGATGAAGCCGCTGGGCATCAAATCGGACAATGTCTCCATCGATTTTACAGAAGGAGATACCATCGTAGTCGTTGCCGGCGCATGGAAAGATACTGTCGGCGCTGTTTACAAGATCGACTATAACAAGCAGACCGTAACCATTAACGTAGAACTGTTCGGCAGGGATACCCCTGTAGAGATCAGCTTCTCGGAGGTTCGGAAATTAGATTAAGCGTTTTAGAACGCGGTCACAGAGACGTTCAGTGGAGCGATCCGTTGAGCAGTGGAAGCAGTGTCCTGCCGCTGGAGCAGGAGAAAACGCTGCGCCATACCACAATATATTTAGGAGGTGCCTGACATGGCAAAGAAAGTTACCGGTTACATTAAGTTACAGATCCCTGCTGGCAAGGCAACACCGGCTCCCCCGGTAGGTCCTGCACTGGGTCAGCATGGTGTAAACATTGTAGAGTTTACAAAGCAGTTCAATGCAAGAACAGCTGACAAGGGCGATGTTATCATCCCTGTTGTAATTACCGTTTATGCGGACAGAAGCTTCAGCTTCATTACCAAGACTCCGCCCGCTGCTGTATTGCTGAAGAAGGCATGCAATCTGAAGTCTGCTTCTGCAGTTCCGAACAAGACAAAGGTTGCTACGATTTCCAAGGACAAGGTTCGTGAAATCGCAGAGCTGAAGATGCCTGATCTGAATGCTGCAAGCATCGAATCTGCTATGAGCATGATCGCCGGCACAGCAAGAAGCATGGGTATTGTTGTAGAGGACTGAGTAAATAGAACTGGGAGTAATGCAGAGTAGAAAGCATTACGTTAACAACCAATGGAGGTAATGAACATGAAACATGGAAAGAAATACGGCGAAGCCGCTAAACTGGTGGATCGCGCAACACAGTACGATCCTGCAGAAGCGATTGGCCTTGTAAAGAAAACCGCAACAGCTAAATTCGATGAGACTGTAGAAGTGCATATCAGAACAGGCTGCGACGGCCGTCACGCTGAGCAGCAGATCCGTGGTGCAGTTGTACTGCCCAACGGAACTGGTAAAACCGTTAAGGTTCTGGTATTCGCTAAGGGCGCTAAGCTCGATGAGGCTCAGGCAGCAGGCGCTGACTTTGTTGGCGGCGATGAGCTGATCCCCAAGATCCAGAACGAAGGCTGGCTGGATTTCGATGTTGTAGTTGCAACTCCTGACATGATGGGCGTTGTAGGTCGTCTGGGTAAAGTCCTTGGACCGAAAGGTCTGATGCCTAACCCGAAGGCTGGCACAGTTACCATGGATGTAACCAAAGCGATCAACGATATCAAAGCAGGTAAGATCGAATACAGACTGGACAAGTCCAACATCATCCACGTTCCGGTTGGTAAGGCTTCCTTCTCTGAAGAAGCTCTGGCTGAGAACTACAAAGCGCTGATGGATGCTATCATGAAAGCAAAACCGAGCGCACTGAAGGGTCAGTATTTAAAGAGCATCACCCTGGCTACCACTATGGGCCCTGGCGTGAAGGTTTCTACCGCTAAATACTGCTAATTCAAAGCAAATAAATGTGAGTATTGCGTGTAACGTGAGCTTGCGTATAAAAAGACAGGTTCTGCAGAGCTTCGGTTCGCAGACCTGTCTTTTTTTCGCAGTGCGCCGGGCGGTACAGTTGTTGCTGCAGTCAGCGCTTTTGCAGGTACCTGCATGAAAATAGAAAAGTCCCATGTCTGTTCCTTTTCGGGTTCAGACATGGGACTTTTTAATTCATGACAATAGAATGCTCGCAGAGCGTGCATACAATTTTATCAGCCATCAGACCACTCACACATTCTCCAGGGGCTCTACGCAAGGGCAGATGATTTCGGGCTTTTTGGTAGCAGGTGCTGCCCAGCGAACTGCGTTGGTGATGACCTTCTGAATGTTCTCGTTATGGAAGGTCGGGTTGGCTTCGTGTCCGGGCTGGAAGTAAAATACATTACCAAGACCTCTCCGGAAGGTTACACCGCTTCTAAATACTTCGCCGCCGTTGAACCAGCCGATGAATACGGTTTCGAGAGGTTCGGGAATATCGAAGAATTCGCCATACATTTCCTCCACGTCCAGTTCAAAGTGCTCCGGAAGGCCCTGTGCGATGGGATGACCGGGATTTGCGCACCAGAGACGTTCTCTTGCGCCGTCACGCCATTTTAAACTGCAGCTGGTTCCCATCAGTCTTCTGAAGATCTTGGAAAAATGACCGGAATGCAGGACGATCAGACCCATGCCGCGCAGTACGTGATCCTGTACCTTATCCACAACTGCATCGGATACCTGATCGTGAGCCATATGACCCCACCAGATCAGAACGTCGGTGTTGTCCAGAACGTCGTCGGTCAGACCGTGCTCGGGATCATCCAGACATGCCAGACGGCATTCGATGTCTTCGTTTTTGCCCAGAAACTCGGCAATTGTTGCATGCAGGCCGTTGGGGTAAATGGCTGCAACCTCTTTGGAGGATTTTTCATGGCGGAACTCATTCCATACAGTTACTCTGATCATGTGATTTCTCCTTTTCTACTTTTTTATGAAAAAAGAATCGTGCTCTTTTTTTCTTCATCATACCTGAAAACAGGAAAAACAGCTAGCCTGCTTTTGCTGTTTTTTTCATATGAAATTGCTGTTTTCCGGCAAAGGACTTCTGGGACTTTTTCAGTCCGTATCTGCACCTTCGGAAAACAGAATGTGGAAAAACAAGTAACAATGTTGTATTATGTGGATATATGTGTTATTCTGTGTAAAGATCCGGTAAAAGAAATGAAACATGGGGAGCTTTCAGGAGGAAAAAGGGATGCTTGCAATCGAACGACAGGAACAGATCGTAAGCCAGATCAGGAGGAACGGAGCAGTTCGGATTCACGAACTCACAAAGCAGTTCAGTGTGTCAGTTGAGACGATCCGCAGAGATCTTCTGGAATTGGAACGGCAGGATTGTCTGCATCGGGTACACGGCGGTGCAGTCGGCATAGCTGTGGCAAAGCAATATCACCGGCTGGAAGAAAGGACAGAAGAAAATCCGCAGAAGAAGGAAGAGCTTTCCGGATATGCGGCAGGCCTGATCCGGGAAGGAGATGTGCTGATGGTGGATTCCGGAAGCACTGCGATAGCCTTTGCAAAAATGCTTGCAGAAGAGTTTGAACGACTGACAGTGATTACCTATTCCTTGCAGGTGTTTGAGATACTGAAGAAAAAAGAAGGATTTACCCCCTATCTGTGTGCAGGGGCATACCTTCGGGATGAAAATGCATTCTGCGGGCAGTGGGCATTGCAAATGTTGGAACAGTTTCATGCAAAGACAGCATTTTTGTTTCCATCCGCTATTTCTCTGCAGAACGGCATAATGGACTATGATCAGGAACTGTACCATTTACAGCGGGCGATGATGAAGCATGCGGATCGGAGTGTTTTTCTGGCGGACAGTGACAAGTTTGAAAAGAGCGCGCTGCTAAAGCTTGCGGATGTCAACGAAGCCGTAACATTTGTCACGGACAGCGGCCTGCGGAAAGAAATCCTGGAGCTCTATCAGGAAAACGGAATAGAAATGATCAGAGGAGAACAGAAGCAGTGAAACAACAGGATCATCAGGCGGAAAGAATATTAATCGGATTTTGTGTTGCTGCATATTTTGTCAGCTACATTACACGGATCAACTACGGCACAGTGCTTCTGGAAATTGTCAATTCAGAAGGAATCACGAAAATGTCAGCATCCATGGCGGTAACCGGAAGCTTCGTGACCTATGGTATCGGACAATTGATCAGCGGATGGCTCGGAGACCGGATCAAGCCGCGCTATCTGATGTTTATCGGACTGATGGTCTCTGCAGGTATGAATGTCTGTGTTCCACTGTTTTCAAGACCGGCCGCGATGCTTGTTTTCTGGTGTATCAACGGTTTTGCCCAGGCACTGATGTGGCCTCCGATGGTTCGGCTTTTGTCAGATTATCTTGACCAGGATACCTATAAGAAAAGCTGCGTCTGGGTCAGCTGGGGATCTTCTGCCGGCACGATCTTCCTTTATCTGTTTGCACCTGTCTGCATTGTGTGGAAAGGCTGGAGAAGCCTGTTTTTCCTCTGTGCAGGCTGTGCGGTCCTCTTTGCATTTGCGTGGATAAAAGCCATCGGTTCTGCGGAAAAAAGAATGCAGAAGGGTTCTGCAGGGAGCTTTAGGTCGGCAGCTGCAGGTGCCTCCCGTGGCGATGTGGGAACGGAAAATGGCACAAGCCTGGAAGAAAATACATCTGCTTTGCAAAAAACAATTCCCTTACCGGAAAAAACCGCACCGATGCTTGCGATTATCATGCTTGCAATTATGATGCAGGGCATTCTGCGTGACGGAATTACGACCTGGATGCCAAGCTATATTTCCGAAACCTTTCATTTGGCAAGCTCTGTTTCGATCCTGACCGGTATTGCTTTGCCTCTGTTTGGTATTGTGTGTTTACAGATCGCATCCCTGATCAACCGGAAGCTGATCCACAACGAATTGCGCTGTGGGATGGCAATCTTTGCTCCCGGATTTGTTGCAGCGTTTCTGTTATGGCTGATGCCAAACGGCAATGCAGTGTTGTCCGTTTTTCTGTCTGCGCTGATTACGGGATGCATGCACGGCGTCAACATGATTCTGGTCAGTATGATTCCGCCGTTCTTCAAAAAGTTCAATCGTGTCGGTTTTATCTCCGGACTGGTAAACTCCTGCACCTATGTGGGCAGCGCAATTTCCAGCTATGGTATTGCGTGGATTGCGGATAAGAGTGGCTGGAACCTTGTTATCCTGTTCTGGACAATCACGGCACTGTGCGGTACGCTTCTGTGCCTGATGGGTATCAAACCCTGGAAAAAATTTGTGAGAAAGTGTGTGTAGATTCTAAAAGCACAACGTGTGAAAACTGCAGAACTCTCCTTCCTGCGGGAGGAAAAATCCAGAAATATTTTTAAAATATAGAAGAAAGCCAGGCGGTATGCTGTCCGGATCAGGAGCATGCCGCCTGGTTTTGGCTTCCGCCCACTGCAGTTGACAAACCGCCCAAAAGAGGTCACAATGTTAGATACAAGGGAATAACTATAAAGAAAAGTTCGGGAGATGCCCGGAGGGAATTATGGAAAAAGAAATCAGAAGACACTTTTCAAAAATTGGTTTTGCTTATCTGGCAGGATCGATTGTAATATACGCCGTACAGTTTCTGGCGGCGATGGCCGGTAAAAAATTCGTGCCGGGGGTAATGGCGGATGCAAACGGCTCCTTTATCTTACTGATGCTGACGATGTATGGGATTTCCATGCCGTTTATGGGCTGGCTGGTCAGCAGGATTCCGGCCCAGAAGATTGAAGGAAGGAAAATGACCGCAGGACAGTGGATCATAGCATTTCTCATGTGCTACGGTCTGATGTATGCAGGAAACCTGATCGGGACGGCGTTGACCTTTGGAATCGGAATGGTAAAAGGAACCGGCGTTGATAATCCAATGTTATCGACGGTGATGCAGCTGAATCCGTGGGTGACGTTTGTTATTGCAGTTTTGATCGCGCCGACGGCAGAAGAACTGCTGTTTCGGAAGCTTTTGACGGAGCGGATTGTAAAATATGGAGAGCTTGCGGCGGTGCTTGCCTCCGGACTGTTTTTTGGACTGTTCCATGGAAATTTGAATCAGTTTTCCTATGCGTTCCTGCTCGGTCTGTTTTTGGGATTTATTTATGTAAAAACCGGAAAACTGGGATATACCATCGGACTCCATATGGCGATAAATTTTATCGGCTCTTCCCTCGGCACGTGGATGCTTCGGGTGACGGGCTATATGGATACGATGGAAACACTGACGGAATTTTTAAATACAAGGAATCTGACGGTTCTGGGGGATCTGGGGAACGGAATGGTCGGAATGTTCATTTTCGGCTCTTATGCGTCCCTGATTCTGATGATGGCAGGAGCCGGACTGATTCTGATGTGGCTGAACCGCAAAAAGTTTGTATGCTGCGCACCGGCAGAGAAAGTTGCTTCTTTAGGCAAAAAGAAAGTGGCGGTCATGATTGGAAATCCCGGAATCTTACTGTATGGCGCGTTCTGGATTGGAATCATGATCTGGCAGTTGCTGCAGTAAAATGTTTACAGGAAAAGTGAGGAGCTATGATCGAAAAAAGACGAAGAAAAAGACATGGAAGTCATATTTTTCTGATTACGCTGATTTTGACGATTGCGCTCGGAAGCGTGGTTTTGGGCTGCAGCATGATCTGGTCTGTGGGAAGCCCGCAACTTGTCGCGGTGAAGCTGGAAAGCCAGCTGGCGAACCTTGTGGAAGATGTCCAGGCGGCGGAAAGCGTTTTGGCGAGTGCACAGTCGGCAAAGCCCGTAGGGAAATACGACGCGCTGCTTGCGGATGAGGCGTTGTGTCGACAGCAGAATATTTACGCAAAAACGGCGGCAAGCCCGAATGAAACCACGATTGTGTTTGCAGGGGATATTTTGTTTGACGACCATTATGCGGTCAAAGTAAAAATGAACCAGCGCGGCAGGGGCATTGAGGGCAGTATTTCGCAGGAAATGCTGGATGTGATGCGCAGCGCAGACATTTTTATGGTAAATAACGAGTTTCCCTACAGCGACCGTGGAACTCCGACGGAAAACAAGAAATTCACCTTCCGTGCCAAGCCGGAATATGCATCCTATCTGCTGGATATGGGCGCGGATATTGTGTCTCTGGCAAACAACCATGCCTATGATTATGGAAAAACCGCCCTGTTGGATACGCTGGATACCTTAAATGGAATCGGAATGCCTTATGTCGGCGCGGGGCGCAATCTGGAAGAAGCCATCCAGCCGGTTTATTTTATTGTAAATGACCAGAAGATTGCATTTGTTGCTGCAACGCAGATCGAGCGGACAGAGAATCCGGATACAAAGGAAGCGACGCAGAACAGTCCGGGTGTATTTCGCTGCTGGAATGTGGACAAACTGTTAGAGGTAGTCGCAAACGCAAAACAGGTCAGCGACTATGTGATCGTTTATATTCATTGGGGAACGGAAGCTACGGATCAGCTGGATTGGGCACAGAAGGATCAGGCGGTCAAAATTTCGAATGCCGGTGCAGATCTGATCATTGGAGATCATCCGCATGTACTGCAGCAGTTCGGCTACTGTGAGGATACACCGGTGATGTACAGTCTTGGAAACTTTCTGTTTAACTCCAAAGCACAGGATACCTGTCTGGTAAAGCTGACGCTGGATGCAAATGGCTTTAAGAGCCTGCAGTTTATTCCGGGCAGACAGCAGGACTGCAGCGTAACGATGCTGCACGGGACGGAAAAGGAGCGCGTGCTTTCCTATATGAGAAAGATTTCTCCGGACGTAACGATCGATGGGGACGGATTTGTGACAAAGAAAGGATGAGAAAATTATGTGTACAGCAGCAACGTATCAGACAAAAGACTTTTATTTCGGCAGGACGCTGGATTATGAGTTTTCTTATGGAGACGAGATTGTGGTAACACCGCGCAGATTTCCGTTGGATTTTTGCCATATGGGAAAATGCGATGCGCATTATGGGATGATCGGTATGGCACATGTGGCGGATGGATATCCGCTGTACTATGATGCGGTCAATGAAAAGGGTGTCGGCATGGCAGGATTGAATTTTGTCGGCAACGCAGTGTATCAGAAAGTGGAAGAAGGACGAGAAAATGTGGCGCAGTACGAGCTGATTCCATGGGTGCTTGGACAGTGTGCCAATCTGCAAGAGGTCAGAAAACTGCTTGCAAAGATGAATCTGGTCGGAACGCCCTTTGGAGATTTTCCTGCTGCACAGCTGCACTGGATCATTGCGGATGCAAGTGGGGCGATAACGCTGGAATGCACGAAGGACGGGCTGCAGGTCTATGACAATCCGGCAGGAGTTTTGACGAATAACCCACCCTTTCCGATGCAGATGTTCCAGTTAAATAACTATGCAGGATTATCTCCGAAGCAGCCGGAGCACAGATTTTCCGGTCAGATTCCGTTTACAAGCTACAGCAGGGGAATGGGTGCGATGGGGCTTCCGGGAGATCTCTCTTCGGAGTCGAGATTTGCGCGCGTGGCGTTTGTGAAATGCAATTCCGTTTCAGGGGATTCTGAAACAGAAAGCGTCAGCCAGTTTTTCCACATTCTGGGCTCGGTTGATCAGCAGAGAGGCTGCTGCGAGGTGGCGGAGGGAAAGTATGAGATCACGATTTACACATCCTGCTGCAACGCTTCCAAAGGGATTTACTATTATACAACCTATGACAACCACCAGATCAGCGCAGTAGACATGCATAGAACCGATCTGGACAGCAAGACACTGAGCTGCTACAAGCCGGTTACGGAGGAGCAGATTTTCTGTCAGAACTGACGCAGGAGGCAGAGCAATGTCAGAGGAACGGGAAAAAATCGTTGGCGTAAATCTTGGCAATTGGCTTGTTCTGGAAAAATGGATGCAGCCGTTTTTGTTCGAGGAAAACTGCGCGGAGGACGAGGTCTGGCTAAACCGCAAGGTTCCGGCAAAAAAGCTGCGTCCGCTGATGAAAAAACACAGGGATACCTATATCGAAGAAGCGGATTTTGCAAAAATCGCTGCGCATGGCATTAACGCGGTGCGCCTGCCGGTTCCATATTTCGTGTTCGGGGACAGAAAACCATATTCCGGCTGCATCGAATATGTCGATCAGGCGATGGACTATGCGGAAAAGTATGGGTTAAAGGTGCTGATCGATCTGCATACCGTGCCGGGCGGGCAGAACAGCTATGACAACGGCGGCATCACCGGTGTCTGCAAATGGCACCGGAATCCGAAAGAGGTCGCTTATGTATTATATGTGTTAGAACGGCTGGGGAAGCGTTACGGGCATCGGAAAGGGTTGCTTGGCATCGAAGTGCTTAACGAGCCCATCAGCTTTCGAGTCTATCTGTTTGCGCCGAGTCGGAAGCAGGCGCTCGATCAGGGAGAAGCAATCGGCAGCAGCCATGTGCCCATGCGTTTCCTGAAAACCTTCTATAAAGAAGCCTATGAAACACTTCGGGCGGTCATGGATCCGGAGAAGCTGATCGTGTTTCATGACGGGTTCCGGCTGAGCCGCTGGAAAGATTTTTTTGTAAAAAACGGTATGAAAAATGTCATGTTGGATGTTCACGTTTATCTGTGGATGCTGGACAGCTTTCTGCATTTACATAATCTGCTGCCGTATCAGCTTCTTTTACGCTTTTACGAACGCCAGATCCAGCGGGCGGGACGCTATACGCCGGTGCTGGTGGGGGAATGGTGCCTGTGTAACCGCGTGGCGGATCGCTATGGAAAATCTTCCTATGAAAAAGACGAAGCATGGCGTAAAAAGGTCTACCGGAGGGTTGCGCGGATGCAGTTAAAAACCTGGGACGACTGCAACGCAGCAGGCTCGTTTTACTGGAATTACCAGCTCTACCGCGACAGACAGGAACCGATGTACACAACAAGCCTGGACAGCTGGGACCTGTGCCGCTGCTGGAGCCACGGGTGGATGCCGAAGAACATGCGGTGAAACAGTAGTTTACCGCGGGAAGCTTCCGGGAGGTTACAGTTCACCCGCGCCATTCGCAAAAGCGCGTCTTCGACGCTCTCCGCTGCTTCGCAGCTCATTTTTGCTCATAAAATGGCGCTCCCTTCGTACCTTTTTGTAAGCAGATTTCCATGCGAGCATGAAATCTGCCTACAAACGGTACGAGTGAACTGTAATAAAAAATAGAAAAACTCCTTGACAACCCCTTCCTTTTTATGCTAATGTAAACAAGGTCGTTGAGACCGTGCCGAAGACAGCAGGTACCGGATAACCGGTGTAAGAAGAAGCGCCTGCCGAGGAGTGAAAGAAATGTGATGAATTTCCCTCTCTGTCTTTGGATAGAGAGGTTTTTTGTACGAACAACTTCTTTTATTCGGCAGAAGAATCTAAAAGGAGGTAAGAAAATGGCAAAAGTTGAACTGAAAGCACCTGTAGTAGCAGAGATCGCTGAAGCAGTGAAAGATGCGCAGTCTGTTGTTCTGGTAGACTACCGTGGTCTGACCGTTGAGCAGGATACCGCACTTCGTAAGCAGCTTCGTGCAGCTGGTGTTACTTACAAGGTGTACAAAAACACAATGATGAACTTTGCGTTCAAGGGAACAGATTTCGAGGCACTGGCTCCGTATCTGGAAGGCCCCAGCGCAATCGCAATCTCTACTACTGACGCAACCGCTCCTGCAAGAGAGCTGGCTAATTTCGCTAAGACAGCTGAAAAGCTGGAGATCAAGGGCGGCGTTGTAGAAGGCAATGCATACGATGCAGCAGGAATCATGGAGATCGCTAAGATCCCTGGAAGAGAAGCTCTTATTTCCAGATTGCTGGGCAGCATGCAGTCCCCTATCACCAACATGGCTCGCGTTCTGAATCAGATCGCAGAGAAAGGCGGCGCAGCAAACTGCGAAGCAGCACCTGCAGAAGAAGCACCCGCTGCAGAATAATCTTTTTTCCGAAAAAGAAACTGAGCCGCAGATGCGGCTGACAAAACAATAATTTAAAACGGAGGTAAATTAAAATGGCAAAATTATCCGCTCAGGAATTTATTGAAGCAATCAAAGAGATGACCGTATTAGAGTTAAACGATCTGGTAAAGGCTTGCGAAGAGGAGTTCGGCGTATCCGCAGCAGCAGGCGTTGTTGTAGCAGCAGCAGGCGGCGAAGCAGCAGCAGCTGAAGAGAAGACCGAGTTCGACGTAGAACTGACCGAGGTTGGCCCTAACAAGGTTAAGGTTATCAAGGTTGTTCGTGAAGTTACCGGTCTGGGCCTGAAGGAAGCTAAGGAAGTTGTAGACGGCGCTCCTAAGGTTCTGAAGGAAGGCGTTTCCAAGGAAGAAGCTGAAGATATCCAGAAGAAGCTGGATGCTGAAGGCGCTAAGGTTACTCTGAAATAATTGAGACCATATCTTACCACAAAGGCGTTCGCGAATGCGGACGCCTTTCCTTTTTATTTCATAGGAAAATGCGTCCTATGAAATAAAAACGCTCTACGAGGATGCGCACTCGGCGCAGGGGTAGATGGTTGCCGAAGCAACCGCGCCTCGGCGCGAGAATGTGCCAAGGCACATTCTTTTTTGTTTTTAAAAATATCAGTTGACAGACAGAGTGGATTGTGTTAGATTGTAGTGTGCACTATTGTGTTAGAGTATGCCATTTTTTATGCAATGGATTTACTTGCTTAGATACCGAAAAGTAATAGTTTCAAGAAATCAATGATAAGAACGGGGTGAAGTGTCAATGGAAAAAAACAGAATACGTCCAATTGCCACCGGCAAGAACATGCGTATGAGTTATGCACGACGGAAAGAAGTATTGGAAATGCCCAACCTTATAGAAATTCAGAAGAATTCCTATAAGTGGTTCCTTGATGAAGGTTTAAAAGAGGTGTTTGACGATATTTCTCCGATTTCCGATTACAGCGGACATCTGAGTCTGGAATTTGTAGACTTCGAGCTGTGTGAAGAAGACGTGAAGTATTCTATTGAGAAGTGCAAGGAAAGAGATGCGACATATGCAGCTCCTCTCAAGGTGAAGGTACGTCTGTATAATAAGGAAAAAGAAGAAATCAGTGAACACGAGATCTTTATGGGCGATTTACCGTTGATGACCGAGACAGGCACGTTCGTTATCAACGGAGCGGAGCGTGTAATTGTCAGCCAGTTGGTGCGTTCCCCCGGCATCTATTACGGCATCGGTCATGATAAGATTGGTAAAAAGCTGTATTCCTGTACAGTAATCCCGAACCGTGGTGCGTGGCTGGAGTATGAGACTGATTCCAACGACGTATTTTACGTTCGTGTGGATCGTACCCGTAAGGTACCGATCACTGTACTGCTGCGTGCCCTGGGTCTTGGCACCAATGACGAGATCCGTGAGGTGTTCGGCGATGAACCCAAGATTGAAGCCAGCTTTGCAAAAGACACTTCTGAGAACTATCAGGAGGGTCTGTTAGAGTTATACAAGAAAATCCGTCCGGGTGAGCCTCTGAGCGTAGAGAGCGCAGAAAGCCTGATTAACGCGATGTTCTTCGATCCCAGAAGATATGATCTGGCGAAAGTAGGACGTTATAAATTCAATAAGAAGCTGCTGCTGCGCAACCGTATCCGCGGCCAGGAACTGGCTGAGGATGTTGTGGATACCACAACCGGTGAGATTCTGGCAACAGCAGGCACCAAGGTAACAGCAGAACTGGCTGATCTGATTCAGAACAGCGCAGTTCCATATGTGTACATCCAGACCGAGGAAAGAAAAGTCAAAGTGCTTTCCAGCATGATGGTTGAGCTGACCCACTATGTAGACTGTGATCCCAAGGAGCTGGGCGTGACAGAGCTGGTTTACTATCCGGTACTGGCACAGATTCTGGAAGAGTATTCTCAGGATCCTGAAGCGCTTGCAGAAGCAATCCGCAAGAATGTGCACGAGCTGATTCCGAAGCATATCACCAAGGAAGATATTTTGGCTTCCATTAACTATAACATGCATCTGGAGTACGGCATCGGTAACGAAGACGACATCGACCATCTGGGCAACCGTCGTATCCGTGCGGTCGGCGAACTGCTGCAGAACCAGTACAGAATCGGTCTTTCCAGACTGGAAAGAGTTGTTCGTGAGCGTATGACCACTCATGATGCAGAGGAGATTTCTCCTCAGGTTCTGATCAACATCAAGCCCGTACAGGCTGCAGTTAAGGAATTCTTCGGATCTTCCCAGCTGTCTCAGTTCATGGATCAGAACAACCCGCTGGGCGAGCTGACGCACAAGCGTCGTCTGTCCGCACTGGGACCTGGCGGTCTGTCCCGTGACCGTGCCGGATTCGAGGTTCGAGACGTACACTACTCCCATTACGGAAGAATGTGCCCGATCGAGACACCAGAAGGTCCTAACATCGGTCTGATCAACTCTCTTGCAAGCTATGCAAAGATCAACGAATACGGCTTTATTGAAGCGCCTTACCGTAAGATCGACAAAACCGATCCGGAAAACCCGCGCGTAACCAATGAAGTTGTATATATGACAGCGGATGAAGAAGATAACTACCATGTGGCGCAGGCAAACTCCGAATTGGACGAGGAAGGACATTTCGTTAATGCCAACGTATCCGGTCGTTATCTGGATGAAACATCCGAATATCCGAAGACAGTTTTCGAGTACATGGACGTATCCCCTCAGATGGTATTCTCCGTTGCGACTGCACTGATTCCGTTCCTGCAGAACGACGATGCGAACCGTGCGCTGATGGGTTCCAACATGCAGCGTCAGGCAGTGCCGCTTCTGACAACCGAGGCTCCTGTAGTCGGAACCGGTATCGAAGTAAAGGCAGCCGTTGACTCCGGTGTCTGCGTTGTTGCAAAGAAGTCCGGTACCATCGACTATGTATGCTCCAATCTGATCCGTATGACGGCAGATGACGGCGAGAAGATCGAATACCACCTGACCAAGTTCTCCAGAAGTAACCAGTCCAACTGCTACAACCAGAGACCGATCGTATTTAAAGGCAACCACGTTGAAACAGGACAGGTAATTGCAGATGGTCCTTCGACATCCGAAGGCGAACTTGCACTCGGTAAGAACCCTCTGATCGGGTTCATGACCTGGGAAGGTTATAACTACGAGGACGCTGTACTGCTGAGTGAACGTCTGGTTATGGATGATGTTTATACCTCCATCCATATTGAAGAATATGAAGCAGAAGCCCGTGATACGAAGCTCGGGCCGGAAGAAATCACAAGAGATGTTCCCGGTGTCGGCGACGAAGCGCTCAAGGATCTGGATGACAGAGGTATTATCCGTGTCGGCGCTGAGGTTCGTGCCGGAGATATTCTGGTCGGCAAGGTAACTCCCAAGGGAGAAACCGAGCTGACAGCTGAGGAGCGCCTGCTGCGTGCGATCTTCGGTGAAAAAGCGCGTGAGGTGCGTGATACCTCTCTGAAGGTACCTCACGGTGAATATGGTATTATTGTAGATGCCAAAGTATTTACAAGAGAGAATGGCGATGAGTTGTCTCCCGGTGTAAATCAGGCGGTTCGTATCTATATCGCACAGAAGAGAAAGATCTCTGTCGGCGATAAGATGGCAGGCCGTCATGGTAATAAGGGTGTCGTTTCCCGTGTACTGCCTGTAGAAGATATGCCGTACCTGCCCAACGGTCGTCCGCTGGACATCGTACTGAATCCTCTGGGCGTACCTTCCCGTATGAATATCGGTCAGGTCCTTGAGATTCACCTCTCTCTGGCTGCAAAAGCCCTCGGCTTTAACGTAGCAACCCCGATCTTCAACGGTGCAAACGAAAAAGATATTCAGGATACCCTGGAACTGGCAAACGATTATGTAAACCTGGAATGGGATGAATTCAAAGAGAAGCATGGCGAAGAGCTGCTTCCTGAGGTTCTGGATTATCTGTATGAAAACCGCGATCACAGAAAGCTCTGGAAGGGCGTTCCGATCTCCAAGGAAGGTAAGGTAAGACTGCGGGATGGCCGTACCGGCGAAGAATTCGACAGCATGGTAACCATCGGTCACATGCATTACCTGAAGCTGCACCATCTGGTAGACGATAAGATCCATGCACGTTCTACCGGTCCTTACTCTCTGGTAACACAGCAGCCTCTGGGTGGTAAAGCTCAGTTCGGTGGCCAGCGTTTCGGTGAGATGGAGGTTTGGGCACTGGAAGCATACGGTGCATCCTACACCCTGCAGGAGATCCTGACTGTGAAGTCTGATGACGTAGTAGGACGTGTCAAGACCTACGAAGCGATCATCAAGGGCGACAACATCCCTGAACCCGGTATTCCGGAATCCTTCAAGGTACTGCTCAAAGAGCTGCAGTCCCTCGGCCTGGATGTCAGAGTGCTGCGGGAGGATAATACAGAAGTTGAGATCATGGAAACTGTCGATTACAGCGATACGGATTACCGCTATGAGATGGAAGGAGATTCCAAGGGCTACAACTACAACGAAGAAGAAAATCTGGGCAAGATGGGTTATCAGAAGCAGGAATTCGACTCCGAGAAACAGGAGCTGGTGAACGCAGATGATGATTACACCGAAGATGCTGCAGAGGACGGATTTGAGGAATCTTTTGACGAAGAGTAAGCCGAATCGAAGATATGTAAAGGAGTGCCAAGATGTCTGAAACAAAAAACGAAGTTTATCAGCCGATGACGTTTGATGCGATCAAGATCGGACTTGCGTCCCCGGAGAAGATTCGTGAGTGGTCCAGAGGCGAGGTAACAAAGCCTGAGACGATTAACTACAGAACACTCAAGCCCGAACGGGACGGTCTGTTCTGTGAGCGGATTTTCGGACCCAGCAAGGACTGGGAGTGCCACTGCGGCAAATATAAAAAGATCAGATATAAAGGCGTTGTCTGCGACCGCTGTGGTGTTGAAGTAACCAAGTCCAGCGTCCGCAGAGAGCGTATGGGACATATTGAACTGGCAGCGCCGGTTTCCCATATCTGGTATTTCAAGGGAATTCCGAGCCGGATGGGACTGATCCTGGATCTGTCCCCCCGTGTTCTGGAGAAGGTGCTTTACTTTGCTTCCTATATCGTACTGGACAAGGGCGACACCAATCTGGAATACAAGCAGGTTCTTTCCGAGAAAGAATACCAGGATGCAAGAGAAACCTGGGGCAACCGTTTCCGTGTCGGCATGGGTGCAGAATCCATTAAGGAGCTGCTGCAGGCCATCGATCTGGAAACCGAAGCGGTTGACCTGAAAAATGAACTGGTGGATGCAAGCGGACAGAAGCGTGCGAGAATCATCAAGCGTCTGGAAGTTGTAGAAGCGTTCCGTGAGTCCGGCAACCGCCCTGAATGGATGATTCTGGATGCCGTACCGGTAATCCCTCCGGATCTGCGCCCGATGGTACAGCTGGACGGCGGACGTTTTGCAACGTCTGACTTAAATGACCTGTACAGAAGAATCATCAACCGTAACAACCGTCTGAAGAGACTGCTGGAGCTGGGTGCTCCGGATATCATCGTTCGCAACGAGAAGAGAATGCTGCAGGAAGCGGTAGACGCTCTGATCGATAACGGCAGAAGAGGCCGTCCGGTAACCGGCCCCGGTAACCGTGCACTGAAATCACTGTCTGACATGCTGAAGGGTAAATCCGGTCGTTTCCGTCAGAACCTGTTAGGAAAGCGTGTTGACTATTCCGGACGTTCCGTTATCGTCGTTGGTCCCGAACTGAAAATTTATCAGTGCGGTCTTCCGAAGGAAATGGCAATCGAGCTGTTCAAGCCCTTTGTAATGAAGGAGTTGGTAAGCAGAGGCATTTCCCAGAACATCAAAAATGCGAAGAAGCTGGTAGAACGGCTGGATACGCAGGTTTGGGACGTTCTGGAAGATGTCATCAAAGAGCATCCGGTTATGCTGAACCGTGCACCTACACTGCACAGACTGGGTATCCAGGCATTTGAGCCGATCCTTGTAGAAGGTAAGGCAATCAAGCTGCATCCCCTTGTTTGTACCGCGTTCAACGCCGACTTCGATGGTGACCAGATGGCTGTACACCTTCCGCTTTCTCAGGAAGCACAGGCAGAGTGCCGTTTCATGCTGCTGTCTCCCAACAACCTGTTGAAGCCTTCCGATGGCGGACCGGTAGCCGTACCTTCCCAGGATATGGTCCTTGGTATTTATTACCTGACCCAGGAGCGTCCCGGTTCTGTCGGCGAAGGAAAATACTTCAAGAGCGTAAACGAAGCCATTCTGGCTTATGAAAATAAAGCCTGCACCCTGCATTCCCGCATCCATGTCCGCATGAGCAAGGTCAATGCAGAGGGCGAGACCGTAACAGGATTCGTAGAATCCACACTGGGCAGATTTATCTTCAACGAGATCCTGCCTCAGGATCTGGGCTATGTAGACCGTACCCAGCCGGAAAACTTCTTAAAGCTGGAGGTTGACTTCCATGTTGGTAAGAAGCAGTTAAAGCAGATTCTGGAAAAAGTAATCAACACCCACGGCGCTTCCAAGACCGCAGAGGTTCTGGATGACGTTAAGGCAATCGGTTACAAGTATTCCACCAGAGCTGCCATGACCGTATCCATTTCCGATATGACTGTGCCTGCACAGAAGGCAGAGATGCTGGCTGAGGCTCAGAAGACTGTAGATAAGATCGGCAGAAACTTCCGCCGTGGTCTGATCACAGAAGAAGAGCGTTACCGTGCCGTTGTCGAGACCTGGCAGGAAACCGATAAAGAGCTGACCGACGTACTGTTAAAGGGTCTGGATAAATACAACAACATCTTCATGATGGCGGACTCCGGTGCCCGTGGTTCCAACCAGCAGATCAAGCAGCTGGCAGGTATGCGTGGTCTGATGGCGGATACAACCGGTCGTACGATCGAGCTGCCCATCAAGTCCAACTTCCGTGAAGGTCTGGACGTACTGGAATACTTCATGTCTGCCCATGGCGCACGAAAAGGTATGTCCGATACCGCTCTGCGTACTGCGGACTCCGGTTATCTGACCCGTCGAATGGTAGACGTATCCCAGGAGCTGATCATCCGTGAGATCGATTGTGCAGAAGGCAAGGATAAGATTCCGGGCATGTCTGTAAAAGCGTTCATGGACGGCAAGGAAACCATCGAAGGCTTAAAAGACAGAATTACAGGACGCTATTCCTGTGAAGACATTTATGATAAGGACGGCGAGCTGATCGTCGGTGCAAACCACATGATCACACCCGGCCGTGCAAAACGGATTATGGAAACAGGTGTCAATAAGAAGGGCGAGCCTGTGGAGGAAGTGAAGATCCGTACCATCCTGACCTGTCGTTCCAAGAGCGGTATCTGTGCAAAGTGCTACGGCGCGAACATGGCGACCGGCGAAGCGGTACAGGTTGGTGAAGCAGTTGGTATTATTGCAGCGCAGTCTATCGGTGAGCCCGGTACACAGCTGACGATGCGTACCTTCCATTCCGGCGGTGTCGCTGGTGACGATATCACACAGGGTCTTCCCCGTGTCGAGGAGCTTTTCGAAGCAAGAAAGCCGAAGGGCCTTGCGATTATCGCAGAGTTCGGCGGAACTGCTGTCATCAAGGATACCAAGAAGAAGCGGGAAATTATCATTACCAATAAGGAAACCGGCGAGAGCAAGACTTACCTGATCCCTTACGGTTCCCGTATCAAGGTTGTTGACGGTCAGGAATTAGAGGCCGGCGATGAGCTGACAGAGGGTTCTGTAAACCCGCACGATCTGTTAAAGATCAAGGGCATCCGCGCCGTTCAGGATTACATGCTTCGTGAAGTACAGCGTGTATACCGTCTGCAGGGTGTAGATATCTGTGATAAGCATATCGAGGTTATCGTTCGCCAGATGCTGAAGAAGATCCGCATCGAGGAAAGCGGCGATACCGAATATCTGCCCGGCACAATGGTTGACGTTCTGGATTACGAGGACTTAAACGAAGAGCTGATCGCAGCCGGCAAGAAGCCTGCTGAGGGCAAACAGGTAATGCTCGGTATTACCAAGGCTGCTCTGGCAACCAACTCCTTCCTGTCTGCTGCATCCTTCCAGGAAACCACGAAGGTTCTGACGGAAGCAGCGATCAAGGGTAAGGCTGATCCACTGATCGGTCTGAAGGAAAACGTTATTATCGGTAAGCTGATTCCTGCTGGTACCGGTATGAAACGTTACCGCGATGTCAAGTTAAATACGGATGCGATGATTGCCGCTGAGGAAGCAGAGCGCGCAGCCAGAGCAGAAGAGGAAGCGAGACTTGCTGCAGAAGCTACAGCAGCGGAAAAGAAATCCAAAGAGGATGACGAGCTGCTGGAAGAAACCACTGACGAAGATGTAACCGATGAAGAACTGCCCGAAGACGAAGCAATTCTGGACGAGGACATCGACGAGGAACTGGACGAGGAAGCCGAAGCAGAAGAAAACGGCGAGGAGTAATCTGAACCGGGTGTCCCATTCAACAATAAAAAGTACACCTTGCGAAAATGCTGGTGTCGTACACAATAGAATGCACGCTCCGCGAACCTTCTATTGTTATAAACAATAGAATGCACGCTCTGCGAACCTTCTATTGTTACAAATGAAGAAACAGAGCAGGCGGATGTTCCTCAAAATGAGCATCCGCCTGTTTTCTTATCGTATAGGAAACTTTGTTTCCATACGATAAGAAACGCTCCGCGCGGATCGCACTGCAGCGGAGTGGAAGAATGTCGCTTGCGCGACCCGCCGCAGGCGGAGAATCCTGCTTCGCAGGATTCTTTTTTATGTGCATGTCTGGCGGTGTGTTTGTGCTTACCCTTCAGCAAATCCGGAAAGCGATTTTTCCTGCCGTTTCTTTGCCGGAAAATCCCGCAAAAAAGTAGAAAAACCGCTTGACACGGCAATTAAAAGCACTTATACTAGGAGAGCATGCATTGGGAGAGGATTTTATTTTGATGCGCGAAAATTGCTGTAAAACAGCGGTTTTATCCTGATAGAACCGCAGGTTGAGTGCAGCTTGTCCCTGGACATAGTTGCGCATAGCTACGCATGAAAGAAAACCTTTGCTATGTATGAATAAGACCGGAGAACCGGTCAAGAATAGAGCAAGAGAGAAAAATCGCAGGAGGTGAAACAGAATGCCAACATTTAACCAGTTAGTAAGAAAAGGACGTCAGACATCTGTAAAGAAGTCTACAGCACCGGCTCTGCAGAGAGGTTACAACTCCCTTCACAAGAAGGCAACCGATACCTCTTCCCCGCAGAAGAGAGGCGTGTGCACAGCTGTTAAGACAGCGACTCCTAAAAAGCCTAACTCCGCTCTTAGAAAGATCGCCAGAGTACGTCTTTCCAACGGAATCGAAGTAACCAGCTACATTCCCGGTGAAGGCCACAATCTGCAGGAGCACTCCGTTGTTCTGATCAGAGGCGGACGTGTTAAGGACTTACCTGGTACCAGATACCACATCATCAGAGGTACCCTGGATACCGCAGGCGTTGCAAACAGACGTCAGGCAAGATCCAAATACGGCGCTAAGAGACCTAAAGCCGCTAAGAAATAATCCGCGGTAGCTGGAAGTACCACAAACGGAAACTAATTTTAAGTGTTGGAATTCTTATGCAGAAAAATCTGCAGTTCGCTTACGCGATGAGATAGACCGCACGAACACATTAGATGACACATGTGAGTACCGATGAATTAATTGAGATGATTAAGGAGGGAAGAAACGTGCCACGTAAAGGACATATTCAGAAAAGAGACGTATTAGCAGATCCTTTATACAACGACAAGGTTGTAACCAAGCTGATCAATAACATCATGCTGGATGGTAAGAGAGGCGTTGCACAGAAGATTGTATACGGCGCATTTGCAAGAGTAGAAGAAAAAGCCGGCAAACCGGCTCTGGAAGTATTTGAAGAGGCAATGAACAACATCATGCCTGTTCTGGAAGTCAAAGCAAGACGTATCGGCGGCGCAACCTATCAGGTGCCGATCGAAGTCAGAGCTGACAGACGTCAGGCTCTTGGTCTTCGCTGGCTGACCATGTTCTCCCGCAAAAGAGGCGAGAAGACCATGGAAGAGAGACTGGCTAACGAGATCCTGGATGCATCGAACAATACCGGTGCTTCCGTGAAGAGAAAAGAAGACGTTCATAAGATGGCTGAAGCGAACAAGGCATTCTCTCATTACAGATTCTAATCGAATCTGTAATGCAGAAGAGCGTTGCAGTTGCTTCTGGCTGATTCAATTAGGAGGAAAAACCTTTGGCTGGAAGAGAATATCCCTTAGAGAG
>ERZ791825.653-NODE-653-length-24351-cov-2.800667_pt1 | contig 24351 bp, 20 predicted proteins | sample MGYA00510298_ERZ791825 | MGnify/ENA primary metagenome ERZ791825 (study PRJEB30046, sample SAMN00792010) | human gut metagenome | study: EMG produced TPA metagenomics assembly of the A metagenome-wide association study of gut microbiota in type 2... | reverse complement strand
GTAGACCAATTATAAGAGGCCTTGAGGGAACTGGTGGTCTTGACCCCTTCGGTTTAGGGGCTTGGAATTGGGGAGTTGACACTTACTATAAAGTTTCAGATTGAGAGTAAAACAAGGATTACAAATAGATAATCAAGGCTAGATTAGAGGAAACTGCTTCTAATCTAGCCCTTTTCAATAATGGGGAGTATTTCAACCACTACAAAAAGCAGTAAAGGGGCAAGATGTATCTGCTCCGCAGACCCCTTGACAGCTTTCCTCTCTGATTTTCAAGTTGTAGACAGCCTGTAGACACATCTTAGACAGTGTGCGTTCCTCCTTGATTTTAGTAGCTTTCCCGACATTGGGAGAGTTCGAATCCCGTCTCGTGCTCGCAAAGAGATAGAAAAAAGAGCCATCCATCGGATGACTCTTTTTTCTATGTTCAAGCCCTGCCGGGCTCGAACGGTTCGAATATCTCCGCTCCGCTGCGGTCGTCGTAGGCGAACGTCCCCCGGACGTTCTGCGACGTCTCGTTCTCTCAATAAGGTTTCCGATGGAACAAAGGGAATCATGTTCAAGTGTTACAAAAAAGCTTGACCACAACACCGGACGGCTGGTTTGTCCGGGAGGACGGAAGCTGGGATGAGAAGCGGTAAGGACACCGAGATCAGGATCCCATAAAAACTGAACAAAGACAGGAAAAGGTCGGCACGGGAATGTGCCGACCTTTTTTCAGACGCAAATCCCCGGAAAACACTTGCAATCCGGCCATTTTCTGATATACTAAACTACATTAACGCTTTATTAAATTAATATAGCAGACTAAAATGAGAGGAAGTATGAAAAATGAATGGAGCAATCATCGGTGTTTTTCTTGTGATCATTGCCTATCTGGTGATGATGCTGGCAATCGGTTTCTTCTATTCTAAAGGAAACAATGACTCCAGCGATTTCTATCTTGGCGGAAGAAAATTAGGACCTTTTGTGACTGCAATGAGTGCGGAGGCATCGGATATGAGCAGCTGGCTGCTGATGGGACTGCCGGGAGTGGCTTATCTCAGCGGTATCTGTGATGCATCCTGGACTGCGATCGGACTTGCCATCGGTACCTATTTAAACTGGCTGATCGTGGCGAAACGTATCAGGAGATACAGCGCAAAGACGAATTCGATCACACTGCCGGATTTCTTTGCAAACAGGTATCGCGATGACTCGAAACTGTTATTGGGAATTTCCGCGATTTTTATTATTATCTTTTTTGTCCCGTATACAGCGTCCGGATTCGCGGCATGTGGAAAACTGTTCTCCACATTATTCGGAATTCCGTATACGGCGGCTATGCTGATCAGTGCTGTCGTTATTGTCGGTTACACGGCACTCGGTGGATTTATGGCAGCGAGCTTTACGGATCTGATCCAGAGTATTGTTATGACGATTGCGCTTGTCCTTGTGGTATGTTTCGGCGTATCCATGAGCGGCGGAGTTCAGAATGTTCTTGAAAATGCGAAAGAACTGCCGGGCTTTTTATCGTTAACAGCTACATATAACAGCGAGACAGGATCCGCTTCCGCTTATGGAACCATAACAACCGTTTCTACTCTTGCCTGGGGGCTTGGTTATTTTGGAGTTCCGCATGTGCTTCTCCGCTTTATGGCGACGGAAAACGAGGAGAATATACCACTTTCCAGACGCATTGCGACGGTATGGGTCGTAATCTCTATGGCAGTTGCGATCTTTATCGGCGTTGTCGGTTACAGCCTCTCAAAGAATGGCGTGATGACAGAGTTAAAGGGCTCCGCTTCTGAGACGATCATCATTCAGGTTGCGACACTCTTAAGCCAGCATGGATTCCTTGCGATCGTGGGTGCGGGAATCACACTCGCCGGAATCTTAGCCTGCACGATGTCCACCGCAGATTCCCAGCTTCTTGCGGCATCCTCCGCTGTTTCTGAGAACCTGTTAAAGGGGATGTTTGGCGTAAACCTTACGGAGAAGAGAACGATCCATGTTGCCCGGGCGACGGTTCTCTTTATCGCAGTGATCGCAGTATTTTTAGCGGGAAATCCGGACAGCTCCGTATTTGGAATCGTGTCCTTTGCGTGGGCTGGATTTGGCGCTGTATTCGGACCGGTGGTCCTTGCGGCATTATTCTGGAAACGTTCCAACAGGAACGGTGCGCTTGCCGGCATGATCGCAGGCGGAGTCATGGTATTTGTATGGAAATACTGCGTTCGTCCGTTAGGCGGTGCATGGAATGTGTATGAGCTTCTTCCTGCGTTTATTGTTGCAATGATCTGTCTGATTGTTGTCAGCCTTGCGACCGGTGAGCCGTCAAAGGAGATCCAGGAGGAGTTTGAGGAAGTAAGAGCAGGAAAATAATTGCAGGAACAGATCGGTGAAATCGGAAGAAAAGACTGGAAAATTCAGGCGAAAAGAACTATAATACGCATTAAGAGACCTGACAAGTAGGTTTTTGTCAGGTCTTTTTCCTTATAAGAATATTGCAGTGAATTTATGGGATAAAAGAAAAGGAGATTGTGGATAATGGATGAATTACAGAAGAAAATTGTGGATTATGTAGAGGCAAACGGCAAGACATATCAGCAGATCGCTTTGGAGATCCATGAGAAGCCGGAGGTCAGCAATTATGAGTTTTTCGCTTCCAAGCGTCTTGCAGATCAGATTAAGAGCGTGGGATTTGAAGTAGAGATGTCGGCGGCAGGTCACAGAACCGGTTTTGCGGCGAGCTATAAATCCGGGAAACCCGGTCCGGTCATGGTTTTCCTTGCGGAGTACGATGCCCTTGTAGGACTTGGACATGGTTGTGGACATAACCTGTTTGGCGCAACTTCTTCTCTGGCGGCTGCGGCGTTAAAGAGCGTGATCGATGAGGTCGGCGGAGAGGTCCGCCTCTACGGAACACCTGGAGAGGAAGGTGGAGAAAACGGAAGTGCGAAGGGAAGCTTCGTCCGTGAGGGATAGTTCAAGGACGTTGACGCGGCTCTTTCCGCCCATCCGGGTGTTGGACATCGCCTTACAGAAAAAACACTTGGATGTGTTCCGATCGATATTGAATTCTGGGGTAAGGCATCCCATGCGGCTGCGGCACCGGAGCAGGGAATCAATGCTTTAGACGCGCTGATCCAGACCTATAACTCCATCAATGCTCTTCGCCAGCATCTGAGTGATGATGTGCGGATTCACGGGATCATCGTAAACGGCGGACAGGCACCGAACACGGTACCGGATTACGCGGCAAATTTTATCTGCGGGCTGCTGCAGCTTCCACATTAAAGGATGTTTACGCTAAGGTAGAGCGGATCGTGGAAGCCTCCGCGATGGCAATGGGCGCAAAGGGCAGCATGAAGCCGTATCAGAACTGGGTAGAAAATATGGTTCCGACACCATCCTTTGATGCGGTTTATGCGAAGAATCTGGAATTGTTTGGAGAGACTGCAGATCCGGCAGGAGAGCGCCTTATGGGATCGACAGATATCGGAAATGTATCCCAGGTCGTTCCGGCGATCCAGCCGACCATCAATATCAGCGACGAACCGATCAAGGGCCACAGCAAGGAGATGGTTGCGGCGGCATGCTCACAGAAAGGACTCGATTCGATCCTTCTCGGTGCAAAGGTTCTTGCTTTCACAGCCCTCGATCTGATCCGCGAGCCGGAGACATTAAAAAAGATCAAGGAAGAACATGCCTATGAGGTAGAGCATCAGGCAGACTGACCGGGGGGCGGATAGCTGCCTCATCTTTCCGGTGAATGTCCCGGACAAGTTCTGCGTAGCCGGAGATCACGGAAAGTGGGGAGCGGAACTCATGGGAGACATTGGCGATGACTTCCTTTCGAAGAACATCGGCTCGGGCGGAAAATCATTTTCTGCGAGCCGGTCCACCGTGTGCTTGATTGCAAAGATCGGCTTTGTGAAATATTCGGAGTTTCCGGCGGTGGCGGGGCACCGGCCGGAAGATAGGAAAGCGGAAGAGATCTGCTGAACCGTTATAGAAATTTCTTCATACAGTCCCGGAGATTTTCTTCCATCCCGGTGAGCTCATCGGCGATCTCCATGACAGCCTTTGACGCACCAGAATACTGATTTTTATAACCGCATATGGTCTTGATCCCCATATTACAGCCGTCAGTGACAATACTGGCGGCTTCTTTGTCGCCGCCCTTTGCCAGCATACGCATTTCTGTGGACATCCATGACCAGGCAGAGGCCATTTTTCCCGGTTCTTTTCCCTCTTCCTCCATGGCGCTTAAGGTCTTTTTGATCTTTGCGTCCAGCTCCTGATGTTTTTCATAGCTTTCCGTGATATCCTTCCAGAGCTCCTGATTCGACACCATATCCCGGATCTGTTCCAGGCTTTCCGCCGCCATCTTGCAGCCAGAATCACATTCGCGGAGAAGATTAACTGAGTGCTCTTCCATCATTGATCCATCCTTTCCATAATAATTGCCATGCAGTTTCTTCAGACAGCTGATAAAAACAACAGCCATGGATCTGTCTGATATTCATCTGCAAAAAAAGTATGAGAGATACGGGGGAAAATTATGCAGGGCACTTCTGGAATGTCACTGACATGCCATAAGAATTCAAGAACGGCGGAACGTATTCTGCCACGGACAGAAAAACTTAAGAAAATGAAAAGCAAAGGACAAGAGGGATCAGTTGAATCCAGACCCCATTTATGTTATGATGTTAACGTTCGAAAACGAATTATGCAGAATATTGGAGGAAAAGCTTGGAAAAGACAGAAGCAGAAAAGATCCTGAAGGAAAAACTGGAAACCGCAGAGAAGATCCTGGTGGGGATCGGCTCTGAGTGGAAGAAAAAAGAAGGCACGGAGGAGGAAGAGGTCCTTCATGCCGCCGAAAAGTTAAAAAATTTTCTGGATGGAAAAGATTATTATATCATAACTTCACTGCCCGGTGAGGATGTGGACCGGCTGGGCTTTTCTGCCGGTCATATGGCAGTTCCCCACAGCGTATCCTTTACGGAAGAAGCGTGGAAGCATTATACCTTATGGATCTCCTGCACCCTGAACCGGAACACGGTGCTCCTGGAGCTTGGTGAGAACTATAAAGATCCGTCCTTGATCCGCTGGCCCTTTGAGAAGACAGCAATGTTAAACAATAAGGCGTATCTGTTCCGGGTTCACAAGATCTTTTCTCAGGTGCCGGAAGAGCTTTCTGGGAAATCATGTCCGGTGGCGGAGGTATCGTTTAAATTAGTGGATGATTTCTTAGAAAGAGTGTAACTGTTCAGGAGGTTTGAGCACTTGCTGTGTTGACGGTAAGAAAACATAAAATTATGAAGGTACTGAAGCGTTACGAATAAATACAACAAGGAGGAAATATGGCTGCGATCGCAAATGACTGGTTGGTCCCTATGAGCGGGGAATTCAAAAAGCCGTATTACAGGAAATTATACGAGACCGTAAAGAGCGAGTACGAGACAAAGGAAGTCTACCCGGCGCCGGATGACATCTTCAACGCCTTTGCGTTTACTCCGCTCTCAAAAGTAAAAGTAGTGATCCTGGGACAGGACCCGTACCACGAGCCGGGGCAGGCGCATGGACTGAGCTTTTCCGTAAAGCCGTCGGTGGAGATCCCGCCGTCTCTGGTCAATATCTATAAGGAACTTCATGAGGACTGCGGCTGCTATATCCCGAACAATGGATATTTAAAGAAGTGGGCAGATCAGGGTGTGATGCTCTTAAACACAGTCCTGACCGTTCGTGCCCATGCGGCCAACTCCCACAAGAATATCGGCTGGGAGGAATTCACGGACGCCGCGATCCGCGTCTTAAACGAGCAGGACCGCCCGATGGTATTTATCCTCTGGGGACGCCCGGCGCAGATGAAAAAGCCAATGCTGACGAATCCGAAGCATCTGATCCTCGAGTCACCGCACCCGAGCCCGTTGTCCGCCTATCGTGGATTTTTCGGCAGCAGACCGTTTAGTAAGACAAACAAGTATTTAAAAGAGAACGGAATCGAGCCGATCGACTGGCAGATCGAAAATATCAACTAGCAATCTGGCGTGCGTCAGCGGGTTCGGAAAAATGCGCCGCAAGCTTGCTTGCAGAAGCATTTTTTTGAACCTGTTGACATAGGGCGGATGCCCGAAGCTTCTTGTTTTCATGACAATGAAAACAAGAAGACCGCACGCTATATTTAAAATATAAAGCATAGGAGTGAATATGAGCAACTTTATCGAATTTCTAAAGATCGTCGTATTCGGTGTCGTCGAAGGTTTCACCGAATGGCTTCCGATCAGCAGCACCGGTCACCTGATCCTTGTGGAGAATATCGTCCACCTGAATGTATCAGAAGAATTCATGAACGTGTTCCGCGTCGTGATCCAGTTAGGCGCAATTCTCGCGGTACTGGTCCTGTATTTCAGACGCCTGAACCCATTTGATCCGGGGAAAAAACCGGCACAGAAGCGCGCCACATGGCATCTATGGTTTAAGATCATCATCGCCTGCCTTCCGGCTGCCGTGGTCGGAATCCTGCTTGACGAAGTGCTTGACAAGTATCTCTATAATCCATATGTGGTAGCGGCGATGCTCATCATCTACGGTGTTATTTTTATTGCCTTCGAGAACCGCAACCAGCACGCGGAATTCCGCATAAAGAAAGTATCCCAGATTAGTTACCAGACCGCATTTTACATCGGTCTCTTCCAGCTTCTCGCGCTGATCCCGGGTACATCGAGATCCGGCGCAACGATCCTCGGTGCGATGATGCTTGGCTGTTCCAGAACCGCCGCATCGGAGTTCACCTTCTTCCTTGGAATTCCGGTCATGTTCGGCGCCAGTCTCTTAAAGATCCTTCACTACGGCCTGGCATTCTCCGCAATGGAGCTCTTCTTCATGGCAGCTGCCATGGTGATCGCCTTCGTCGTTTCCATGTACTCGATCCAGTTCTTACTCGGATATGTCAAAAAACATGACTTCAAATTCTTCGGATACTACCGCATCGTCCTCGGTGTGATCGTCCTGATCTATTTCGGACTGACTGCGATCCTGACAAAATAAAGAAAAACAAGAGTTTCCCGGAATCCATCCGGATGGGTACAGAATAGCAGCCCACTGATGGATTCCGGGATTTTTTTGCGTATTACAAAAACACGGGAATTGTGACGCTATTTCACAGAACCGTGCATGTTTCATCACACTTTCATCACATTTCACTGGTACACTATGTCATGTAGTTAAGGAGAGGAAAGAAAAAGAGAGAGTCCTTAAGTACAAAAAGAAACATCGAAAATTTCAACACAGAAAGGAGATTCCTATTATGTATGATGAAAATAAATGGAACGAAGTAAATAATGAAAACGAAAAGAAAAATAATGAACAGCCGATAAATACGCAGAACACTCAGAACACCCAAAACGGAGCCCAGCAGCCTCAGGGTGAGCATACAGGAAGACAGGTCTACGGAAGACTTGGTTCCGGTACACAGAACGGCCAGCCGTATAACGGAAATCCGAACGGCCAGAACGGTTACTACAGCGGGCAGCAGCATCAGCAGTATTACGGAAACCAGAACCAGTACACGAACCCGTATCAGCAGTACGACTATTATCAGGGACATGGACAGAATCCGAACGGAAACGGAAACAGCCACCACGCTTCGAAGAAACACTCCTACGCCAAGACGACAGCTCTTGTCGCGGCGGCAGCGATCCTCTTCGGTGTCGTATCCGGCGGAACGATGTACGGAGTCAACCGTGCGGCCAACACCCTGTTGCCGTACCAGAGCTCTCAGGTAAACGAGACCATCGGGCAGACGACCCAGATCCCGGCAGCGAACACATCCACAACTTCCAGCAACGGTGTTGTTATTGAGGATGTCTCCGCGATTGTGGACGCAACCCTTCCGTCTGTCGTATCGATCACAAATACCCAGGTCTACCAGAGCAACACCTGGTTTGGACAATCCCAGACCTACGAAGTCCCGAGCAGCGGTTCCGGCATCATCGTCGGACAGAATGACTCCGAGCTTCTGATCGTTACAAACAACCACGTTGTCAGTGATTCCGAGGGACTTACCGTGACGTTCGCAGATGAGAGCACTGCGGACGCGGCCATTAAGGGCACAGACTCCGAGGCGGATCTCGCAGTAATCGCAGTTCCGCTCGACAAGATCTCCGCTGACACAAAGGACAAGATCAAAGCGGCGACACTCGGTGATTCCGATTCCTTAAAGATGGGGCAGGGCGTTATCGCCATCGGCAACGCGCTTGGACTTGGCCAGAGCGTGACAGTCGGACATGTAAGCGCGTTAAACAGAGAGATCAAAGTTGACGATGCGACTAAGACCGTCATCCAGACAGACGCAGCGATCAACCCAGGCAACAGCGGCGGAGCTCTCTTAAACTCCAAAGGTGAAGTTATCGGCATCAACGAAGCAAAGTACGCGGATACAAGTGTTGAAGGCGTCGGTTACGCGATCCCGATCTCTAAAGCAAAAGACATCATCGATGACCTCATGACAAGGACCACAAAGATCGCGGTTTCCGAGTCTGAGCAGGGCTATCTCGGAATCCAGTTACAGAACATTGATGAGTCCATGGCAAAGATGTACGGAATGCCGCAGGGTGTCTATGTCTACAAGATCATGGAAGACTCCGCAGCCGCAGGTTCCGATCTTCACGAGAAGGACATCATTACAAAGCTGGATGGTGAGAAGATCTCCAACTACGCGGACCTTGCAAAGCTTCTGACTTACTATAAATCCGGTGATACCGTAACATTGACTGTCCAGTCTCTTGTAAACGGCAGCTATCAGGAGAGAGAAGTCCAGTTAACCTTAAAGCAGCGTCCGGCTGAGTCTGACAGTGAAAACAGTCAGAGCCAGGGCGGACAGCAGGATCAGAAACCGGCGCAGAGCCAGTCTAAGATCGGAAAATAATAAAGAGTCGATATAAAATAGAGAAACAAGACCGCCTCCCTGGAGTGATCACGGGAAAGGCGGTCTTGTTTTGTAAAGGTATAAAGGTTTTATCGAAAAGTTCCTGAAAACATGTTTACAGGAAATTCATGAACGTGGTCAGTACCATGGAGTTGAAGAAGTCAACGAATAAGCTTCCTACTAACGGTACGATGAAGAATGCTCTCGGAGCTGCACCGTAGCGCTCAACGAGTGCTCTCATGTTTGCCATAGCGTTCGGGGTAGCGCCCATACCGAAACCGCAGAATGCAGTTGTCATGGCAGCTGCCTCGTAGTCACGTCCCATAACGTTGAATACAACGAAGTTCGCGTACAGGAACATAACAATCGTCTGAACAAGCAGGATGACGATCATCGGAAGAGCAAGTGCTGCTAACTGCCAAAGCTTTAAGCTCATCATAGCCATGGACAGGAACAGATTTAAGGAAAGTCCGCCGAGGGCGTCAATCTCAACCATCGGAAGTTCTTTGTGCTGGACATCCCAGATATTGCGGATCGCTGCTGCTGCGAGCATAGCGCCGATATAAGTCGGGAATGTCAGGTGGCATACATCTTTGAAGAATGTGAAAATAAGAGTACCGAGACCGATGGCAACTGCTAAAAACATTGCGGATGTTGTGAATTTCTGACCATCAACGGCCGGCATAACCTCAGCTGTCTCGTTGCCTTCCTCAGCTGCTGTGGATTTTAAGTGGAGTTTTTCAACACGGGCACGTGCGATCGGGCCGCCCATCATACTTCCGGATACAAGTCCGTATGTAGCTGCCGCGAGAGCAACTGTGGTAGCGCCTACAACGGCGTAATCTGTTTCAAGAAGCGGTCCGAAGGAACCGGATGTTCCGTGTCCGCCTACTAACGGCATGGAACCCATACATAAGCCGAGCAGCGGATCCAGACCAAAGGCTGCTGCGAGACCGCTGCCAACTGCGTCCTGGATGACACAGATGGCGACTGCGAGTCCGAGGAACAGAAATACCTGAAGTCCGCCCTTTTTCAACAGACGGAAGCAGGCTGTGAATCCGACGCTGCAGAAGAAGACCGTCATGAAGACACTCTGTAATGTTGTGTCAAAGGAGAGTTCCAGAATTCCTGCTGCGTATAACGCCAGATGAGCAAAGGCGAATACGATACCGCCGGCAACCGGTGCCGGGATGCAGTACTTACTTAAGAATGAAAGTTTGTTGACCATGAGTCGTCCGAGACAATAGACGAGAGCGCCGAGGGCGCAGGCCTGGTACATGTCGAGCTGTAAAGTGATCATAAGATTTACCCCCTCTTATATAGTTGTTCACCAGGTAACGGTTCAGTGAATTCACAGCCGCGGTCAAGCCTGTGTTACTTACGGTCGGTGCAGGGAATGCGCTGACCTGCCAAACAGTTACTTAGTTGCTACAATTCCATGTTAAATTCAAACTACAAAAAACATCAAAAAAATACAGGGGGCAGAGTTCAGATACTGTTAAGAGGAAAGATGATTCTGTCAGAAAATTTACACATGGTTTTTCGGTTGCGGGAAGACTCAATTTGCATTATAATAGGTTATAATTCTGTAAAAACAGGCAGAAAACGCGTGGACAGGCCGCGGCCTGTATCCATGAGAAACGATAGAAGGTTCAGGGAGAAAAAATTTGGAAGACAACAAAAATAACGGATATGAGAAGATCTGCTGCATGTGCAGACGGACGGAGAGTCAGGCAGGAAAAATGATCACGCTGCCGGGCGGATTGCAGGTGTGCCGGGACTGTATGCAGAGATCGTTTGATATGATGATGGGAAGCGGTATGGACTGGACAAAGATGTCCGGGATCACGCCGGAGCTGTTGAAAAATATGTATCTGAATCCGATGGGAAGCGGAGATGGAGCGCAGAAGCAGGAGAATACCGGAACTGCTGCGGGTAAGAAAGATGACGTGAGCGAAGCGGAAAAACAGAATTCTGTGGATAATCCGACTGAAGCAGACACGGATGAGGACGCAGAGCAGACCGTTGTGGATGCTGACGAGACCGAAGATGGCGATGATTTCGAGGAGGACGGTGACGGATCAGAGGGAATTCCATTGGGAAATATTTTCGGAATCCCGGTGGGGCAGATCGACCTCGGCGCCCTCATGGGCCAGGGCCATAAGCGCAGGAAAAAGAAGAAAAAAGTAAAAAAGGAGCTGTTTAAGCTCAGCGAGATCCCGGCCCCCCATGCGATCAAGGCGCAGCTCGACGAGTATGTGATCGGCCAGGAGCAGGCGAAGAAGGTGATCGCTGTCGCAGTCTACAACCACTATAAGCGTGTATTTTCCAAGACATCCCCGGATGCCGGGAAGTACGGAACCGATGTTGACATCGAAAAGTCAAATATCCTGATGATCGGACCTACTGGAAGCGGTAAGACGTATCTCGTAAAGACTCTGGCGAAGCTCCTCGATGTGCCGCTTGCGATCGCGGACGCTACATCCTTAACAGAAGCAGGTTATATCGGTGACGATATCGAGAGTGTTCTCACAAAGCTCCTCGCAGCGGCGGGCGGTGATGTGCAGAAAGCGGAGATGGGCATCGTGTTCATCGACGAGATCGATAAGATCGCAAAGAAGAAATCCACGAACACCCGCGATGTCAGCGGCGAGTCCGTGCAGCAGGAACTCTTAAAGCTTCTAGAGGGCGCGGACGTGGAAGTCCCTGTGGGAACAGGCCAGAAGAATGCCATGACTCCGATGGAGATGATCAACACCGACAATATCCTCTTTATCTGCGGCGGCGCGTTCCCAGATCTTGAGAATATTATCAAGGAACGCCTGACGAACACCACGTCCATCGGTTTCGGCTCTGATCCGAAGGATAAATATGATAAGGATCCGGACATTCTCTCAAAGGTCACAAACCAGGATCTCAGAGAATTCGGCATGATCCCGGAGTTCTTGGGAAGACTTCCGGTGACCGTGACACTTCAGGGACTCACGAAGGAATTCCTCGTGCGGATCTTAAAGGAGCCGAAGAACGCGATCTTAAAGCAGTATAAGAAGCTTCTCGCCATGGATGAGGTAAATTTAAACTTTGACGATGATGCCCTGGAATGGATCGCAGAGCAGGCGCTCAAAAAAGACACCGGTGCGAGAGCGCTCCGGGCGATCATCGAGGAATTCATGCTCGATATCATGTTCGAGATCCCGAAGGACCCGGAGATCGGTTCTGTGACGATCACCCGCGCGTATCTGGAAAAACACGGTGGCCCGCGGATCGAGATGCGGGAGTATTCTACGGCGGACAAGAAGGCGGCTGCTCTGCCGGGGCCGACGGAAGCCTGTTACAAAGCTGAATAAATATGAATCCTGCTGATAGTGTCTGCACGGCATCGGATGTTATAAATTAAAGGTTTCTGAGATGTAAAAAAGCTTCATACAGATTCAGCGTTCCATATCCGAACTCACGGTTCGGGTATGTGAGCGCTGGATTTCTTTGTGCCCCACGGACGAAGATGGACTTTAGCACCGGCGTGTTGAGATATGGATAATTTGCATTGAGGACGCCCCAGTTCAACAGGATCGCCGCGGCACCGGCGAGGTGGGCGGCGGAGACGGAGGTGCCGGACATTCTTGTGAGACGTCTTCCTGAGACGGACGCGCCTAAGATGTTGACACCCGGGGCAGCGAGGTCCGGCTTTATCCGGCCGGACAGGCTGTAGCCGCGGCTGGCGTGGATGTAGATGCTGTTTTTGGTGTGGTCGTAGGCGGTGACAGTGATGGGATACCGGGCATTTCCGGGATCCGTGATGGTCGTATCGGGATCCGGGCGGAGAAAATAGGTCTCATCGGAGATAAAGCCCCGGACCGGCAGCCAGATATGAAAGGTCTCACGGATGTCCAGAGAGTTCCGTATCAGGATCCGCCAGATCCCGGACATGGGGTTTTCGAAGCGCATAAAGATAAACTGGCTCCCGGAGCTCACATCGGCGATCTGGGTGTAGACTGTGATCTGGGTCTGTTCCAGGAGAAAGGACACCGTGTTCTCGCCCCGGAGCGGAACGGAAATCTCCCGCGCAACTTCGCCGGTCGGTGAGATAAAGCCCACCGTGTAGGCACCCATGTTCTCCGCCCAAAGTTCCATGGAAAAACCGGCTTCCCGTTCCCCCACCCGCAGCTCCGCGGTGACTTCATCCGTATCTGCGTCCATGACAGCCCGGAAGTGATGTCTCGCCCCGGTCTCGTTCCCGGCAGCGGTGATGACGGCGGAACCGTTTGAAAGGCTGACCTGGTTTAAATACTGCCCGAGGCGGCTCATTCCCATGTGGCTTCCCATATTGGTGCCGAGAGGAATGCAGACGACGAGGGGCATGGAGTATTTTCTGGCGAGAAAATAGAGATAGGAGACGCCCATCATGATATCGTTCTCCTGGTAGGCCTCTGCCCCGTCCTGGATCAGGTAGAAGTCACGGAGATACTGCTTGGCGGGTTTTAATTTCACCATGGCGATGGATGCCTGCGGTGCCGCCCCGGAAAATCCCGCCCGTTCATCCCGGTTCCCGGCGGCAATGGAAGCGAGAAATGTTCCATGTCCGTTTTCGTCCCGGGTGGGGACGATGGAGGCGGGATTGTCGGAGTTCAGGGCCAGGTTGATCTCCTCGGCAGTGTATTGCGTGCCGTAGAGAGCTGAGAAGGCAGAAAATGGTTTTGCAGTTTCATTCTCTATATTGTTAGAATTATCTGAATTATTTGTCTGGTCCCATATCCCAATAATTCTTGTACTTCCATCTACATTCCGAAACAGCGAATCTGTATAATTGATCCCCGTATCCACAAATCCCACAATAACTCCCGCGCCCTGATTGTTCAGCACCGGAAGCTCCCCCGCTGGCGTGATCCCGGCAGCATCCATACTTGTGACATCCAGAAGACTATATAGCTTTGGAACTGCCGAATATGTATAGGAAGTATAAGTAGAAGGTGTCACTGTGGAGAGCGGAACATAGACGACCGCCAGCGTAGAATTCACAAAATCAATGCAGTCTGTCCCCTGTGAACGAATAAACTCTTCAGGTGTAGTAAAATAAGGTGCGATAAAATCCGCAAAATCTTCCGACGCGACAGAATTTGTACATGACATGGCTGATACTCCGCAGAAAATGGTTCATACTATATATGTATATGAGGGACAAGGGCACATGTTCCAAAAAAAATTACAGGATCAGAAAACGGGAAGAGGAACGAGAGGCGTAAATGAAATGGGTAAGAAAACGTGTGAAAATGGTGCCGCAGTCTGACCGTGAAATAAGAAATATATGGACGGACCCTTTAAAATGTTGTAATATAAGGATATCTGTGAAAGTATGCAATCATGTAAGATAGAAAAGAAAGGGGAATCGCAATGTTTGGATTTTTGACATTCGGAACGACGCTTGCGCTTACAGATCTGGCTGTGAAAAAAGAGATCGAAGCCAGACCCGATGGAGAATTCCCGAAAACCGTGAAAGAATCAGGTGGCCTGATCCGCCTCCACAAAAACCACAATCCGGGCTTTTCCTTCGGATTCATGAAGGAATACCCAAAACTTGTGGAGATGGTCCCGGTCTGCATGCTGTCGGCGGTAGCCGGTGCATGGGCGTATGTGATCGGAAAGAAGGGACGTGTGCTGGAGAAGACGGCGCTGACCCTGGTGCTGGCCGGCGGAGCGAGCAACCTTTATGACCGGCTCAAACGCGGATATGTGGTGGACTATTTCAGCATCCAGTGGAAGAAACTGAAAAAAGTGGTCTTCAACCTGGGTGATATCTTTATTTTTGCCGGATCGGCCCTGTTTGCGGCAGTCCAGCTCGTGGAGGAGCTCCGCGAAATTCTTCCGAAAGAAAAAATCTTTGTTAAGGAAGAAGAGTAATTCAGGCAGCAGGACATAAAATCCAACCCGCTCATGTGAAAAGAGCGTGGCTGAGTAAGACAACTGTAAAAACAGTATTCTAAGAGCTGAAATACAGAATAAGTTAAAAAATGCAGAATAGAACTGCTGCAAAACACATCGGCGCAGAAAAGCCGGGACAATGAGGAGAACAGTCTATATGAAGAAACAATATGATTACCTGTTAGTGGGCAGCGGACTTTTCGCCGGAGTTTTCGCGTACTACGCAAAAAAAGCCGGAAAGACCTGCCTCGTTCTTGAGAAGAGAGAACATGCAGGCGGAAACATCTACTGCGAAAATATCGAGGGCATCAACGTACACCGCTACGGTGCCCATATCTTCCATACCAGTAACAGGGAAGTCTGGAACTTTGTGAACGGCCTCGTGGAATTCAACCGCTACACAAACAGCCCGGTTGCAAACTACAAGGGCGAGATGTACAACATGCCGTTCAACATGAACACCTTCAGCCGCATGTGGGGAATCTCCACTCCGGAGGAGGCCAAAAGGATCATCAATGAGCAGAGAAAGGTCATCAAGGGTGAGCCGAAGAACCTGGAAGAGCAGGCCATCAGCCTTGTGGGAACCCATATCTACCAGAAGCTTGTCAAGGGCTACACTGAGAAACAGTGGGGCAGAGACTGCAAGGAGCTCCCAGCCTTCATCATCAAACGTCTCCCGGTACGCTACACCTACGACAACAACTATTTCAATGACCTTTACCAGGGAATCCCGATCGGCGGTTACAATAAGATCACGGAAAAGCTCTTCGAGGGCTGTGAGATCCGCCTCGGAGCCGACTACCTGGCTGACAAGGAGAAATATGACGCCCTTGCGGACAAGGTCGTATATACAGGAACCATCGACAGCTATTTCGACTACTGCTTCGGAAAACTCCAGTACCGCAGTCTGCGGTTTGAGACGGAGGTCTTAGACTGCGACAACTATCAGGGCAATACGGTCATCAACTACACGGACCGCGAGACTCCGTACACGAGGATCATTGAGCACAAACACTTCGAGTTCGGAACCCAGGAGAAGACAGTCATCACGAGAGAGTACCCGGCGGAGTGGACCGAGGGCATGGAGCCATACTATCCGGTAAACGATGAGAGAAACCAGGAATTATATAAGAAATACGCGGAACTCGCTGGAAAAGAGAAGAATGTGATCTTCGGCGGAAGACTCGCGGAATACCGCTATTACGATATGGATAAGGTTATCGAGTCCGCCCTGTCCTGCGTGAAGAAGGAATTTGGAAATGAATAACCGGCCGAAAACGCCTCACGGGTTCGCCAGACTCATCATTGGCGACGGATCCGCGGTATCGGAGCAGAAGAACATCATCTGGAATATGATCGGAAGCTTTCTCTACGCCTTTGCTTCCATGGTACTTTCCATTGCCGTTGTCCAGCTTGCGGGCGAGGACGCGGGCGGAGTGTTCACCTTCGCCTTTACCACCTTCGGACAGCACATGTTCATGGCGGCATACTTTGGGATCCGCCCGTTCCAGATCACGGATACCGGGGAGAAATATACCTTCGGCGATTATCTGGGACTGCGCCTCATCACCTGCGGTCTCGCGATCCTTGTGGGCTTTGGCTACGTCCTTGTCAGCGGATATACCTTTGAGAAGGCAGCTGTCGTTTTTCTGATGGTGGTCTACAAGGTCATCGATGCCCTGGCGGATACATACGAGGCAGAATTTCAGCGGAGCGGAAGACTGTACCTGACGGGAAAATCCAACGCGTTCCGGACGATCCTCTCCGTAACCTGTTTCCTCGGAAGTCTCGCGGTGACAGGAGAGCTTCTGACGGCCAGTATCTGGGCAGTCGGCGCGCAGTTTATGGGATTTTCCCTGTTTGATTTCCTTGTGATCCGGGAACTCCCGAATGTGACATGGAAGTCGGGGCGCGGAAAGAAATTCCAGCTCTTCCGGGATAATATTCTGTTATTTTTCTCGGTGGTTCTGGACTTCTATATCTTTTCCGCATCAAAATACGCCATCGAGGCCCATATGGCAGACCGTGATCTCGCAGTCTACGGCGCGATCTTCATGCCGACCAGCGTAATCAACCTGGTTGCCGGCTTCGTGATCCGACCGTACCTCACAAAGCTCGCGGTGGACTGGGAGACAGGCCACTTAAAAGCATTCCGGAAGATCATCATGAACCTTGCCCTGATCATTGCGGCCCTGACCGTTCTCGCGGTGGGCGGTGCGTGGTTATTGGGAATTCCGGTGATCAGCCTGCTGTACCCAAACTTAAGAGAAGGACTTTCCACCTGCCGCATGGCGTTGGTACTGATCATCATCGGCGGCGCCCTCAATGCATTCATGAACCTGTTTTACTATTCCCTTATTATCATGCAGAAACAGAGGTTCATCATCCTGGGCTACGCCTTCGTCAGCGTACTCGCGGTGCTTTCTTCCGGCTGGTTCGTCCGGATGGGAGGAATCCAGGGAGGCGCCTTCGTATACATGCTTTTGATGGCGGCACTGATGGTATTCTTTGGAATTTTCTCTGCAGGATTTATGAAACAGAAAGAGAGAGCTCAAAAACACGATGAAGGTTGATGTGATCATCCCGGTCTATGGTCCGGGAAACAGATTGTTGGAATTATTTGACCGGCTGGGACGCCAGACCGTACCGGTGGACCGGCTGATCATCATGAATACAGAAAAGTACCTGTGGGATAAGTGGACGGAGACCCTGGAACCGGGAAGACTCCCGGAAAATCTCTCCGTGTACCATGTGACGAAGGAAGAGTTTGACCATGGCGCTACAAGAGACGCAGGGATCGGGCACTCCGATGCGGATGTCTGTGTCTGTATGACCCATGATGCGCTTCCAGCGGATACAAATTTGATAAAAGCCCTGACGGACGCACTTTTCTCCGGGGACGATATCGCTGTGGCATATGCGAGACAGCTTCCGGCAACGGACTGCAATATCATCGAGTGCCACACGAGAGATTTTAACTATCCGGACAAAAGCCGGGTCAAGAGACTTTCAGACCTCGACACCTTGGGGATCAAGACCTACTTCTGTTCCAATGTCTGCGCGGCATATAAGCGGGAGATCTATAGGAAACTCGGTGGTTTTATCCGGAAGACGATCTTCAACGAGGACATGATCTTCGCGGCGAAGGCCATGAAGAATGGATACGCGGTTTACTACGCGGCGGACGCGAGAGTGATCCACTCCCATAACTATACGGCGTCCCAGCAGTTCCACAGAAACTTTGACCTGGCGATCTCCCAGGCGGACAATCCCGACGTATTCTCCGGGATCCGGTCCGAGGGCGAGGGCATCCGCATGGTGAAGGACACAGCCCGCTGGCTCGTAAAGACGGGGCACGCGTACCTCGTCCCGAAGCTTGTGGTGGACAGCGGATTCAAGTATCTGGGGTATCTTGCCGGGAAAAGGTATAAGAAGCTGCCAAGAAAATTGGCAGTAAAGCTGTCTATGAACCGCAATTACTGGAAATAGAGCTAAAAATTATGTAAACTGACCTGCTGCCTGCTTCTATATACAAATGGCGGCGCAGTGGCACAACGCAGAAAAAAGTTGTCATTCCGCCTGTGGGGTGGTATGATGTAGTGCGGAAATGCCGAAAAATGGCGAAAATACAGCGGTGTGCAGGAAAAGCATATATTTCTGCTTCAGAAATGAGATGGGTATATGCCGAAAGAGAAATATTGCAGCCGTAAATTTATAAAAATGTGAGGTAAAAACCTATGGGAAAGATCAAAGTTTCTTCCTGTGAAACAGATGGAATGGTAATCGAAGGCCTTCATGTGATCGAGCCGACCGTATTCAACGACGAGCGCGGATACTTCATGGAGACATACAACCAGAACGACTTCAAAGAGGCTGGACTCAACATGGTATTCGTACAGGATAACCAGTCTATGTCCGTAAAGGGCGTACTCCGCGGCCTTCATTTCCAGAAGCAGTTCCCGCAGGGCAAGCTCGTCCGTGCGGTACGTGGAACAGTTTTCGATGTAGCCGTTGACTTAAGAACACACTCCAAGACATACGGAAAGTGGTTCGGTGTTGAGCTCTCCGCAGAGAACAAGAAACAGTTCTACATTCCGGAAGGTTTCGCACACGGCTTTGTCGTTCTCTCCGACGAGGCAGAGTTTGCCTACAAGTGCACCGATTTCTATCATCCGGGTGACGAGGGCGGACTTGCATGGAACGATGAGACGATCGGCGTAAAGTGGCCGATCACACCGGACATGCAGCTCATCATCTCCGAGAAAGACCAGAAATGGCCGGGATTTAAAGAAATTTTTAAATTCGACAGATAGTAATAAAAGACAGCTCAGCAGCTTTTTGTGATGCATAGAAGAATGTGCAGATAACCTGATTAAATCGATTTTTTATATGAGGTTAGAAGCAATATCAAAATGAAAAGGCGAAAAGCTGAAACGTTATAATTGAAAAACTCACACTTAGTCTCCAGTCGGGACCGCGCGAAAAGCGGCCCCGCCCCCGGAGACCAGAAAGGTTGTTAAAGCGTGAATTATCTGACTTCATTACTGAAGGAGCTGGTGGCAAAAAGAAAACTGATCTGGGAACTCTCCAAGGCAGATTTCAGAAAACGTTTTGTCGGCTCCTATTTTGGCGTTGTCTGGATGTTTATCCAGCCCATCGTCACCGTCCTGATCTATTGGCTCATCTTCGGTCCCATCGGATTCAAGAGTGCGCCGCCGGTGCCGAACGCCTCCTATGTCCAGTGGCTGGTTCCGGGTATCGCCCCGTGGTTCTTCTTCTCCGAAGCCTTAAACTGCGGAACAGGATGCCTTCAGGAATACAACTACCTGGTAAAAAAAGTAGTATTTAAGGTGGAGATCCTGCCTGTGATCAAACTGATCTCCTGCCTGTTCGTCCATGTGTTCTTTGTTGCGATCATGTTCATCGTATTCCTGGTCAGCGGCAAAAGACCGCAGATTTCCTGGATCCAGATCATTTATTATTCCTTTGCCGCATCCATGTACGCCCTGGCGCTCACCTATCTTACCAGCGCGATCCAGGTATTCTTCAAGGATATGGCACAGATCGTCAGCATCTGCCTGCAGTTCGGCATGTGGCTGACCCCGATTATGTACAGCGAGCAGTTATTCCTCGACAAAGGTCTGACGATGGCTCCGATGATCCTGAAGCTGAACCCGTTTTACTATATTGCGGCGGGATACCGTGACAGCATGCTGACGGGAGACTGGTTCTTCATGCGTCCGACACTGACCGTGTATTTCTGGGCAGTGACCCTGATCACCATGTTAGTGGGACTCAAAGTATTCAAGCGGCTCCGTCCGCATTTCTCAGATGTATTGTAGGAGGAAACCATGTCTGCCAATGCGATTACAGTAAAAGACGTGACGAAGGTGTACAGGCTCTACGACAAGCCGATCGACCGCTTGAAAGAATCCTTAAGCCTGACACATAAAAGCTATCACAAAGACTTCTATGCCTTAAATGGTCTGTCCTTCAACGTGGAAAAAGGACAGACGGTGGGCATTATCGGAACGAACGGTTCCGGTAAATCAACGATCTTAAAGATCATCACCGGTGTCCTCACACCGACCACAGGCCAGGTGGACGTTGAGGGAAAGATCTCCGCACTTCTGGAGCTTGGTGCCGGCTTCAACATGGACTACACCGGAATCGAAAATATCTATATGAACGGCACGATGATGGGCTATTCCCGGAAGGAGATGGATGAGAAGCTGCAGGATATCCTGGATTTTGCGGATATCGGCGATTTTGTCTATCAGCCGGTGAAGACATACTCCAGCGGTATGTTCGTCCGTCTGGCGTTTGCGCTCAACATTAATGTGGAGCCGGAGATCCTGATCGTCGACGAGGCCTTGTCCGTCGGAGACGTATTCTTCCAGGCAAAATGTTACCGGAAGATGGAGGAGATCAAGCAGAGGGGAACAACGATCCTCATGGTTACCCACGATATGGGCAGTATCATCAAATACTGCGATAAGGTCGTTCTCTTAAACAAGGGCGAATTCATCGCGGAAGGTGAGCCGGGTCACATGGTGGATCTCTATAAGAAGATCCTGGCAAACCAGCTGGATTCCTTAAATGAAGAACTGGAGAGCGATTATTCCGGCGGGATGTTAGGCGATGAGAAAAAGGCGAAGGCGGAGGAATCCCATTCCGACGGATCCCTCATGAAGGATAAGATCACCATCAACACAGACCGCACCGAGTACGGTGACGGCCGGGCTGAGATCTTCGACCTGGGACTCTTCGACGCGAAAGGAAATCTCACAAACCTTCTGTTAAAGGGAGAGATGTTCACGATCAAGGAGCGGATCCGCTTCCATGCGCCGATCAAGAGTCCGATCTTTACCTACACGATCCGCGATAAAAAGGGAACAGACCTCACCGGAACGAACACCATGTACGAGGGATGCGATATCAAACCGGTGGGGGATGGCGATGTCTACGACGTTTCCTTTACCCAGAAGATGACATTACAGGGCGGCGAGTACCTGCTCTCTATGAGCTGTACCGGCTTCGAGGGCGAGGAACATGTGGTCTACCACCGCCTGTACAACATTGCAAACATTACGGTGATCTCCAACAAGAATACGGTCGGCGTCTACGACATGGAGTCTGAGGTGGAGACATCGCTCACAAGGGCGTAAAAGCGGGAGAAAAAGATGAAGGATTACAGTTATGAACTTCTTGACCTGCTCGAAAAGTATAAAGGAGATGCGGAGGCGGCACTGCGGGGTGAAACAAGCCCGTGGTGTCTCTACGCATTTTCGCCGTTAAGGGAAAACCTTTTCGAGTGGCTGGAAATAGGAAAAAAGGACCGGGTTCTCCAGGTCGGATCCGACTACGGTTCCTGTACCGGGCTCTTTGCGGAGCGCGCCGGTGAGGTGGTCGTTCTGGATCCGTTGGATGAGAACTTGGAGGTGAACCGGAAAAGACACGGAGAGAAGGAAAATCTCTGCCTGGTCCGCGGCGAACTTCCAAAGGCGGGAACAGAGTCTCTTGGATGGAAAGAGTACAAGGGAAAAGAGCGTGCGGCAGAAGAACTGGATGCTCTCTATAAGGATGGCTTCGACTATGTGATCCTGCCGTCCATGCTCTCCAGGACAGAGAAAAACGGGGCAGCAGATCTGCTGGCAAGAGCAGCTGCTCTTGTGAGACCTGGCGGAAGGCTTTTAGCGGCAGCGGAGAATGAGTCTGGTGTCCGCTATTTCATGGGAGCGGAGCCATTTGAGCACTCCTTCCTGGAGGTGGAGTTCCGTGGTCTGTTTGAGGACTTAAAAGAGAAATTTGGCGGAACCGCAATGCTCTACTATCCGGTTCCGGACTACCGTTACCCGGTGACCATCTACTCCGACGGCTATCTCCCGCAGACCGGCGATGTGACGAACATCTCCGCCCGTCTTGACGGACCGGGACTCTGGTTCGGAAACGAGGAGAAAGCCATGGCGAACGCATGCAGAAATGGGGACTTCACGAAATTCACGAACTCATTCCTTGGCATGTGGGAAAAGGGGAAGGCATGAGACAGATTTTATTTGTAAAATACAACCGGACCAGAGCGGCGCAGTTCCAGTTAAAGACAGAGATCGTGCGGGAGGACGAAGTTCTCACCGTTGAAAAAACGGCTCTCACAGAGGCTGGCGAGGCGCATATCCGCTCCTTCGGAGAAAAATATGAGAAGATCCGTGATCTGAATCCTGCCATCCGTTTCTTGAAGCCGGAATGGAAAAAGGATAAGAAGACGGTCTCCTTCCAGTACTTAAACGGCAAGACGGTCGGGGATGCCCTGGGCGAGGCTATCGTTATGGGCGAGGTTCCGTATCAGGAGCTTGAGACCGTGATGAAGGTGCTGTTCCCGGAAAATGCAGACGCGAAAATCTTTGAGGCGACACCGGAGTTCGAGACGGTATTCGGAAAAGTTCCGATGATCGACGATAAGGCAGCCGCGGTCTCCAATGTGGATGGGCTCTTCGAGAACCTGATGGTGCCGGAAAACGAGAACTGCATCTACGGAATCGACTATGAATGGGTATTTGATTTCCCAATCCCGGAGAAATTTTTGAAATACCGCGACCTCTTATATTTTTACAGACGCTACGAGAGAGTCCTCAACGTAAAAGAAGAGGATCTCTATGCCCATTTCGGGATCACAGGAGGAGAACTCCAGATCTTTGACGGCATGGAAAAGGCGTTCCAGTCCTATGTCCATGATGCAGGCTCCTTCGGCTACATGAAACAGTACGAGCAGCCGACAAAGACCGTGGAATTTCTTCTTGACCGCGAGAGCGAGCTCTACAAGGTAAAAGACTGGTGCGAGAACTTAAAGCAGGAGATCTCCGAGAAGGACATCACGATCATGAAGCAGCAGGAAGTCCAGCGTCTCACAAACAATCATGTGACGAACCTGGATGCCATCATCGCCAGCCTGAGAAGCGAGAACGCGAGAATGGCGGGAGACCTGCAGTACCTGTCGAAACATGAGGCGATCATGTGGAAAGTTCTCCGGAAATGCCACCGCGCTGTGGATAAAGTCATGCCGAAGGGCACAAGAAAGAGAAAGATCGCGGGGTACTTCAAGAATACCGTCTTTCATCCGGGAAAATACGGAAGGCTGTATTTCACAAAGGACGGAAGAAACAGGATCCGCGGCGACTTTAAGATCGGCGCCGGTTACTTAGAGCATGGAAAACTCCATTTTGACTATGTGGAGCACCCGACCGTGTCCATCGTGATCCCGGTCTACAACCAGATCCACTATACCTATGCCTGCCTGCTCTCAATCTTAGAGAACACGAAGGATGTGACCTATGAGATCATCATCGCCGATGACGTGTCCACGGACGCGACTAAGGAGCTGTCCCTGTACGCGGAGAATCTCGTGATCTGCAGAAACAAGACGAACCAGGGTTTCCTGAGAAACTGTAACCAGGCAGCGAAGGCGGCCCGCGGAAAATATGTGATGTTCTTAAATAATGACACACAGGTAACTCCGGGCTGGCTCTCATCACTCGTGAACCTCATCGAGTCTGATCCGACGATCGGTATGGTTGGCTCCAAGCTGGTCTACCCTGACGGACGTCTCCAGGAAGCGGGGGGAATCATCTGGAGCGACGGCTCCGGCTGGAATTATGGACGTCTTGACGATCCGGAGAAGCCGGAATACAACTACGTGAAGGATGTGGACTATATCTCTGGTGCGGCGATCCTGTTATCCAATGACCTCTGGAAACAGATCGGCGGTTTCCACGAGCTGTTTGCACCGGCGTACTGCGAGGATTCCGACCTTGCCTTCGAGGTGAGAAAAGCCGGATACCGCGTAGTCTACCAGCCATTGTCAAAAGTCATCCACTTCGAGGGCGTCTCCAACGGTACCGACGTAAATGGAACTGGTCTAAAGCGCTACCAGGTGGAGAACAGTAAGAAGCTAAAGGAAAAGTGGGCGGAGGAGTTCAAAAAGCAGTCTGTAAATACAGGCAATCCGAACCCGTTCCGTGCCCGTG
>ERZ791825.651-NODE-651-length-24366-cov-3.144667_pt1 | contig 24366 bp, 22 predicted proteins | sample MGYA00510298_ERZ791825 | MGnify/ENA primary metagenome ERZ791825 (study PRJEB30046, sample SAMN00792010) | human gut metagenome | study: EMG produced TPA metagenomics assembly of the A metagenome-wide association study of gut microbiota in type 2... | reverse complement strand
CCAGGATGGAGAAGTCGGCGGGGTCGTACTCCAAAAAGGCGGCCCCGGGGATGATGGGGAAGTGGATGAGGGCCACCAGCACGATGGAGATGGCGGCCAGCATGGCCATGGTGGTGAGTTTGCGGGTGCGGTTGGCGGTTTGTCTGTACATAAAAATCCCTCCGTCTTATGACGAAGGGATCTCATTCTTCTCTATACTTCCGTACCATCTTCCGGCAGTCCCCTTAAGAACACCACTGCCACCGGCAATGACAAAACCGCAGATAAAATATCGGACACCGGCTGTGACCACTGGATGCCCCGAATTCCCCAGAACGCCGTCAGGATCAGCAGTGCCGGAATGTAGATAGTGCCACTTCGGAAGGAGGCTAAGATCGTCGCCCTGCCGCCCTTTCCGATGGACTGAAACAGCATGTTGCCGCAGATACATACCGGAATAAACGGCAGTGTCAGACACTGGATCTGCAACGCATAAAATGCGATCTCATAGGCATCCATATCCGTAAGGAATTCCAGCAACAGCTCTCTGCGGAACACATACACCACCCCTGCAAACACTACCATGGTCACCAGGCTGGCGCACAGGGTGAACCAGAACGCTTTCCTTACACGGGAATACTTCTTTGCCCCGTAATTGAATGACGATACCGGCTGGAAGCCCTGACCGATGCCCAGTGCCACACTAAATACGAAATTGAAAATACGGGACACCACGCTCATGGCAGCAATGGCAATATCTCCGTAGACAGCTGCCTGTGCATTCAACACCATGGTGGACACGCTGGCCAGTCCCTGCCGCATCATACTGGGGAAGCCTGCTGTAAGAATATTCTTATGCACGGCAAATTCCCAGGTAAAATATTTCGGTGTCAGGCTGCTCTGGGTCTTTCCACGCAGGAAAAAGAATAACAGGATTCCAAAGGATATGTACTGGGAGATCATAGTGGAAAGTGCCGCTCCCCGGATGCCAAGATTTAAGCCCCACATAAGGATGGCATCTCCCGCCATATTTAAGATACCGCCGGAGACCAGTCCCACCATCGCAAGATTGGCATAGCCTTCATACCGGAGCACATTGTTCATCACACAGCTGGATGCCATTGCCGGTGCCGACACCAGAATATAGAAAGCATAGATTCTCGCATAGGGAAGGATGGTCTCCGTACTTCCAAGCAATCTGCACAATCCGTTCAGATCCAAAATACCGATCACCGCGATCAATACTCCGGCTCCCACCGCCAGATAAAATCCCGTTGCGGAAAAAGCTTTCGCTCGCTCCTTTTTATGAGCTCCTAACAACCGGCTGATATTGCTTCCGGCGCCATGACCGAACATGAATCCGAACGCCTGAATAATTGCCATCAAGCCAAACACCACGCCTACCGCTCCGGTGGCACTGGTGCCTAACTGGCTGACGAACCAGGTATCCACCATATTATACAGATTCGTGATCAGCATACTGATGGTAGTCGGCAGTCCCAGTTCCAGGACCAACCGTGCTACCGGTTCCCCGGTGAGCCGTTTATACTGTTTTTCCTCTTTTGACAATGTTGTATCACTCATATCACATAGCTCCTATATCATTACCACAGTTTCCATTCGGTTCTCTCTATGGTTTTACACTATTCTATGCCACAGTAATCCGCAGGCTGCTTCTGCCCGGTTTGAAATCATAATCCGTACCCATTCATCGTATCGCCAAAATAGCGTCTGCCCTACCGGCACGACGCTATTATAGATGATTCTCTTTGAAAATGTAAGCTCTTTCAGCTGCTTTTTTACTAAAATTTTATGTTCAGCCTCACAGCTTCTCACTGAAATAGCTCTTATAGCCCTCCCCGAAGATCTCCGTGGCACTGGTGACGATCATAAATGCCAGGGGATCCTCTTCCTTTACGATCTCCTCTGCCTTGGGAGAAATGTTTTTCTTCATGGCGCACATGATGACGCTCTTCTCCTTGCCGCTGTAAGCACCACTGCCCTGTACATAAGTCACACCAATGTCCAGCTCCTCCAACAATCTCCCTGCGATTTTTTCCGCATGGTCGCTGATAATATAGATCAGCTTCGCCTCATCACGGCCATACAATACCACATCCAGCACCACTGATGTGATAATGACCACGATACCGGCATACAGTGCCTTGTCAACATTCCGGAATACAAATGCCGATGCTATGACGATAACCACATCTGTCAGGAAAAACAATGCTCCCGTCTTGAGGTACGGGAATTTCAACCGCAGCAGCTTGATAATAATATCTGTTCCTCCCGTAGTGGATCCGGCCTTGAACACCCAGCCCATGGATACTGCCATCAGGGCACTTCCGGTCAGAGAGGCAAGCAATGGATCTGTGGTCACTGCTCCTACCGGTGTCAATAAGTTTGTAAATAATGAAGTCATTGCCGTACAATAGATTGTAGACAGAATAAACCGCAGTCCGAATTTCCAGATACCGATCAAAAGGATCGGTATATTAATGAGCAGCATCCAGGTACCGGTCTCAATGCCGAACAGACGATTTAAGATAATAGCAATACCGGTGATACCCCCGGGTGCCAGGGAGTTCGGATCCAAAAATAAACTGACGGATACCGCATAGACAAAGGATGCCACCGTGATCATCACATAATCCCAGAGCATCTGTAAGGGTGTCTTTTTGTCCAGTCTCTGTATTTCCAGTTCTTTTTCTGTCTTCTTTGCCATAACTTTTTTCTCCATTCCATACAAAAGCCGCATATCTATAATATGCGGCTTTTATCGGTGATACATTCACTTCTTTTCAAATCTTAAAACTTAGATATTGGCTCTTACCACTTTGGGCTGATAGCCTTCTTTTTCCAGAGCAGCAATGATCTCATTCTTATGCTCGGTGCCGAATGCTTCCAGTGTGATACGCAGCTCCACAGCAGCACTGCGGTTGATGGATACAAACTGGTTGTGCTCCAGCTTGATGACATTACCGTTGACTCCGGCAATAATACCGGATACTCTGCACAGCTCACCGGGCTTGTCGGGAAGCAGTACGGATACAGTGAAGATACGGTCTCTTAAGATCAGACCCTGCTGTACTACGGAAGACATGGTGATGACATCCATGTTACCGCCACTCAGGATAGATACAATACGCTTATCCTTCACATTTAACTGCTTTAAGGCTGCTACCGTCAGCAGACCGGAATTCTCCACGATCATCTTGTGATTCTCTACCATATCCAGAAAAGCTACTACCAGATCCTCATCCTCTACGGTGATCACATCGTCCAGATTCTTCTGTAAGTACGGGAAGATCTTGCTGCCAGGAGTCTTTACCGCAGTACCGTCTGCGATGGTGTTGACCTTGGGCAATGTGGTAACCTTGCCGTTCTTTAAGGATACCTGCATGCAGTTAGCTCCTGCGGGCTCTACGCCGATGACCTTGATCTTCGGATTCAGCAGTTTTGCCAGTGTGGAAACACCGGTTGCCAGTCCGCCGCCACCGATAGGAACCAGAATATAATCTACCAGCGGAAGCTCTTTGAAGATCTCCATGGCAATGGTACCCTGACCGGTAGCTACGGTCAGATCATCAAAAGGATGGATGAAAGTATATCCGTGCTCTTCTGCCAGCTCATATGCCTTTGCGCAGGCCTCATCATAGACATCGCCATGCAGTACTACCTCTGCTCCATAGCCTCTGGTACGGTTTACCTTGATCAGAGGTGTCGTGGTGGGCATTACGATGGTTGCCTTGCTTCCATAGCATTTTGCCGCATAAGCCACGCCCTGGGCATGGTTGCCTGCAGAGGCGGTGATCAGTCCCTTGGCGCGCTCTTCATCGGTCAGAGTGCTCATTTTGTAATAAGCGCCTCTTAACTTGTAAGCTCCGGTAAACTGTAAGTTCTCGGGCTTTAAGTATACGCGGTTGCCGGTCTGGGCACTGAAATAATCACTGTATACCAGTTTGGTCTCTAAAGTAACTTTTTTAACGATCTCACTTGCTTCTTCAAATTTCTCTAAAGTCAACATTTCTTCCTGCATTTTTCTTCCCATGCCTTTCTGTCACACTTTCTTTGGTCTGCCTGTTTATTATTCTTCCGCGTCTGTCTCTCCGGCTTCTTCCTCCGGCAGATGCAGTTCTCCGATGTCATCCATATTCACATCAAACAACGCATTTACAAATTCATCGGAATTGAATTTCTGGAGATCCTCGATGGATTCTCCCACACCGATATATTTTACCGGAACCTTCAGTTCGGACTGGATGGCCACAGCGATACCGCCCTTGGCCGTTCCGTCCATCTTGGTCAGGATGATACCCGTAAGATCCGCCACCTCACCGAATTCTCTTGCCTGCACCAGAGCATTCTGTCCCGTGGTGCCGTCCAGCACGATCAGATTCTCTCTGTGGGCATTGGGGAATTCCTTGTCGATGATACGGTTCATCTTACGAAGTTCTTCCATCAGGTTCTTTTTATTGTGCAGTCTGCCGGCGGTATCTACAAGAAGCACATCCACGCCTCTTGCCTTCGCCGCATTCACGGCATCAAACACCACGCTGGCGGGATCCGCACCTTCTTTTCCGCCGATCATGGGAACATCCGCCCGGGATGCCGACTCTGCCAGCTGGTCTCCCGCTGCGGCACGGAAAGTATCCGCTGCGGCAATAAGGACTTTCCTGCCCTCATCCTTTAATTTACCGGCCAGCTTGCCGACGGAAGTGGTCTTCCCCACACCGTTGACACCGATGACCATGATCACGGACTGTTCCTTCTCAAAATTATAGGCAGTCTCATCCACCTGCATCTGCTCCTTGATACTTTCAATCAGAAGCTGTTTGCATTCGGAAGGTTCCTTGATATGTTTTTCCTTCACCTGCTGTTTCAGTCTCTCCACGATAGCGGTGGTGGCATTCACACCGATATCTCCCATAATGAGGATTTCTTCCAGTTCTTCATAGAAATCATCATCAATAGCGGAGAAGCCGCTGAAGACCGAATCAATTCCCCGTACAATGTTGTCACGGGTCTTGGTCAGTCCTTCTTTCAGCCTCGCAAAAAAGCCTTTCTTTTCCTCACTCATCCGATTTCCTCCAATCAGCATTCTATCCAGAAAAACGCTTGCGTTTTTCTTGTATGAAACTTAGAACTTCTTCACGAAAGAGCCTTTGCTCTGAGTGATTAGAAGTTCTTTTCATACTCTAATCATCCAGATCTTTATCAATGAGGTTAACACTGACTAAAGTAGATACACCCTTCTCCTGCATGGTGATACCATACAGTCTGTCCACCTGTTCCATCGTACCGCGTCTGTGGGTAATGACAATGAACTGAGTGTTCTTGGTCAGCTTATGTAAATACTTAGCGAAACGGCCTACGTTGGAGTCATCCAACGCCGCCTCGATCTCGTCCAACAGACAGAACGGAGAGGGCTTTAAGTTCTGAATGGCAAACAACAGGGAAATAGCGGACAATGCCTTTTCTCCACCGGAGAGCTGCATCATGTTCTGAAGCTTCTTTCCGGGGGGCTGTGCAATGATGCGGATGCCTGCTTCCAGAATATCCTCATCCTCCATCAGTTCCAGGGTTCCCTTACCACCACCAAAGAGTTCTTTGAATACTTTATCGAACTCTCTGCTGATCTCCGCAAATTTCTCCGTGAACTGTTTGCGCATGGCAGTATCCAGTTCCTCGATAATGCCTTCCAGGGTCTTCTCCGCCTCTACCAGATCATCATGCTGGGTCTTCATAAAGGTATAACGCTCCATCAGATTCCTGTAATCCTCAATGGCGTTGACATTGACATTACCTAACTTCCGGATCTCATCTTTCAGACCGCTGATCTCACGCTTCATGGCGGGCAGATCATTCATCTCTTCATTGCGAAGGCCTGCCGCATCACTCAGGGTAATCTCATACTCATCCCACATGTAATTGATCTGGCCTTCGATATTGTCTTCCAGCTTTTTCTTCTGTTCACTCAGACGATAGACTTCTTTGTCCAGAGCATTCATGCGCTCTGACATTTCTTCTCTGCTCTGGAAGAAGCCTTTCTGCTTTGCAGACAGTTCTTCTTTCTTTGCAATATCCTCGTCCAGCTTTTTCTTGGAAGCATTCTGATTCTCATGGGAAGCCGCGATGGTCTTCTCAATCTCCAGAATGTTGTTTTTCTTGCGTTCCACTTCCTGTGCGTTTTCAGTCAGTGCCTGTAAGATCTCATTCAGTTCTGCCTGTGCACGCTCCAACTCGCCGCCTATACGGTCTACATTGGCCTGTTTGTAATCCAGAGCCTGACGCATCTTCTCGACTTTTACTTCCCATTCTCCGGCATGGGCGGAAGCTTCACTCTCTTCCAGTCTGCAACCTTCCAGTTCCTTCTGGAAGACAAGAATCTGTTCCTGAGTGGTTTTCTCCAGTTCTTCACTTGCAGCCAGTTCCTGTACGATTGATTCCTTGCTGGAACGGATCTCGAAGATCTTGGTCTCGATCTCCTGTTCCTCCAGCTTCAGGGACTGTGCACTCTCTGCCTCTTCTTCCATACGTTCTCTGGCCTGGGAAATATTTAATCTTGCGGTATTCTGCTCAATGGACTTGCGCTGCATCTCGGTCTTCAGTGCTTCCAGATCCATACGAAGTTTATTTCTCTTACTCTTGGTGTCTTCGATCTTCTGATTGTAAGTCGTGATATCCTCAGAGAGCTTTTTCACCTTTTTCTCCAGTTCATCCATCTCACGACGTCTTCCCAGAAGATTACTGTTATTCTTAAATGCACCACCGCTGATGGCACCGCCGGGAACTAAGAGTTCGCCTTCCAATGTGACCATACGGATGCCGTAATCGAATTTTCTTGCGATCTTCACGGCATTGTCCACGTTGTCTACGACCACGATACGTCCCAGCATGGCCTTGGCCACATTGCGGTATTCTTTTTCCGTATTTACCAGTTCATCCGCCATACCGATGACACCTTTTTCCTTCAGGGCCTCGGGATTTTTGAATTCCTGAGGTTTGGTAATACTGGTCAGGGGAAGGAATGTGGCTCTTCCGAGGCGGTTCTGCTTTAAGAATCCGATCATATGCTTGGCGGTCTCTTCGTTATCCGTTACGATATTCTGAATATTACCACCCAGAGCGGTCTCGATAGCGGTCTCATATTTGGCTTCTACCTGAATAATATCCGCTACAACACCGATGATACCTTTTTCTTTTTCCTTCTGCTCCATGACCTTCTTGACGCTGCCACCGTAGCCGTCATACCGCTCGGTGATATTGGTCAGGGCTTCCAGTTTGGACTGCTCCTGATGGAAACGGTTCTGTGTCTCCCGCAGCTTCGCATCTAAGCCTGTGAGATTCTCACGGATATTGCCCAGCTCCAGTTCGGATGCTGCTTCCTGTTCGGTCATCTGCCGCAGTTCTTCGGTCACAGTCTCGAAGGTCTCTTCCAGCTTCTTGATTGTCTCTTCTCTGGCAGCCTCATCGGATTTGGCACGAAGCAGTCTGGAATTCAACTCTGCCTTGCGGATATTGATCTGCTCCATCATAGTATCGAAACGTCCCATCTTGGACTTGATGGTAGCCCGCTGGTTCAGCTCGCCGATGATGGTATTTTTCCCGGCCTCAATATTATTATTGAGTTCGGTGATCTTGTTCTGGATAGCTTCCAGGTCGGCCTTTGCCATGGCTGCCGCCTCTGCGATCTCCTGTACCTGAGTATCCGTATCCTTTTTATCGGTTAAAATATCCTGTTTTTCTTTTTCTTTGCCGGCGATTTCTTCTTCCAGGGCTGCCTTACGATTGTTCAGATGGTTCTCACTGCCGTGAGCGGAATTGATCTGCTCTTTTAAGACATTGATCTCACCTTCCAGTTTGCCCCGCATCAGGCCGGTATCCGTCAGTTGCTCTCTGGCGACTTCAATGGCTGCATCCAGGCTTTCGATCTCCTGCTGGATCCGCTCGTATTCTTCCTTGATACCTTCGTACTTTTCACTGGTCTCGTTCAGTTCATTGCTGGCCAGATTATATTTTTCTTCCATGGAAGACAGCTGTTCTCTGAGTTTCTTATTTTCCAATAAGAAGACATTGATATCCAGAGTCTTTAATTCTTCCTTTTTCCTCAGATAGACCTTAGCCACCTCGGATTGCTTCTCCAGAGGGCCTACCTGCTTTTCCAGTTCGGACAGAATATCATTCACACGCACCAGATTCTGTTTTTCGTTCTCCAGCTTTGTCTGGGCTGCTGCTTTTCTGCGCTTAAATTTCACGATTCCAGCAGCCTCGTCAAACAGTTCACGCCGTTCCTCGGGTTTACCGCTTAAGATCTTGTCGATCTGGCCCTGTCCGATAATGGAATAGCCCTCCTTACCGATACCGGTATCATAGAACAGCTCATTGACATCCTTTAATCTGCAGGGAGTACCATTGATCAGATATTCACTTTCTCCGGAACGGTAGATCCGTCTCGCCACTGTAACTTCGTCATAGTCGATCGCCAGCTGGTGATCGCTGTTGTCCAGAGTAATGGCAACATAGGCGTAGCTCAACGGTTTTCTGGTCTCTGTTCCCGAGAAAATAACATCCTGCATGCTGGCACCACGCAACTGCTTGATGCGTTGTTCTCCCAGCACCCATCTTACCGCGTCCGCAACGTTACTCTTACCGCTGCCGTTAGGTCCTACGATACCGGTGATTCCGTTGTGGAACTGAAATACGATCTTATTGGCAAATGATTTGAACCCGTGGATCTCAATACTTTTTAAATACATATCCTCTATCCCTCAATAGCAGAAGCGCCTCATAAGCTGCCTGCTGTTCTGCCGCTTTTTTTGTTCTTCCCTGCCCACGGCCAAGGCATTCTCCCTCCATGTCGATCTCTACCACGAAAGTCTTGTCGTGTTCCGGTCCGCTCTCCTCTAACAGCCGGTACTCGAACTCTTTTTTGAGTTTCCCCTGAATCAGTTCCTGGAGATTACTCTTGCTGTCATAGAAGAGACGCTTGTCCTCTAAATCCGACAGAATGAAGCGGTCAATAAAAGCCTTGGCAGGCTGCATGCCACCGTCCAGATAAATGGCACCAATCATGGCTTCCATACCGTCAGAGGTGATGCTGTCTCTGCGTCTGCCGCCGGTATTCTCTTCGCCCTTTCCCAAAAGCATAAACTGTCCCAGTTCCAGGTCTCTGGCACAGAATGCCAGGGAAGGCTCGCACACCATGGAGGCGCGCATCTTGGTCAGCTCGCCCTCGGGAACATCCGGGTGTTCCCGAAACAGGAAGTCGCTGGATACCAGCTCCAGTACGGCATCTCCCAGGAATTCGATGCGCTCATAGTTCTCTGTCTTGTTGATCTTTTGTTCATTGGTATAGGAGCTGTGGGTCAGAGCCTGCTTCAGCAATGCTTTGTTGTGAAAGCAATAGCCGATGCGCTGCTCCAGCACGTCCATTGTATAACCATCCAACATTTTCTTGTCCTCACTATATTCCGTAGTCCCGGCTATGGTAAGAAACGCGGCACGCTCGTACTTTAGTACGATGCACTCATGTCGCAGAGCGTAACGGTACATAGGCGTGGAAAATACCCACGCAATGCGTCCCTTGGGACGCTATGGTACCGACGTCTGCTTACGGCGCGCTTATTCTTAACCATAGCCGTGCCTACTGGACTACATAATTACCCTCACCATGCCTATTCATAAATGGCTGTCAAGTGTGTCCCGTTTTACGGAACACATCGTATAAAAACAGAGGGGAATGACCTCTTGTGCGAGCAAGCTCTCACCGGAGTCATTCCCTCTATTTTTGCATGGCTCGTAGCTTTACTAGTTCACTGCGTTCTTGATCATCTCTACTGCTTCTTCTACAGTAGTAACCTGCTCTGCAGACTCTGCCGGGATCTCGATATCGAACTCTTCCTCGATACCCATGATGATCTGGTATACATCCAGGGAATCAGCACCCAGGTCATCCTGGAAAGTGGTCTCCATGGTGATCTCATCGGGATCTACATTTAATACCTCAGCAATAATTTTCTTTAACTTTTCGAATTCCATAACAGTTCCTTCTTTCCAAATATTTTGTAATTTTAATTATTTTCTGCAGCCTTATCTTCCAGACCGATCTGCTCTTTGATCTTTTCGTTGATCTTCTCTTCCTTAAATGCGATGCATTGCAGGATGGAGTTCTTCACTTCCACAGCCTTGCTGCTTCCGTGGGTCTTCACTACCAGACCGTTTAAGCCAAGCAGCGGAGCTCCTCCGTACTGGGAGGTATCGAAGCTCTTCAAGGTCTTCTTCAGCGCGGGCTTTACTAACAGTGCGCCGATCTTACTGCGCAGTGTGGACATCATTCCCTGCTTTACCTGATGCAGCAGTGCGGAGCTGACGCCCTCGTACATTTTCAGTACCACATTGCCGACAAACGCTTCACAGACGATGACATCTGCCACACCTGCCGGAATATCTCTGGCTTCTACGCTTCCAATAAAGTTGATCTCGGGACAATTCTTCAACAGAGGGAAAGTCTCCTTGACCAGCGCATTACCCTTTTCTTCCTCAGCACCGATATTCACAATACCGACTTTGGGATTCTTAACGCCCATAACGCTTTCCATATAGACACTGCCCATCTTGGCAAACTGTACTAACATGGAAGGTCTTGCGTCCACATTAGCACCACAGTCCAGCAAAAGGCTGACACCGTTCTCCGTAGGGATCAGGGGAGCCAAAGGAGGTCTCTCCACGCCACGGATACGGCCTACGATCACCTGTCCGCCTACCAGTACTGCACCGGTACTTCCTGCGGATACGAAAGCATCGCATTCACCGTTCTTCACCATATACATGGCTTTGCCAATGGAAGAATCCTTCTTACGGCGGATCGCCATAACCGGAGGTTCTGCAGTCTCGATGACTTCTTCGGCATGTACGACTTCCAGCTGTTCTGCATCGTAGGTATATGCCTTTAATTCTTCCCGGATCACCGGCTCCTTACCTACCAGGAATACTTTGACACGTTTGTCCGCATTGACAGCCTCTACAGCGCCCTTTACGATCTCGGTGGGAGCATTATCTCCTCCCATCGCATCTACAGCAACATTTACATATTCTGCCATTTCGTCGTTCCTTTACCTGTTTGTGTTTATCCGCTTATCATCAAACCGCTCCGTGGATCGCACCAAACAGTTTGATGATGGCAGATTCATTCTTACTATACTAAAGGCGTATATAAAAAGCAAGTGATTTTTTTGTGAAAGCAAAAGGAGACTCCTTTCGGAATCTCCTCTTTTCTTTTCACTTAATTTCGCTTCATTGATTTATAAATTAATCAACGCTTACGACCTGCTTCTTATTGTAAGAACCGCAAGCCTTGCAAACTCTGTGAGGCATCATCAGTGCACCACATTTGCTGCACTTTACCAATGTAGGAGCGCTCATTTTCCAGTTTGCTCTTCTCTTATCTCTTCTACCTTTGGAAGATTTATTCTTAGGACAAATAGACATCGTTACACCTCCTTATTCGCGTTGAAGATATCTTGGATTGCTGCCATACGAGGATCCGGTACGAAAGTATCGCAACCACATTCCTTCAGATTCCTGTTCTGACCACATACAGGGCAAATACCCTTGCAGTCTTCCTTACACAAGATCTTTGCCGGCCAATTCACCAGAATTTCATCGTACACAAAAGCCTCTACATCCAGCTGCCATCCATCCATAAAGCTCTGCTCGGTATCTTCTTCCTCACTTACTTCCGCTTCCGGAGAATAAACGATTCTGTCAAACTTAAGCTTCATTGCTGTAGGTACTTCAGTAAGGCACCTGTCACATTTCGTATCAAAGGTAAGCTCTGCAGTACCGGTTACTTTTGCCTTGTTCACACCGATGTTGGTAAAAGTAAGGGTAACGGGTGTCTTCTCCGTAATGGGGAATTCTCCCTGGCGGCTCTTAAAGCTTGTCATCTCAAGCGGAATGGCAACAGTTTCTACCTTGCCTTCGGATGTTAATACATCAGATAAACTTACTAACATAGCGACTCCTATGCAATATGTTGCGTAGAAAACACAAGTCTCCTACGATGTGTTGATTCACACACTGACTTATTATACATAGGCAATACTCTTTTGTCAACAAAATTTTGTAGGATTTTCATACAATTTTTGTATTCTATGTCCGCCTACTTTTCCAGTCCGTAACTGCGGATCGTCCATCCCATCTCATCATATCCAAATGTCATAAACAGATAAGATAATGAGTCCTCCTGTACCGGCCGGAACTCTACTTCCACCGTACAGTTACCCTTGCTGTCCGTATCCACCCCGGAAAGTCCCTTGATGCCCATGATCTCAACTTCGCCTGTGTATTCCTCCTGAAAATATGTATTTGTGAAATCCTTTGCGATCCGGTACACAGCCATTCTGTCTGCTGTTCTCTCCACTTCATCCAGTATTTTCAGTTCATCATCACCGCTCATAAGACCGTATCTCAGATTTAAGAAATAATATATTTCTATGTCATCAGGCCGTTTTCCCTCTTCCGACCATTTCACATACTGCTCCGCCTGTTCGTCGGATACATTTTCCTGATTGGAAAATACGATCATAATGAGTGACATTCCCTGGTCTACCTCTTTCTTTTCGATAATATTCAGGGAGTGAAAATACATTTCCTTATAGTCTTCCTCCACTGTCCCGGCATCTATATTGCCTCTGAGCAAATAATAGGTACTTCCGTCAAATTCCGCATAAGAAAGGATCCATTTTTCATTATAGCAGTAATTTACCATCAATAATTGTGCCGGATTCCCCTGTGTGGACTGCTCATAGAATTCATCCAGCAGTTCTGCCCCGCTACACTCCTCGAATTGAGTACTTAACACATACACCGGGTAGGCCTTCAGATCTTCCATATTAAAAGGAAGTTTTGACATTTCCTGTAAAATCACTTCTGGATTTCTTTTCCCTTTTAGGTTTTCCAGAATATTATCGGTCTGCACAAAGTTTTCCGCTTCCTGCACTGCCTCCTGTGTCTGTTCGTCTGTCTGTTCGACAGTGCTGGAGGTACTTACCGTTTCACTTTCCTGCACGACATTTTTACTCTCAGTTTCCTGCGTTTCTCCGCCGCAGGCTGTAAGAAATATACATACTAAAATCACTCCGGTCAGACTTTTCATCTGCCAATATTTTTTGCTTGTCTTCATATTGCCATCCCCCAACCTGTAATTATCATACTGCTGCATCAAATTTCCATGAACAAATGCACATGGGAATCAATTAAAATTTTCTTATTTCTTTTGCCAGACTAAACGGGATGATTTCTCCCGGTCTTGTCTCAGTATATGCCTTTTCCTTATGCATATACTCTACAATATCTTTTGCTCTGTAAGCACTAAACTTCATAATCACCTTGTCAAGAATGCTCTTTTCTCTGTCAGTCAATACGGAATAGTCCATATTGACAGTCGGATAGATATGAAGCATGGTATCACAGCTATAGCTCATTTCTTCCTGAATATTCAGTTTCTCCAGATTCATCAAACTGTAATGTCCAACCGGAAGCGCTCCCATAGCTTCATGTCTGTATACCATGCCTGTCATTGCCAATCCATTCTCAATAAAAGCCAGCACATCCGAATACCAAAGCATTTTCATCAATTTCACTTTAAACAGGTTATCTGTTTTCTCAGCAATATAGGAAATCATCGCCTCAATCTTTTCAATATTCAACATCGTAAATCCATTGGAATCCGAAGGTTCTTCAAAATTTGCATATTCACTCTCAAATGTTTGTCTGGTAAGAAATTCTTTTCCGTAAGAATCCAGCTTATCCACTATATGAGATCTGATTTCTACACGTTTTGACATCGTAAATTTGTCAGCATTCTTCTTTAAGAACTCTAATGCCTGGAGAGGATTATCCTTTATCAGTCGAAGCATGGTATCATAGGCCTCATCCTGAATTGCCTTACTTTCATAGCGGGAAATGGTCGCTTCTCCCCAACCTAGCAATTTTGCAAGATCTACCTGTGACAGACCATAGCTTTCTCTTAGTGCAACAATTTCTGTTGATGTAAGAAGTCCCATCTTGACACGATATGCATTCCTTGCATTCAAAAGATTCTCATTTGTCATTGCAGCTGTTTCAAATTCATTTTCATCTTCATCCGCATTTGCACAAAAATAAAATCTCTCCTCGTAGAATACTTCTTCTCCTTTTATTGTAATCGATGTTGTACGTTTTCTTTCTTCGATTTCATGCATTTTATCACATAATGGACAGTTCATGTGAACTTTTCTTATTAATATAGAGTTTTCCATTTTCCTACCTCCCAGTATTATTCCGCATTTATGCATAAGGAAATGTCATACGCCCCTTCGCATAATGAAACGATACACATAAAATATGCTTTCTCTGATCTCCCTTTATTTTTAACTTCACATATACCAGTTTACTGTCTATATCTTTTCCGAACACAAACAATAATGGCGGATTCACATCATCCCTGTCTATCTTCGTTTCTGAATACTCTTCCAGTTTTAGTTCCTTTAATCTGGCAATTACATCATCTATATCATAGTCGAGATCCAACATTGTATATGGAGTAGAGTATATTTGATCTTTCCCCTGTTTTTTCTTTCGAATCAGTATCATGTCTGTATTTATGTCAAAATCATCTTGTCCTAACAAGTCTTTTAATTCCTTCAGGAAAGCAACTACTTCTCTTTTTTTCGATTGTACACTAAGAAATATATAAAACACCTCCGTTTATTCTTCTATCAATTGATTGTATATCTATACTTTGATGCTATGTCAAGTTATGGAAATATTATTTATAAAAAAGAAGTATATAAATACATATATTTTCAAGCACAAAAAAAACGGAGCCCCGTCTTCCGTCGTAGTACTATGAAAGTTCCGACGTTTTCAAATCGCCCCATACCTTTCAAACCGCTCATATATCTAAAAAAGCTTGATTTTATTGAAAAATTCAATGTCCTTACAGGGCATTTTTTGTTAATTTTTTGGTATGTTGTATAATAATAGTACTACATAGCACTCTATCAGGCGGGGCATATGGCATACTATTTACTGCGGACCGTCCATCCCATCTCCTTGTTGGCACAGCCTGTCAGAAAGATCAAATTTACATATACCAAAACCTAAAACACTGATATTCAATATAGTAGTTATAGTTTTCACTTTTCATTATATTTTTCTATCATTTCTTTTTTTAGGCCAACTAACGCATCCATTCCTTTCTGGGTTGTAGCAAAAAATTCATTTTCACAAACTTGATTATATTTTACATATGTGGATTCACCACCTGTTTCACAAATATTATTTTCATGCTCTTGATATGAAAATATTGGTGTGAATGCATTTTCCACATACACCTGATATACAGGAATCTTCTCTCCAAGACCATCTGCCTGATTTTCGATAAAAACTAAATATTCCCCTCCCACTTCCATTATATTAACAAATCCTCTTTCGATGGAATATGGCTCTGAATATAAACTAAGTGACCAACGGCTGCAAGTAAGATATATATCTTGTCCCACCGCAGGCTCTGTTCCCTTATAAACATCTTCCACTTTGACCAGTTGCCTGCTTGTTCCTCCTATATGCTCCACATCTCCCAGTACAGATACCCGTATAATAACTGGGACCTGCGGTAAATTTACCGATAAATTCTCTGTCTCTTCAAGACATATATTTTCTGGAAGCTGTGCTACGTAAAGCTCATCTAAATATGACTTATCTTCTGCTATATTAGTATACGTTCTTTTTTCAAATATACCAAATACAGTTATCACTATAACAATTAGTAAGATAAAGCATGAACCCCATTTGCATTTCACAGTTCTGTCCCCTTTCTTTCAATGCGGCCATCTGCAATTTTATATACCTGGTCTGCCAATATCTTCATATCCTCCTGATTATGACTGGCTAAAAGAATTAAGGCTCCTCTTTCTTTTTCCTGTTCAATTAATTGTCTTATTTCCTTTATTCCTTCTTCATCCAGTCCGTTTGTAGGCTCATCCAGCATGATAACATCTGGCTTCTCCATGATGGCCTGTGCAATCACCAGTCTCTGCTTCATTCCCATTGAGTATTTACCAAATACCCTTTTGTCAGCCGGGTCAAGTCCAACCCGTTGTATTGCTTCTTCTACTTCCCGCTTACCAATCACTCCCTTTAACTGCGCAAGATATAATAAATTTTCCACTCCTGTCTTATTGGGATACAAGCCGGCATGCTCCAAAACAATCCCCTGACTTGGTAAAACAGCAAAGTCTTTGTGCAGTTCTTTATCATTCCAATAAATATTACCTGAATCAATCTTCATCAGACCCGATAATGCCCGAAACAACATGGTTTTTCCAGATCCATTTCTGCCCCAAAATCCATATATATTTCCTGTTTCCATTTCCAGACTGATGTCATTGAGTATTGTCTTACCCTTTATTTTTTTATGAATATTGTTTGCAATTAATTTCATATCAAATTGTCTCCATTTCCATGTCCTCTGCCAGTAAATCCTTCTTCTGTATCAATTGTCCTCCCATCAATACAGTAACTATACAGAATAGAGCCGGAATCAATATCGAAGTAACTAAATTCAAAGAATATCGGCTGTTGGCTAACTCAACTTCTAACAATGTGCTGCGATGCCATCCTAAAACGGTATGTGCTACTGGATTCAACCACAAAAAAACATATATGATGTCTTGTTTGATTTGCATTTTCGTCAATATATTTATGATACTGAGTGCTGCGGTACAAGTCATTTGCACAACCATAACCAATGTGAATGCAGCACTGCTTCCAATATTGATCGCAAGTAAATTAACTAACAGCACCAGGGTAAAATTCCATAACATAAAAATCAGAGCATGGCATCCCAATAAAATAAATCCACCTACGCTAAAAATCACCTGATATCGCAATACAGAAGCAATAGCGGTTGTGCTTAGAAATACCAGTTCAAATATGCATATGAAATTAATTAACTGTAACATTTCCTTTCCATACCATTTCATTCGATTCGGGCACCGACTAAACACATAGATACTGGCTGTGCAGAAATGACCATACAGCTTATTCCCAAAAACCAATATCATAATATAGTTTGGCATCATACGAAGCATAAATCCAATTAACTCCACTAAATTGCAACTCATGCTGAGTTCACCTCTGGATCCACTTAATTGTAATACCAGTTCTGATAGCGTTATTACTCCGTCAAACGGTCTGATAAAACCAAGCGATATGCAAATTCCGGAAAGTATTCCAATTAAAATTACTACTCTTTTTTCATGATGCATATTACCATTTATCCTTATTCCTTCCATAAAGGTAAAAACCGAATATTGTTATTATTATAATTCCTACCCCCATCAGTGGAACGATAATATTTTTAGGGGTATCATCAAAAAGAAGCAAATACTTATACCAGCTTAATGAACTCTTATTTCTATCCAGAATATTAAGATATGTAGTCGCATTCAATAGAACAAAAGTCGGTAAGATCAGCAACGTGCGATATTTAACCGTCAAAGCAAATGAGATTGCTACGGGAAGCGTACCAAGGATTCCTGATACGACACCAAAAAATAGTGTTGTAAGAATTGCATACAAACCAGGAGATGCTATATAGATTGCGCTGCCTATGTAATTATGAACCATTGTGGCATAATCTGTATTGTAAATGCTTAAATTTGATAAATCTCTTATTGCATTCATGGGAAAAGATAGCATATTCATTAGTATTTCCAGCATAAATGGAACCGTAAAAACTATTGTTGTTGTAAAAAAAGATGCCCACAATTTACTTTGTAAATAACGATTTTTCCCTGAACGATAAATCATGTATACTTCTTCTTTTGTCTGCTGTTCTTTAGTATAAGAAAAACCAGCAGGTACAGCAACCAGGATAGGGTAAATCATCACAATTAATAATTGAATGTTTGCACTAAAATATACTTTATTCAGGCTGAGCGCTAATAACTTCATTGGCTGATACATTTGTGAAATATCAGTACCTCTAAATGTGAGAACATTCGTTATATAATTCCCCAGCACTACCGCTAGAAGTAATATAAATGTCAGACTTGCTTCTTTTTGTTTTAATAAAAAAATGGTTTGCTTCTTAATCACTTTTATTAACATACAATTTCCCTCATATAACTTGGGATTAAATGCTTTATTATGCACTTAATCCCCAATTTTTACAGCTTATCTTCCATCGTAAGAAACAGTTGCATATGCAGCTGCACTTGAGTTACCTCTAAATTCAAAACCCACAAATATGTTTGATGCCTTAACATATAACAGATTTTCTTTAGAAATACAATTGAGCATTTGGAAACTTCCCATTAATCGTATTAATTTCCTTTTGCTCAAGTAGTTACAGCAATAACCGTTTCCATTTTCTCCATGTCTTTCGTTGTCACCAATCTTATCTGGATGCGCTGTACCTGACAGAAAAAGAGATTGAAAATATCTTTGAGTTTACCATGCTGACTGACCGCTGAGTACTAGATTTTCATACAATTTTTATTATCGCAGCATCATTCCATTTTCTGGCAGTTTTAAGACAAGTCTGTCTGCTATTGAATTTTAGAACTTCTCCTTAAAGGAAATGTATCAGTTGTTTTACAACTACCGTAGATCATTCTCTATCTATCCAATATAAATATACATCTTCCAAGCAGGGATAAACTTCTTCCACATTACCTGTTTTCAAGGCATCGGCACTGATGATCCTCAGTCGATGTCCTTTTTCTGTTAATGTAACACTTATGATCCTGGCTCCACTGTTCTGGTATTCTTCCCCTTCCCTCTCTGTAACCAACACATTATAAACTTTATGTTCCAATTCAGCCAAAAATTTCTGCGGAGTATCCCTCCGGACAATCTTCCCATTCTTTATCAGCAGTATCTCTCTGGCCATGTTTTCCACATCCGCTACTACATGTGTGGCTAAAAGGACAATCTTATCCTTTGCACAGCCACTGATAAAATTTCGTATCCGGATTCTTTCCTCCGGATCCATCCCAGCCGTTGGTTCATCCAGAATCAATATCTCCGGATCATTTAATAGCGCCTGTGCCAGCAGGATTCTCTGTTTCATATACCTGAAAAGTATTTCAGCTTTTTATACCGTTCCTCTTTGAGATTGACGACCTCTAACAAATTTTCAATCTGTTCTCTGGCATCTTTTCTGTTCATTCCTTTTAAAGCAGCCATATACCAAAGGAACTTTTCTGCAGTAAATGCTTCATAAAGACTCTGCTGCTGTGGCATATACCCGATCTTCGCCCGGTAATCCGCTCCCATCTTATAAATATCTTCTCCGTCTGCCGTTATGCTTCCCTTATCCGGGCGCAAATTATCCGTCAGCATACCAAACATTGTACTTTTCCCTGCGCCGTTGGGACCCAGAATCCCATATATCCCCGGTGTAAAATCTGCAGATACGTCATTTATTGCATACGTTTTCCCATGATCATAGCTTTTGTATAGATCTTTTATTTTTAATTCCATAATGTACCCTTTATATCATATTCAACAGAATCATGTGGCTGCTTCGTTTAAAATACAAAAGCAGCAATACAACAATAATCAATATGCCGCTTCCCATCAGCAGTGCCGGAATTCTCTGTTTCAACTTTTTGTACAATGTCCGCCCCAGGATTCCTACTGCCAGAAAGCTTCCGAATTTCAGGACAAATACGAAAGTCTCATACCATCCCAGTGTTATGCTGCTTTCGCAGTTCCAATTTACCAGATTACACATTTTCTGCCCTGCTGTGGCAAATCCATCAATATTCTGCAGCTTTAAAAACAATGGTGCAGCCATTACCAGATAGACAAATACTACGCATATGATCGCTGCCAGATCCTTACTTCTCTCCAGAACTTCTCTTCCTCTCCGGGTAGAACGGATCAGCGGTATCAGGTTGCTCTCCTCTCCTGCTCCGTAAATCCCTCCCAGTAAAAACAGCAACAGAACCGCACCTACGTACCAGGTAAGCACTTCATGGGTAACATTTCCCCATATATCCAGGTAAGCTTTTTCATCCAGTAAATATTTTTCCGAAAGTTTACCCTCTTTTTCTGATAGTCCCCGGATCTGATCTGTCAGCTCCTGAAAGCCCTCATGCAAACGCTGCCATTCCAACTGCATCAGTAACCGATCTATTTCATCCGTCCCTGACATTTCAGCTGATTCCCGACTGGACTCCTGTAACTGCTCCAACCGCCTTTTTTCGTTTTCCACCTGCTCCAGGGTCTCCTCCGTCAGCTGTCCGGAAAGATTTTTCAGGTACATATGGTAGGCGGCATCTTTCGCCGTCGCATAGTATTGTGGCGCATATACAGCAAAAACATTCTGCATCATAAGCCACAGGGCAATTATGATCACAATTCCTTTTTTCTGTTGGATCAATAGTTTATAAAATTCATAATATACAAGATTCCTTCTATGCCCTAGTACGCTCCATTTTTTTCGTAACCTGATAATCAGCGTTTCCAGCCGGCCACTGTCACTGATCTGGCAGGTTCTATGGAAAAGGTTTATTCCGCTGGCACAGCATACCACATAAATAATCAGGAAGACACTGACCGCAACTTCATTTTTTCCTATGGCATGTCCCCCAAAATTGAAATTAACATAGCTTCCCAGCGCCTGTCTCATATCCCAATAGAAAAAAGGATTTATAATCTTACATACCCGCAGGGTTCCCGTGACAGCAATGAAATGGTACGCTGCATATTCGCATATCATAGGAAGCATCATGACAATGAAAGCTCCCGTTTCCGATTTCACCAGCATGCCCGCCATAAAAAGAACAGACCCTGTCAGCAGGGACAGTCCCACACGAAGAAAAATAAGCAGTCCTATGGCCTGCCCTACGCTTAATACATACGGGCAGTTGCGGAAAAGAGAAACCGACTGTACGGGTCTGTTCATATTGCCATATCCATACATCCATTTCAGGAACAAAACAACACTGGTTTCCTGTAACAAGGTATACAGTACTCCCCCCGATAATAGCAGAAACAACTTGGAATACGCCGTTACATGATGTCCGTTTTTACATCCTTTAATAAGAATAAAAAGCTTTCTATTTCTCTCATAAAATAATAAATACCACGTCAATACTCCCTGAAAAGAAATAGCAAAGAAAATACCGTACTGATACTCCGCCAATGCCTTTATTCCAAAACAGTTGTCCACTGTCACAGAAGCTTTCGCAACTGCCGAAAAATCGTGACAAGTCTTGCGGATATTATCCGTCAGATAATGATTTCCTTCGGAGATCACATTTTCCATGGCCTTTGACCTGTCCTGCATCTGTGAAATAAATTCCCGATAAGAGTCCAGATACCGTTTCTGTTCCTCCAGATCAGCCTCATAGAAGCCTAACTCGTCCGCCTGTTCATTTCCTTCACAAAACGCAATATATTGATCTTTTTGCTGATATACATAGACATAGGCCGCTTCTTTTTTCTGAATCATAAAAAGCAGGAATAGATTCCCCACAAAAAGTCCAATAAATGCAATCCATAGCGGAATCTGCGTCATCAGCTTTTTTATTTCATATCCTGTCAACCTCATGCAAATTGCCCCTTTAACGATCCATGATCTCCGTCAGTGTAATCGTTTTCCCCCGGTACTCTCCAATTTTTTTCTCCCAGCACTTTACTCCCCATGTACCGTCTTCTTTCTCATAAGTAAAGTACATTCTGTTTCTGTCACCTACCGGAAATCTCTGTGCTCTCCCGTTTTCATTTAATGGTGTCATAAAGGTATCTACGATCTGCATGTCCTTGTCATACACAACATATTTTCCCGGATTCCGAAGCCAATCATCAATGTCCTCCATCCAGTCATCAAAAAAATATAAATATTCGCCATCACTCAAAAAATAACCTGCCTGAGGTACATCTTCCAATAACACCTTCAGATTGGATCCATCCAGATCAGCAATATATACCGGCATCGGTTCATCACCTCTTTTTTCATCATCATAGGGATCCAGAATGATCTGATCCTGCCAGAATTGTACCCCTAAAATATGCACCGATTTCGGCATATCCGGAATCTGTAATTTCTCAATTTTGTCCGCCTGTATATCATATACAAAGGTTTTATTATATAACCTGTCGTAATCGTAACCATTATTTTCTTCCTTCTGGGAATCTCCCTCTTTGGGCAGCATAGAAATAATTTCAAAATACACATAATTTCCATAAGCCTGAAGATTTCCCCAAGTAAGCACTCTCAGATTCTCCTCCGCAGTATAGACGGTCTCCGGTCTATGAAAAAAGGTATTTAATGATAACCGTTTTATCGTACATTCAACCTTTATCTCTTCATCTTCCTCATAATACCTTTTTTCCGCATAATATAAGTTGTTCCTATGTATGATCCAGTTCACAATAATGCTGGATTTTCCATCCCATTTGTACACAACATCTTTCGCTGTTCCGTCCAGAGCATAGCGGTATAATATCCTTTCATCCGTTTCGTAACAGCTCAACGGAATACAATAAAGATAATCTCCGCATTTTGCAATTGCGATATCTTTATCCGGATTAATATTTGCCAGTTCCTCCAAATCGACAGAGGCATTACACTCTTTTATTTTCTGCTGATCCGTCTCTCTGTCATGTAAGCAGTCCACCTTATTACACAGCGGAACTAAAACATCATTACCTTCTTCCATGTAATAGATAAAACCATTCTTGTATATATATACGATGTTATCGCTTCCCTGCTGGACTTTAGGAAATGCTATGCTATCCGACCATTGTCTGTATTGATAGTCATAGTTTTCTACATAAGTGTCCGGCATTGCCTTGTTGGCACAGCCTGTCAGAAAGATCAAGTTTACTATTATAAGATAGGTTTTTATTCTCCGCATAGCATCTCCTGTTTTGTCCATTCCGTTGGTCATCAATTGATTATCTGGTCCATCTTGTAATATCCATCCAGTATCCAGAAGGGAATTGTGTCACAGAAACCTCGTGTACACCTCTTACATCCAAAAATGCCGCCGTTGGCTGTTCGATTACAGAGATGTCTACCCTTGCAGTTGCTCCGCCTCCTAATTTGCTAAATGTGTATTATAAACCATATTCTTAATATCTGCACATCCGTCTGCTCTATTGTACTTGTTTTTTCTTACCTTCCTCCATTTTCTAAAATATTTCTTTTACTTGTCGATCAAACATGCTTGATAATTCATATTTACCACAAATTATCTCTCTAACTCAATTGAGCAGATGGAAACTTCCCATTAATCGTATTAATTTCCTTTTGCTCAAGTCCCTTAATAAAAGATTTCATAGCAAAAAGAGTAGGTTGCATCCGTAATTTTTCTATAGATGCAACCTACTCTTTAACTTAAACTATTCTTTATAAAGTACACCAGTATACGTAGCTACTGTTTGACTTGTAGTATATGAATATTTACTTATTGTAAGAACCCCTGAGTAATAGCTTCCATTAATTTTTTCTCTCCATGAAATTTCTTTCTGTGGTTTTACAACCCCTGAATATATCACTTCCCTCGTCACACTAACACTTGCTCCGCAAAGGACAATGTCGTTTTCCGCCAAATCTTCTGCAACATATACTTCATAATATATACCTTCTGATGTATATCCCTCTCCTACCCGCTGTGCAGTTTTCTGCGCATTAACCGGAAATGAAATACTTAAAACAGCTACTACAAAAAATATGGCAAATATACCTTTGTTCATATCCTATCCTCAACTTTCATTCTCCACTCAGAAATACATATCCTCCTAAATCTGTTTCCTTCCATGCTGTAACGTCTTCCTTATTATCATAATAAGTCGTCTTTACAATATTGGTATCTATTACTTCTTGATTCAATGTAGCTCTCACTTCATCCAAATGCACATTAATACTATCATTCGTCATTTCACCATCTACTACATACGCAATTTCATATACCCTTCCCCATAACGGATCATCAATATACCTTGTTCCTATCTGCTGAAAAGCAGGTTTTCTATGTCCTGCCATATATATCAGAAACATTCCTGCAGCTATCGCCAATATTCCAATCAAAAAGGACATTCTTGCAATCCGTCCATAGTTTTTCTTTTGTGGTTCAGGTTCTGTTTTCTCATTTTCCCCTGTGTTATCCGTATTCTCCTTATCTCTCTCCTCCACATTCCTTTTTTGAAATTCAGGATTGTCCAGTTTCTCCAATGTCTTTTCCGGATTATGTAATTCGTCACACGATACCTGAAGTATATCTGCTATACTACTAAGCATCATCATATCCGGAAGGTTCTTTCCCGTTTCCCTTAATTAAAGATATTGTTGGGTAAAAAAAGAAAGGTCAGTCGATT
>ERZ791825.641-NODE-641-length-24654-cov-4.983902_pt1 | contig 24654 bp, 10 predicted proteins | sample MGYA00510298_ERZ791825 | MGnify/ENA primary metagenome ERZ791825 (study PRJEB30046, sample SAMN00792010) | human gut metagenome | study: EMG produced TPA metagenomics assembly of the A metagenome-wide association study of gut microbiota in type 2... | reverse complement strand
AACCCAGAAGTTTTGCAGACGCATCTGCACCATCAAAAATCCGTTCATAAAAATCATCTACGGCTTCAAATAAATGACCGGAACCACGAAATCGAATAAATAGAATATTTCTTTTGTCATATCGTATATCTTCTTTGCCACGCACCGCATATCCGTGTGACAAAAGCAATTCTTCTACACAGGCCCGTGTGCTATCACTTACACCAGAACGGTTATTTAAGACAAACGACACTGTTGCCGGGGAAACACCAGCCAGTTCAGCAATCTCCTTTAGCTTCATTCGGTTATACCTCCTGATTTCTATCTTTATCATACAATATCGCGTGTAAGAATGCAATAAATTTCAATCGACAGATTTTAAATAATTTTAGTTATTTTTATTACACCCTTCACATATCACTTAGGATTTTCCACTAATATCTTGTGTTCTATTTCGTATATTACGTCATATTGACAAATATACCACAGTATGATTTAATAAAATCACAAAATAAATTTAGATTATTTTAAAATATTTTAAAGGAGTTGATGATAGATATGCAAAAACAGGTAAAAGCAGCGGTTATCGAAGGTCCCGGTAAGATTTCCATTCAGCATTTTCCCTATCCTGATCTTGAGCAATATCAGGGTTCCGTCCTCAAGGTGACGCAATGCGGCATCTGCGGCACAGACAAGCATTCCTATCGCGGCGAAACAAGGCAAAACAGCGGTAGCGATACAGAATTTAACGTAGCATATCCCTACATCATGGGACACGAAGCAGTCGGCATTCTGGATGCCGTATCTCCCGGTACAATCCGAAAGGACTTTTATGGTGAAGAACTGCATCCTGGTGATCGCATTACTTTCTGCCCCGATATTGTCTGCGGCGAATGCTACTATTGCCGCACTGCACCGTGGTACCCGTGGTGTGAAGATCCTTCTCGCGAATGCTTCGGCAACACGATGTCCATCACACGTAAACCCAGCCTATTCGGTGCAAATGCCGAATATATGTTCATCCCGCCTAAAGCCTATCTGTATAAGGTTCCGGATGAATTGCCCGATGACCTTGCTGTGCTCACTGAACTGATGTGTGTTACCTACTCGCTCGATAAAGCAAAAGAAATGTTTGCTTTCGATGGAGAAGGCTTTGAATTTGGTGGTTCTGTAGTTGTTTTAGGCAGCGGTCCGCTTGGTTTGGCACATATCATCAAGGCGCGCATGCTCGGTGCAGGCACGATCATCGCAACCGATATTTCAGACTACAAGCTGAACCTGGCTAAGGAATTTGGTGCCGATATCGTATTGAATGTTCGTAATACTGCTGCCAAGGAACGCGTACAGATGGTCAAAGAGGCAACACATGGCTTGGGTGCCAATGTCGTATGTGAGTGTTCCGGTGTTCCTTCTGTTGTACCAGAAGGACTGCAAATGACACGCAAGTGCGGTGTATTCCTCGAAGTCGGTATGTATGTAGATATGGGTGGTATCCCAGTTAACATGGCAGAAGTAACCGGTAAAAACATCCGTATCATCGGCATGAATAATCACGCTGCTACCGGCTATCGTCCAACCATGGAAATGATGCTTCGTCATCAGAACAATTTCCCATGGGCGAAATTTATCAGCCATAAATTCAAGCTGGACGATTATGACGAAGCAATCCGTATCAGCCAGACAGACGAAAGCATGAAGGTCGTTATCGAAGCCTGGTAAAGCAATGATCATTCGGGTATGTGAAAATGATCTCATACCCGAACGTGGACAAGAAGGTGGTGAAAAGCATGGCGGAAGCATTGCGGCCGGAACCCATCGTCCGTTTCGAACATGTAACAAAAACATTTCCCGGTATCCGTGCTCTGGATGATGTATCCTTCAGCATTCAAGAAGGCGAAGTACATTGTCTGCTGGGCGAAAACGGTGCTGGAAAATCCACTCTGATGAAGATTCTCACCGGTGTCTATCATGCCGAGTCGGGCAGTGTTTATCTGCGTGGCAAAAAAGTTGAGGTCGGTGATATTCACCAGGCACAGCAGCTTCGCATCGGCACAGTATTTCAAGAAAATAGTCTGATCCCTCACATGACGGTTGCAGAAAATGTATTCCTGACGCGTGAAATCAAAAATCACGCCGGTTTGATCGACTGGAACCGTATGTACAGTGAATGTGTCCGCTGGGGAAAAGAACTTGGAGTCGAACTCGATCCGCATGCACAGGTCAAACGGCTTTCCGTAGCACAGCAGCAGATCGTCGAGATTGTAAAAATGTTCTCACAGGACCCGCAGATCGTTATTCTGGATGAGCCTACATCTTCCCTTTCCGATCACGAAATTGACAATCTGTTTGAAATCATCCTGCGCATGCAGAAAAAAGGAATCACCTTTATCTATATTTCTCATCGCATGGAGGAGATTAAACGAATCGGCAACAGTGGCACCGTACTCCGCGATGGTAAATTCGTCGCTTCCATCGACGACGTAAAAAGCATGGATATGGAACAGATCATCAAACTGATCGTCGGCCGCAGTCTCGAGGAACAATATCCAGCCCGCGAATCCCATATCGGTGATGTATTGCTTGATGTGCAGGGATTGAGCGTTAAAGGCTTAATTGAGGACGTTTCTTTTCAGGTACGTCGCGGTGAAGTTCTTGGATTTTCCGGTTTGGTCGGTGCAGGACGCACTACAACAGCCAAAGCCGTATTTGGTGCACTCAAAAAATCCGTAGGACGTATTTTTATTGATGGTAAAGAAGTCAGGATTCGCAGTCCGCATGATGCAATCCGCAACGGAATCAGTTTGCTACCCGAAAACCGCAAGGAAGAAGGTTTGATTCTAACCAAATCTATCGCATGGAATTTGGTCTTTGCTAGCCTACACAAATATAAATGCGGTCCATTCCTGAATGAGCGTAAGGAATATCAGGATGTTGCGCAGTATCGTGATATGCTTTCTATCAAAGCACCTTCTCTGGAGCGTCAGATCAAGTATCTATCCGGCGGCAATCAACAAAAGGTCGTATTTGCAAAATGGCTCTGTGCCGAATCCAAAATATACTTTTTCGATGAACCGACCCGAGGAATCGACGTTGGTGCCAAGAGTGAAATGTATAAAATCATCAATATGCTGGTTTCCGAAGGGAATGCGGTCGTTGTGATCTCGTCCGAGCTGCCCGAAATACTCGGTGTATGTGATCGGATCGCCGTATTCCATGAAGGACGCCTGACCGGTACACTAGACCGGGCCCAGGCCACACAGGAATCCATCATGCACTACGCGTTAGGAGGGCAGTAAATGGAACAGATCAAAAAAGCCTGGAATAAAATCAAGCGTGTAAATGGCATTGGTTCCCTGCTGCCGCTGGCTTTGCTTCTTGTATTCTTCGCTGTGACGACCAGTACCTTCTGGAGCACGAACAATCTGATGCAGATTCTCCGCCAGTCCGCCGTATACGTTATCATGGGTATCGGCATGACTTTCGTTGTATTGACCGGCGGAATTGATCTTTCTCAAGGCTCTCTGTTGGCATTGTGCTGCGTAACCAGTGGTCTGACTCTGAATGCTACCGGTAATATTCCACTATGTATCATCGTCGCTCTGGCAACCGGTTTGTTGGTCGGATTGATCAATGGTTTGATCGTTGCTTATGTGAAAATACCGGCGTTCATCATGACACTCGGATCAATGTATATTGTACGCGCTATTACGCTTTGGATCACTAATTCTGAACAGATTTCTGTCAAAAATGCTTCATTTTCTTTTATCGGACAAGGCTTTATTGCCGGAATTCCTGTTCCCGTTTATGTATTCATTATTATCGCAGTTGCCGCCTATGTTTTTCTTGCACATACTGCGACTGGCCGTTACATCTTCGCCGTTGGTTCCAATGCCGAAACTGCACGGCTATCCGGTGTAAATGTTGAACGAACCACTATCCAAGTATTCGTACTTTCCGGTATTGCCATTGCACTGGCCTCAATCGTATATCTCGCCCGCTTGACTGCAGCACAGCCGACAGCCGGTCAGAGTTATGAGATGGAAGCTGTTGCAGCTACTGTTATCGGTGGTACCAGCATCGCCGGTGGTGAAGGCGGTATCTTTGGTACCGTAATCGGTGCAGTTATTGTAACTGTTATCCGCAATGGTCTGGTACAGCTCGGCGTAGGCAGTTATTTTACCACACTAGTCGTTGGCGTCATTATCATCGCAGCTGTTTCTTTAGATGTAATCCGTACTCGAATTGCAGCAAACAAATAACTTACACAAAAATGGAGGGAATCCGAGATGAAAAAATTTTTAGCAACAATGTTATCTACCACTATATTGTGCTCTGCCATGGCCGCATGCGGCAACCAATCCACCACTCCGGATACCGACGATACTGCTCAGAGCAGCAGCTCGTCCACTTCCACCAATGTAAAGGGTACGATTGCTGTTGTTACTAAAACCATGAATAACCCCTTCCACGTCACCTATGGCGAAGCCATCAAGCAGGCCGGTGAAGCCGCCGGTTACGAAGTACTCGTCTCCGGACCGGACGCTGAAACCGATGTTGATAAGCAGATCAGTTTGATTGAAACCTATATCGAGCAGGGTGTTTCCGCGATTGTCACCTCAGCTTGCTCGTCTACTGCCATTGTCGATGTAATTGAACAGGCAGACGCCAAGGGAATCCCCGTCTTTCTCGTAGATTCCGGCGCAGACGGCGGACCATATGTGACATTTATCGGCACAGACAACTATGCAGGTGGTCAACTCGCCGGTGAATGGGTCGGCGAAAATGTTGATTCCGGAAAATGTGTTATTCTGGACGGTAATTCCGGCAACGATGCTACCACCAAGCGTGTAAAGGGATTCTCTGAGGTAATCACCGACAAGTATCCGAAAATCGAAATCGTTGCTTCCGATTACGCAAACTGCGAAATTTCCAAGGCTATGGAGGTCACTGAAAACTTTCTTGCCGCTTATCCCGATCTAAAGGTTATCTTCTGTGCCAATGATAATATGGCAATTGGTGCAGGTCAGGCAGTTGCCGCAGCAGGTCTGCGCGATCAGATCAAAATTTGTGGTTTTGACGGTCAGCCTGATGCTGCGCAAGCAATCATCGATGGTGAAATCGACGCAACAATTGCACAGAAGCCTGCGACTATGGGAAAAATGGTCGTTGACGCGATTGAAAAATACGAGGCAGGCGAAACGGTCGATAAGGAAGTAGATACCGGCTGTGATGTCGTTACCAAGGATAACGCCAAGACCTACCTCAACTGGCAGTGAATTCTCTCTTCTATCTCTCTTTTTTGCTTTACTATTAACCATAGGGAGGGGCTGTTGCATGACAGCCCCTCCCTATGGTTTCCTCGCATTTTATTTTCATTTTTTACTTATTCGATGTATTCCTAATTCTCTTTAAAAGTTCATATTTTTGTTATTTTTCGTTTTTTATTGCATACAATACAGTTTTAGATTCTCTGTACTGCAATCTCAAAAAGATTCTCGCACTGGTGCTGGCGTTCGCTTGCGCGTTCACCATGTTCGCTGGTGCGGCGTTCACGGATTCGGCTGACATCAAGGTTGACGCTGAAGTTGTGGACACTCTGGTTGCTCTGGGCGTAGTAAACGGCTACGATGATGGCTCTTTCAAGCCCAACGGCACCGTAACCCGTGCGGAGATGGCGAAGATGATCTACGTTCTGCGTACCGGCAAGTCTGACGCTTCTGCGTACAACGACGACAAGACCTCTTTCACCGACATTAACGGCCACTGGGCTCGCGGCTACATCAAGTACTGCCAGTCTCTGGGCATCATTGCTGGTAAGAGCAACACCAAGTTCGTTCCGAACGAAAAGGTAAGCGCTCAGGAAGCTGCTAAGATGCTGCTCGTAACCCTGGGTTACGACGCTCAGAAGGCTGGTCTGGTAGGTACCGGCTGGGCATCCAAGACCAACGCACTGGCTGACGAGAACGGCCTGCTGGAGGACGTTAACACTTCCTTCACTTCCGCTTGCCCGCGTCAGTACGCTGCACAGCTGATCTACAACACCATTTTTGCTCCGACCGTTGTTCTTCGTGATGGCGTTTACACCAACGAGACCTATACCGGCGCTGACAACAAGACTGTTGGCGAGAAGTACATGGGTCTGAAGACTTCTATTGGCACTCTGAACGGTGTTGTTAAGGAGTCCAACAAGGACACCTACAAGCTGACCCTGACCATGACCACGGCTAACCAGAAGGACTCTGACAAGTACAAGGGTGACTATGTTTCTTCTTTCACCAAGGTTGCTAAGGACTACTCTGCTCTGACCAACCGTGTTGTTAAGGTTCTGTTCAAGGCTTCTGACGAAGTTTACGGCGTATTCGCAACCGACGACAGCTCTGTTCTGAACGGTGTTGTTAACGATTACGCAATCAACGGCGGCAAGCTGAAGTTTGATGGCACCAAGTACACCATTAAGGGCACTGTTAATGTAACCGAGGATAAGGCTGATCTTTCTCCGGCTGTTACTGTTTCCAATTATGTAACCAATGCTACCGGCGCTACCAAGGCTGCTGATGTAAAGGTTGTTCTGGATGATGACGACAAGGTTATCAGCATGGACGTTACCAAGTACATGGTTGGTAAGGTTTCCTACGTTGGCAAGGATTATGTAAACGTTGTTTACAAGGCAGGCTTCGGCGTTGCAAACTTCTCTGGCTATTCCAAGCTGGACAAGGATTCCTGCAACTCTGACGTTTCCGGCCTGAAGAAGGACGACTACGTTATCATCACCAACAGCAAGGTAAACTCCAAGCTGGACGCTGTTAAGGCTGACGTTGTTGAGGGCAAGATCACTTCTACCCGCGATAACAAGAATGACATCCGCATCGACAACAACTGGTACACTTCTGCACTGGCTTCTGGCGATGCTTCTAAGATTGCGCTGAGCAACACTGTTACTGTAGTAATCAAGAGCGGCTACGTTGTATACGTTGACGATTACAAGATTGGTTCTACCGACGTTGCTCTGATGATCGATGCAGCTAAGACTTCTGGCGTTGGAAAGAAGTGGCAGGCTGATATGCTCTTCCCGGATGGCGCCCGCAAGACTGTTGACATTGATGAGGATAAGTCTGATATCCTTTCTAGCGGTAATCTGGTATCCGGCCTGAAGGATAACTCGGGCAATGTTATCCCGACTCTGGTAACCTACTCTCAGTCTGGCAGCAAGTACGAGCTGGATCAGATTGTAATGGTTAACTCCAAGTATGCTGGTTACGATAACCATACTACGATTCCGGCAAATAGCTATGTTGATGACGGCAAGATCAAGAAGGCTGACAAGTCCACTCTGTCCTACATCAATGCTTCCGCTACCGTATTCGTTAAGTACGGCTCTGATGACTACAAGGTAGTTACCGGCGCGAACATGAAGAACTGGAGCGACAAGAACATCTTCTCCGGTGATATGCTGACCGACAATAGCGATGGTTATCCGTACGCTAAGGTAGCATTTGTATCCACCAACAAGAACCCGTCTTCTTCTGACAAGACCTACGCTTACATCTTCGGTGTTGAGAACAACGCTAAGGATGCTAACAACAACGAGTACGTTGAGTACAACGTTTGGAACGGCACCGCGGCAACCACTCTGAAGATTAAGCAGTCCGCTGGTTCTGCTTACGCAGAGGGCACCGTTGTTGAGTATACTCTGGATTCCGACGGCTACGCTGATTGCGACACCTACGTATACAAGACTAACCTGAACCGCGGCGCTCTGACCGGCTTTGCATGGGACGGCAAGGGCAAGGACGGCAATGTAACGATTGCACGCAACGGCAACAAGAACGATATCATTCCTCGCGAGATCGACAAGAACGATACCATGGTACTGTTCGTTGATACCGATGCTCAGACCGGTGTTGCTGATGGCTCTCTCCAGACCGCTATCGAGAACTACGATAGCACTGGCAACGTTACCAGCTACAAGAACAACGTAATGTTCTACTCTAAGGACGGCAAGACTCTGGACGTTCTGGTTGTTGACGTTACCAATGAGCTGGACACCGACGTTTACCCGAACTAATCAACCTCTGTTGATTACATTCGCCTAATCGGCAAAATCAAAACCCCCGAGGAAAATCTCCTCGGGGGTTTTCTTATCCCCTCATCCACCAGCGGTCTGCCGCTGCTCTGCGCCGTGCCGCAGTCCGCCCTTATTCCCCTTATCGCGCCCCAACCGCAAGCCGCTGTGCGCCGTTCTGACGCCCTTGCGCCCTATCCCTCATCCGTCTGTAAAAGCGCACAAAAAAGCCGCCCGGAAAACCGGGCGGCTTGCATTTTTGAGAAATTACTTGAGCTGTACGCGCTCACGAATCGAATCGGTTACGGAAAGCTGTACGCTCTGTGCGGAGTAGCCGGTGCACGCCACCTGCGCCACATAGCTGCCGCGCTTGAGGCTGAACGACGCCGTGCCGTCCGTGCCGGTGGTGATGCTCTTGCCGCCAACCGTGACAACCGCACCGGACAACGGTGCGCCGTACGCGTTGGTGACAACCAGCTGTACATTCTCGAGAATCTCGCCGGTCAGCTTGACCGTGCGGCCTGCAGAGATTTTGACCGTCTGCGTAACCGCCGCGGTAAAGCGCGAATGCGTTGCCGTTACAACGTACGAGCCGCGCTTGACATAAACGGTTGCCGTGCCGTCCGAGCCGGTGGTCAGCGTCTGCGCTGCCGTGCCGCTCTCCGCGTCCGAAGGCGTGAAGGTGACGGACGCACCCGAAATCGGCAGACCGAGATCATCAACCACGGAAGCCGTCAGCGCGTAAGTGGTAACGTAGTTGACACGCAGCGTCGGGCTTTGACCCTTGCTCATCACAAAAACGAAATCCGCATAGGATGCGCCGCTCTTGCCGAATTCCGCAACCGCAGACTTGTTGATCGTGACCTTGCTGCCCTCGATCTTGTACTGCCAGTTCTCCTCGAGCGTCTTGCCGTTCGAGCGGATATTCTTGAGCTTTGCACCGTCTACCATGTTAAGCGTTACCACCAGATCGGCGTATCCGCCGGACGAGGTGTTCGCGTCAAAATCGATCGTGGACGGCTGTACTTCGTTCACCGGCGCGGTATCTACCACACTCAACGAGCAGGTAAAGGACGAACCCTGATTGGGTACGAATGTAACCGTATAAGTGCCCTTGCTCTTCTTGGCAAGCGTCTCCTTGAGCAGACGAATCGTGCCGTTCGTTGCATTATAGGTGTAATCCGTGCCGCGCTCGAGCACTGTACTGCCGATTTTGATGGAATCCAGACGCGTGCCCGCCGGAAGAACGACGTTTACCGTCTGATCGGCATGGTTTGCGGACTGCTCGTACTTATCAAAGGTAATCTGGCTCGGGCTGACTGCGCTCTGCGCCGAGTTGCTGACCGCCAGACCGATGGCTGCCTTGGAGCCGTCCTCAAAGGTCAGTTCTGCGGTGTAAGTGCCCGCCTTGAGCGTGGACAGATAGGTTTTGTACACGCGAATGCCGTTCTTGTCGCTCAGCAGGTTGTAATCCGTGCCCTGCTTGAGATTGGTGCCGTTGACCGAAACACGGGTCAGATCGTTCTTGTCCGCGTTGAAGGTGAACTCGTAGGAGAACGCGATCGCGTCCTTGTTGTTCACGTCAATAGACAGCGTGGACGGAGAAACCGAAACGCTGGTGGACGCCGCAACGTCCTTGCCGGCAATCTTCGCGGTGACGCCGCTCGCCAGCTCAACGCTGGTCGGCTGCATGGTCAGCTCACAGCCGTTGGCGTTGAGCACCGCCTTCTGGACCGAGCCGCCGCCGGTGACGGTGGTTCTGCCGTTTGCGGTAAGCGTGCTGATGGAGGTGCTGCCAGTCGTCAGGATAGTGCCGGTCTTCTCATTGGAAACGTCCCAGACAGCTGCATCCAGCGTCAGGCTGACGCTGCTGCCGTTCATTTTAAGATCGGAGAAGCCGCCTGCAGTCGCTGCCAGATTGCTCTCGGTCAGCGTTGCAGAGGTTTTTACCTCGGTGGTGCCGATGTTGGTGTTGCCGGTCGCAATGACCTGCGGGGTCAGTCCGGTCGGATTGGAGACGACCATCTCGAGTGCGGAAACACCGTCCAGCGTTACATTGCCGCCGCTGACGATGATATCGCCCGCAACGGTGACATCCTCAAGCGTTACATTGCCCGCCAGAACGCCCTCGGTGATGTACAGATTGCCCTTGATATCCGCATCGGCCAGCGTGCACGGCACGGAAATCGTAACGTTTTTGGTATCGCTCTTGAGCGTAGCCTGCGAGTACACGTTGCCGTTCTTATTCAGCGGGGTGCCCATATAGCCGTACAGCATTTTGGCGATTTCGCCTCGGCTGAGCGTGCCCTGCGGCTTAAAGGTACCGTTCGTGTAGCCGTTGATATAACCCTGCTTGACCGCTTCCGCAACGTAGGATTTGCTGTAATCGCTCAGCTTGGCCCGATCAGAGAACATATCCAGCGCAGACAGGTTAGCCGTCGGCGTGTACTTGTGCAGTCGGCCGAGGATGGTTGCCGCCTGCTCACGGGTCAGCGTGCCCTCCGGCGCCATACGGTTGTTGCCGACACCGTTGATATAGCCCTGCTTGACCGCAATCTGCACGGTTTCGTAGAAAATATCGCTCGAATTGACATCCGAGAAGCTGATATCCGCCTTTTCGGTAAAACCGAACGCGCGGTTGATGTATCGCATGAACTCCCAGCGCGTTACCTTGTCATCCGGGCCGTAGTTGCCCGTGCTGGCAGACGGATTGATAATGCCGTTTTCATGCAGCTCGGTAATGTAGGACTTTGCCCAGTGGCCATCAATATCCGAAACCGCAAAGGCAGCCGGCACGGTACTGACCAGCAGCGCCGCTGTCAGTACGGCGGAAAGGACTTTTTTCAAAGCTATCACCTCTTATTATAATTTACCTTTATTCTACCATTCTTTTGTTTATTTGTGTACTGTTATTTTTATCTCGAGACAGGGCTTTTGACTAAATAGACGGCCCGCTGCCGGTTTTGGTTCCGCATTTTCGCAGAATTTTCCGGTATCCTCACAGAACGTACAATTTCTGCTCTGTCATTTTGTATATCATCACTCTGCTTCATGGAATCTTTTCACAAATTCGCGCAAAACCCCTTGCATTGACAGCCGGATATTGTATAATTTAGATAGTGGCAATCCGTCGGCTGAAAGCGGCGATGCGCCAACTAACACGATGAGGTGATACCAATGGATTATATGTCGGAATACAAGCGTTGGCTGGACTGCTCTGCCCTCTCTGCGGACGAGCATGCCGAGCTGGCTGCTGTTGCAGATAATCAGGAAGAGATCGAAAGCCGTTTCTTTGCGCCGCTGTCGTTCGGCACGGCCGGTCTGCGCGGTGTACTGGGCGTCGGCCTCAACCGCATGAACCGCTTTACCGTCGGTCAGGCTGCACAGGGTCTGGCAAACCTGATCGTATCGAATGGTCAGGCCGCAATGGACCGCGGTGTTGCCATTGCATACGACTCCCGCCATTTCTCGGCCGAGTTCGCCAAGCAGTCTGCGTGCATCATGGCCGCAAACGGCATCCAGTCGCTGCTGTTCGATGAACTGCGTCCGACCCCGGAGCTGTCCTTCGCTGTCCGTCACTACGGCTGCATCGCAGGCATCAACATCACGGCTTCCCACAACCCGAAGGAGTACAACGGCTACAAGGTTTACTGGGAGGACGGCGCACAGCTTCCTCCGGCCGAGGCAGACGTGGTTGCCAACGAAATGGCAAAGACCGATATCTTCACCGGTGTAAAAACTGCAGACTACGATGAGTCCGTCAAAAACGGTCTGATCCGTATTCTGTCTAAGGAGACCGACGAGGCTTATCTCAGCGAGGTTATTAAGGTTGCGGTAAATCCGGACTGCGTAAAGCAGGTTGCCGATGAGTTCAAGCTGGTGTACACGCCGTTCCACGGTGCCGGCTACCGTCTGGTTCCCGAGATCCTGCGCCGCCTGGGTTACAAGCACATTATCTGTGAGCCGGAGCAGATGAAGATCGACGGCGACTTCCCGACCGTTAAGAACCCGAATCCGGAGTACAAGGAAGGCTTTACGCTTGCCATCGAGCTGGCAAAGCAGAACGATGTTGATCTGATCATCGGCACCGACCCGGACTCCGACCGTACCGGCATCGTCCTCAAGGACAAGTCCGGCGAGTATGTCACCCTGTCCGGCAATCAGGTCGGCGTGCTGCTCACCGATTACATCATCACCGCAAAGAAGCTGACGAACACCATGCCTGCCCATCCGGCGGTGCTCAAATCCATCGTTACCACCGAGATGGCGCGCGCGGCGGCTGAAAAGAACGGCGTTGCGTGCTTCGACACCTTCACCGGCTTCAAGTTCCTTGCCGAGAAGATCAAGCAGTTCGAGCAGGACGGCTCGCACGAGTACATTTTCGCATTCGAGGAGTCCTACGGCTACCTGTGCGGCGATTATGCCCGCGACAAGGATGCCGTTACCGCTTCCATGCTGATCGCCGAGATGGCGGCTTACTACCGTACCCAGGGCAAGACCCTGTACGACGCAATGGAAGAGATGTACGAAAAGTACGGCTACTACTGCGAACAGACCGTTTCGATCGTTATGCCGGGTGTTTCCGGCCTGCAGCGCATGAAGGAACTCATGCAGGAGCTGCGCGACAAGCCGCTGACCCAGATTGGCACCCACAAGGTCGATTACACCCGCGACTATATGCCGGGCACCCGCACCTGCATGGCAGACGGCAAGTCCGAGCCGATGGAGCTTAAGGGTCAGAACGTGATGTACTACGAGCTGGAAGGCGGCACGACCTTTATCATCCGTCCGTCCGGCACCGAGCCGAAGGTCAAGGTTTACATCATGGCCAAGGGCGAGAACAAGGCCGAGGCCGCAGAAAAGGTCGAGGCTCTGACCGCTGCAGCGAAGGAAATCGTAAAGTAACTGAGTCAACACCGCAGTAAAAATCCATCAACGCTGAATGCAGCCGAATTCCGGTTCGGCTGCATTTTTCCGGAATCACCTTAATTATTTTAGGGGAACAAAAATATGATCAAACGCATTATTTCCTGTATTGTAAGCACGGTCATCGTGCTCGGTGCCACCATCGCGTATGACCGCACGCCTGCATGCCGCATTGCCGTGATGGAGCAGGTGCCGACACAGCTGGCTTCCGTTCTGCCGCGTGCTGCCTCCTACGAACTGGAGCTGCGCACGGAGGAAGGCAACCGCAGCTACACGGTCAACTGCCATGACAAGGACGGCAGCATCTTCCGCTCCTACACCATGCAGACCGTGGAAGGCGAGGAAGAACCGCTGGGCTTCACCTATACGGACTACACCTACGACGGAAACGGCAACTGCACGGATGCTATCACCTCCGACAAGACCAACAACTCTACTTCGGAATACCGCCGCAGCTATGACGACAAAAACCGCGTTCTGCGCACGGAAAACTACGAGGACGGCGAACTTTCGGTCTCCTCTGAGACGGTTTACACCGAGGTTGATAACGGTCAGTCCTCTGCCGTCAACACGGTTTACGACGCAGACGGCAATGAGCTGATGGTCGTCCGCATGGGCATGAACACCAACGGTGATGTGCTGTCCTCCCGCACCTACGAGGGCGAGGACAATATCACCTCCTCCACCGACAACCGTTATGACAGTCAGGGACGGCTCATCCAGTCAGTCACCGTAGACGAGAGCGGCATCGTGTTAGAAGTGCTCACCGTGTACTCGGTGAACGGCAAAACGCAGACCACCCGCTCGACTATCGAAGGCGGCACACTCTCGACCGATACCCGTACCTTTGATGATAACGGCAATCTGGTCTCCATGCACCAGACCGACAGCGACGGCTACGCAAGCGATACCACTTATACACAGTTTAAGTGACCTGTCGCAGAACTTTAATCCGCAGTGAAAACCACCCGTTCGGGTGGTTTTTCCTTTTTTTCGGGCATACTATTATCAGCTATACACCGACCATTTCTCCCTATTTGTCGGTTTTCCGCTAAACTCCTGCAAAATTCCTGTCTGGATATTGCTTTTTCTCGGTCAAACAGCTATAATCGCTATATGCGTATCAAGACTGTGTCAACAGAGCACAGCTATAGAGAAATAGATCGGAGGTGCGCTATGCGCATCATTATTGTAGGCTGCGGCAAAGTCGGCTCGGAGCTGGCAGGACAGCTCAGCGCGGCCGGACACGACCTGACACTGATTGACCTGTCCGAACGCCGGCTGAACGAGCTTTCCAATATGTACGACCTTGCTACAGTAAAGGGCAGCGGCACCAGCTATCACGTTCTGCGTGAAGCCGGCGTGCAGGATACCGACCTGCTCATCGCCGTTACCACCCATGACGAAATCAATCTGCTTTCCTGCCTGATCGCTCGTAAAGCATCCGGCTGCCACGCCATCGCGCGTGTGCGCGATCCGGAATATGTATCCGACCTCGGCTTTATCCGCGATGAGCTGGGTATTTCGATGGTCATCAACCCCGAGCTGTCCACCGCGCGTGTTGTTTCGCGTCTGATCCGCTTCCCGTCGGCCATCCGCGTCAGCACGTTTGCCCGCGGACGCATCGAGCTGCTCGACCTCAAAATTCCGCACGAGTCCCGCCTGGACGGCATGGCGGTCTGCGAGGTCAATCCGCTGCTCCGCACGGACGTGCTGCTGTGCATGGTCCGCCGCGACGGTCAGACCTATATCCCGAAGGGCGACTTCATCCTGCACGAGAACGATAACATCACCGTCATCATTCCGCCGCACGAGCAGAACGAATTTTTCGAGAAGGTCGGTCTGCCGGTCAAGCGCATTTCCTCCGCGATGCTGGTCGGCGGCGGCAAAATCTCGTACTTTCTTGCGAAAATCCTGCTGGATTCCGGCATTGCAGTCAAGATTATCGAAAACAAACTGGAACGCTGCGAAGCACTGTCCGAAATGCTCCCGCACGCGACCATCATCTACGGCGACGGCACCGACCGCGACCTGCTCGACGAGGAGGGTCTGGCGACCTGCGAGGCGTTTGCGGCGCTCACCGGCATGGACGAGGAGAACATTCTGCTCGCGCTGCACGCCGGCCGTCATTCCCGTGCGAAGCTGTTCACCAAGGTTAACCGTGTGAACTTTGAGGAAGTCATCGCCAGCATGCCGATTGGCAAGGTGATTCGCCCCAAGCAGACCACCGCCGAGCTGATCAGCCAGTACACTCGCGCGATGCAGAACTCGATGGGCTCCAACGTGGAGACCCTGCATCAGCTGGGCGGCGCAGAAGCGCTTGAATTTCGTGTTGCGGCGCACCACCTCACCGGCGTTCCCCTGCAGGATATGCCGATTCGTCCGGATGTTCTGCTGTGCTGCATCAACCGCAAGGGCAAGCGTATCATTCCGCGCGGCCACGATGTGCTGCATGAAGGCGATACGGTTATCGTCGTTTCCACCTTCGAGGGCATGAACGACCTTCAGGATATCTTCCTGCCGACAACCAGAGGGCGCGGAAGATGAATTTCGCAATCGTCCGCTATCTGATCGGCTGGCTGATGGGCATTGAGTCCCTGTTCCTGCTGCTGCCTGCGTTTACCGCGGTCATTTACCGTGAACCCGAGCTGCCTGCCTATATCGCCACCGCACTGATTTGTATGGTCGGCGCAGGCATTCTGTGTGAATACAAGCCGAAAAACACCAAGTTCTACGCACGCGAAGGCTTTGTGGCAGTCGCGCTGTGCTGGCTGGTGCTGGCCGTGACCGGTGCCCTGCCGTTCGTGCTCAGCCGCGAGATTCCGTTCGCAGTAGATGCGATTTTCGAGGCCGCATCCGGCTTCACCACCACCGGCGCTACCATTCTCGGCGATGTGGAGGCGCTTTCGCATGCCTCCATGCTATGGCGCTGCCTGATGCACTGGGTCGGCGGCATGGGCATTCTGGTGTTCATGCTGATCGTCCTGCCGCTGGCAGGCGGTCAGACCATTTATCTGATGCGCGCGGAAAGCCCGGGACCCTCGGTCTCCAAAATATCGCCGCATATGCGCGATACCGCGCTTATCCTGTACGCGATTTACTTTGGACTGACCATTCTGCAGATTATTCTGCTGCTGTTCGGCGGCATGCCAATGTTCGACGCCATCTGCGTTTCGCTCGGCACGGCAGGCACCGGCGGCTTCGGCAACTGGAATAATTCCATCGCGCACTACGACAGCGCCTACCTGCAGAATGTCATCTCGGTCTTTATGATCCTTTTCGGCATCAATTTCAACGCGTATTTTCTGCTTTTGACCCGTAAATTCAAGCAATTGTTCAAAATCGAGGAGATTCGCGTGTACCTCGGCGTGATTGCCGTATTTACCACGCTGATCGCCTTCAACGTGCGCGGCTGCTTCGGTTCGCTGCGCGAGAGCTTCCACCATTCCCTGTTTCAGGTTGCGTCTATCATCACGACCACCGGTTTTTCAACCGTGGACTTTAACCAGTGGCCTGCATTCAGCAAGCTGCTGCTTGTGCTGCTGATGTTCATCGGCGCGTGTGCCGGTTCGACCGGCGGCGGCATGAAATGCTCGCGCATCCTGCTGCTGTTCAAGGGCGTAAAGAAGGAAATGATGTCGCTGATTCATCCGCGTCTGGTGCGCGTGCATAAAATGGACGGACAGCGCGTCCAGCATGAGGTCATGCGCTCGGTCAACGCCTTTCTTGTGGCATATCTGATCGTCATTGCCACTTCCGTCCTCATTGTCAGTCTGCACTGTGAGGATATGGTAACCAGCTTCACCTCGGTCGTTACCTGCATCAATAACGTCGGTCCGGGACTCAATCAGGTCGGTCCTGCAGCTAACTTCGGTGCGCTGCACCCGCTGAGTAAAATCGTGCTGACTTTCGATATGCTCGCCGGTCGTCTGGAGCTGTTCCCCATGCTTCTGCTGTTTGCGCCGGAAACGTGGAGAAGAAACCGATAAAAAACTGCCGCTAAACGTATACCGTTTAGCGGCTTTTGCGTGCATATCGACCGACCACAAATCGTTCCGGTGCTCCACCGACACACCTGAATCATCGCGGCAGAATATGTCGAGATGGGGTTTTCCGGTTGCTCATGGTATCTGTCTTTTGGGGTAACATAATGGTTTTCGGCATATCGAGCATGCTGAGCAGTTCCTCGGAAAAATAAAAGGAATTGCGGTCTCCCTGCTCAAAAATCAGATACGGATAGGGTTTCAGTTCATCGAGCGTGATGCACTTCCGGTCTGTGTTTCCCGCAGGATAAAACCGTACTGGTCCGCGTCATACTCCTTGACAACCTCGTCGAATGCGTTCACCGCAAACGAATAGTGCTGACATGACACGCAGAACTTCGGCACGCGCTTTCGGCCCACGCCCGAAGTGCTCCTGCATGATGTCTGCCTGCTCGAGCAACATACGCGCAAACGAAAGCAGTGCCGCACGCATCCGTGCTCTGCCCGCACGGTTCCGCGCACTGGCGGAAAAGCAGCGCAGGCTCCTTTCACCCCGTTTTTGTCACCTGACAAAAACGGGGTGTTTTTTTACCGCATTTTATCCACAGCCTGTTGATAACTTCTGTGGATTGTGTGTCATTTTTTTGCAGAATTTACGCGTGTTTCACGCTGTTTTTCCTATCGGTGTATTTCGTGTCGAAAATCGGACATTTCGTGTATCCGGCCGCACAACGGGCTGCAAAGCTGCTATGATAAATGCAGGCAATTTTTAGTCTCTTTTCTGCAGGCGCGGCTCGTTCCACTGCACCGCAGAATGGGAAAAGGAGGAATATACCATGAAATTCAAACGCGGCATAAGCCTTGCTCTGGCACTGGCGATCATCTCCGGCATGGGCGGCCCGCTTGATATCCGCGCAGCGGCGGCGGATACCGGCAGCTCGGACGCGCTTGCGGCGCTCGGCATAGATTCGAGCAAAGCGCCCGATGGCTTTAATGCCAACGACCCCAGCAACCCGTATGGCCGCAATACCATCAAGGTTACACCGGTGTACGAGCTGTATACCGTTGGTCTGACGAATGATGTTCTGCCGTCGGATAAAATCGGCCTGGGCAAGTGTGAAAGTGCAGAGAAATGCAATACAAGCGTTTCCCAGTCCAACCAGAAGGACAATACCCTTCAAAGCACGCTGTACGGCAATGATGATAACACATCTACCAAGGCTGAACAGTTTCTGACGGCTAAAACCGATTCCAAGGAAATCTCCAAGGGTAAAACCACCTCTACCGGCACATACGCACAGTTCCCGATAGGCAGCAAGGGCACTGACGGCTATGCCACCAAGGGCTATCTGACCGGCATGACCAATGCCACTACCAAGCTGAACGACAAGACCGATTACGCCATGGCAGACGTAGCCGCAGGCCATTTCACCTCGGCCAAGGACGCAAAGTCCTCGCAGACGGTCATGGTTTACGCCGGTGACCTGAGCGCGAAAGGCGGTCTGTACCTGCGATTCGGCGATGCTAAATCCGGCAAGTACGGCAACCCGATCACGCTGCTCGACACCAGCAAGGAAATCGGCAACCCGACCCTCAAGGACAACTCCGAGACGGTTGACGGTAAAACGACCGAAGCCAAGCTGGTCGAAAACTTCGCAGAAAACCCGTATCAGCTGAAAAACTACCTGCAGGTAGCCACCGGCGACTGGGACAACGACGGTAAGGACGAGGTTGCGGTCTATGTGCCGGAAGTCGGCAATTCCCGCATTGAGATTTACGACCTGCAGACTGACGATTACTCCAATCCCTCTAACTGGAGACAGGCGTGGACGTACTTCTTCCGTGAGGGCAGTGTCGTTTCCAACATGATCTCTCTCGTCAGCGGTGACGTCAACCAGGACGGCGTAGACGATCTCGCCTGCACCTGGGGTTACTACTACGGTCCGCAGCAGAATGAAGGCTCGCGTGCCGTTGTTATGTTCGGCTCCACGAGCGCGCACATGCTGCAGAGCTCGCAGGAATTCCCGCTGACCTATGAGGGCAGCAATCTGGTTCGCGCATCCTTCGCCTTCGGCGATATGACCGGCGGCGGCAAAACGCTGATTCTGGCGGCTCAGTCGGATGCCGACCTCAAGGCAAATAAGCAGAACACGCGCTATGTAGGCTTGTACGCATGGAACGGCGTCACCTTCAAGCCGTCTGTCTCTAAGAATTTTGATCTGTTTGCAAAGAACGATAAAGGCGAGTACATCTACGGTGCAATGGCAAAGCACAACGATACCTTCCGTTCTCTGCCGCTGTGTCCGGCCAATACAGCTATCATCTCCCGTCCGACCGCAGGTGAAAAAGCCGATAACGGCAAAACCAGCGATCTGCTGTACTTTGACAGCCTTGTCATCTCCTGCGACGAGAACGGTCTGAACATCAAGCAGGCGCTTGACAACCAAACGAACGCTATGCCGGGCGAGGATTATGTCGAGTACGATGCATCCGCAGGCTCTGTGACCACCGCGGTGGATAAAGACAACAACACCGCAGGTTCGGGTACGCTGTTCACCCTGACGCAGACCATGTCCAAGGATGAGAACAAGTATTCTGAATCCTACAACGTCACCGGTAAAGTTCCCCAGTACGCAACCCGTTATTATTACAAGAGCTGGTGGCATAAACTGTTCCGCAAAAGATCTTCCTATCAGGCTTTTGTCGGCTATGTAGATGCTACTACATCGCAAACAACACCGTACACCACCCGCACGCCGGGTACAACCAGACTTTCGACCGTCAACCTGTTTGACGGCTCTCAGCCGGTAAAAACCGATGTCAACAGTTCGTACACGCTCTGTCTCGCCAACACGGACGACGATACCAGCTACATGACCTACACCGGCAAGCACTATTACACCTACTCCGATCCGCAGGTTCTGGCGGTACTGGCTTCGCCTCCGTACTTCTCCGATCTGCTCGACCGCGATGACCTGTCCGGCAACTATGCCGAGTCCTCCACCACCTACTCGAGCATGAAGGGCACCGAGAACGGCACCAGCTCCTCCTCTACTATCTCGGTCGGCGCGTATGTCTCCTTTGAGCAGGAATTCTCGGTATTCGGCGTTAAGATCGGCAGCGTTGAGGCGGAAGCCGCCTTTACCTCCGGTTTCACCTACGAGACCGAGCACACCTCCTCGCTCGAGCAGTCCATCACCTACGAGACAACCTCCGGCGAGGACAGAGTGGCGTTCTATTCCATCCCGATGGAGATTTACGAGTATACCTCCTACATCCCGGACGGAACAGGCAAATACACTGAAGTAACCTCCACCGTTTCCATCCCGCACGAAGCCTCGATCGGCCTGATCGACCTGTCCGACTACGAAAACATTGCCGAGGATTACAGCGTGCTGCCGTCCATTTCGGGCAGTGTGCTGACGCATACGATCGGTGATCCGTCCAGCTATCCGAGCGCACCGAGTGCAGGCTCCAAGGCTTATAACGGTGATCCGGCTAAGGTTGACTTCACCGCGGCAGGCGGCGGCTCCGGCATCACGCAGGAGATCAGCTTCTCCACCTCGGACAGCAAAAACTACACCAACACCACCTCTATCGAAACGAAAGCCGGTGCAGGCGCAGGCGGCGTAACCGCAGGCGTTGTGGCAGGTTCGGAACACTCTGCCGGCAAGGTATCGGTCAACACCGCAGGCGGCTCGTTCTCCGGTTCGCTGCAGAACATGCCGATTGAAGCAAAACCATACGGCTACGGCATGAACTGGCGTATTTTCTGCTATAACTACCGCAGCGGCAATCAGGCGTTCCCGGTTGTCACCTACGCGGTAACCGAGCCGCAGGCTCCGTCTCCGCTGCCGGAGGATTTTGAGCAGGATGTTGCAAAAACCACCGATGATTCCGTTACCCTGACGTGGACCTACGACAAGATCGTTTCCGGCTTCCAGCTGTACCGCTACTACAACTTCCCGGACGGCTCCGGACGCAAGGAACTCGCATTTGTGCCGTTCACCGATGGTGAGCGTCACGATGACGGTACCTACACCTTCAGCTACACGGATAAGAACCTGTCTCCCTATACCGAGTATGAATATCAGATTCAGACCCGCAACAACAACAAGGCTGAGCAGCAGCGCAACAGCATTTACAGCGAACCGCTGACCTGCCGCACCAAGACCACAGCAGGCTATCCCGATATTTCGGTAACGATTGACGGCAAGGAAAATCAAACGGTTCTGCCGATCTATCCGGATTCTCTGGCAACCGCAACGGTTAAGTATAACGGAGACAATAAAAATCCGGACGGCGGCAAGTACAACAGCGTAAGCTATCAGTGGCAGAAGCTGAACAATGGTTCCTGGACCGAGATTGCCGGCAGCGTTTCCGATACGCTGACCATCAGCAACGCCGGTTCTGCCGACAAGGGCACTTACCGCTGCCGTCTGAATGTGCTTTACTACGATAACACCTCCAAGACCGAGTACAGCATTTCCGCTTACTCGCCCGAGATTACCACACAGTACAGCAAGCGCACACCCAAGTGTGAGCTGAATGTTACGGCAGAGAATGTACAAAAAGACAACACTGCTCAGTTTGACCGCACGCTGCACATCAACGCTAAAATGAGTTCCGCGTCTGCTACCTCCACCATCCCGACCGGCACGCTCAGCTTCCTGATTCGCGGCACGGACTTCTCTACCACGGTTGCGGCTGAGATTGACAAAACCGGCAAGGTTACAAAGGACGTTGTCGTGCCCGCAGACGGCGCCTACACGGTTACCCCGTATTATCCGGGCAGCTATGTATTCAAGGATATGAGCAACGCGGAAGGCCAGATGGTTCTCGTTGGCGAGAACGCGACCGGCTATCAGCTGACGCTCACCAACGGCAATAATAACAACAGCGTCACCCGCTTCACCTACGGCGATACGGTAACGCCGTCGCTCTCCCGCATGAGCAACGATACGAAGGGTCTGCAGAAGGTCACTAACGCAACCTTCAAGTACGCGGTTTCCGGTTCCAAGGATTCGCAGCCACTGACAGAGAACAATAAGCTGAATGTCGGCACTTACACGCTGTATGCTTATGTAAACAGTGAATCCAAGCCGGTTGCGGAAACCGAGTTTACCGTTGTTCAGCGTGCCGTTACGCTGCGCGTTGTCACCCCGAAGGACGGTGTTGCACAGGATAAGGTCAACCCGAAAGACAAGAATCAGCTTTCTCTCACGGCAGACACGAAAAACATGACTGCTGATGAGATTGCTGCTCTGCACCTTGACTATGCCGCAGTCAACACCGCAGGCAACGAGGTAACGCTCGCGCCGAACATTGCACCCAGCAACTACACAGTTTCTCCGTGCAAGACCACTGAAACCAACGAAACGCTGTACAACAACTATGAATTCACCTTTATCCCCGGTGTTTACACGGTAAACGGCCTGACTTACATCCTGACCCTCAAGGCTGAGGACTTCGGTGAAGGCACAAACAAGCACTCTGTCGGTTCTGCGTCGATCATTACCGCAGGTCTGAATGCCGGCAAGGCGGATGACGGCAGTGCAATCTCCAGCTTTACCGCCGACACCGATGTTACCCTGACGGCTGTACCGGATGCAGGTTATGCAGTCGATTACTGGACCTATGACGGCAAGGAAATCGAGAACAGTAAGGAGAAGAGCTCGGTTACCATCAAGACCCTTGCAAAACCGGCATCTGTTTTGGTTTACTTCAAGACCACCAATACCAAACTGAATGCTTCCGTTCAGAATAAGCAGGGCGGTACACTCAAATGCACGGATGAAAATGGCTCCGAAAGCCTCAAGAATTTCCCGGCTTACATTGCCAGCGGTGCAAAGTTCAACTTCACCGCAACGCCGGATACCGGTTGGCACTTCAAGCAGTGGATTCTCTCGAAACGCGGTGCAAACAGCTATCCGTCCGGCGAATCGGACCCGACGAACGGCTCCAACACGCTCTCTGTTGAGGTTGGCGTGCAGGATATTGATCTGGCTGCCGTATTCGAGCGCGACAGCTACACACTGACGCTGGAAGGCGAACTGACCGCAAGCTATCAGACGGTTGATCCGGACGATACCTCCAAAACGCTTACCAAGTCTCTCAAGAGCGGCGAAAGCGTCACCGGTGATACGAAGATTACGGTAGCGCCCAAGGCAGGCTATGCTGCCGCCAAGGACGAGACCTATCAGGTGAACGGTACGGCTGTTGAAGCAGGAAAACTCAACGCTGACGGCAGCTATACCTTCCCCATCACTGAGAATACCAAGGTTTCGCTCAAGACCGACCGTGCCGCATTTGCGATTACCACACCGGAAATGGAGCATGGCACGATCATTGCAACCGTAGACGGCAAAGCTGTGGACGATCTGTCCAAGATTCCCGGCGGCAGCAAGGTTGAGCTGCAGGCACGCGCAGACCGCGGCTGGCATTTCAAGAATTGGGTTGTAAACGGTACTGACGCTACGGCAAAGCCCAACGGCACCTACACCATCAGCGAACTGGCCGGCGATCTGTCCATCAGCGCTGAATTTGCCCAGAGCGATTCCTACACCGCCAAGGCTACCGCTGCGGCCAGCAACGGCACCGTAAAATACACGCTGTATGATATCTACGGCAAGGAAGTTGAGACCAAGGCTATGCCTGCAGAAGGCGTAACCATTTATAAAGATGAGGAAATCACCTTCCATGCAGCGCCGAAGACTGGCTATCAGGTTGAACAGTGGGAAGTAAACGGCAAAAAGACTGCCGGAAACTCCAAAACCAATCCGGAAGGCAAAATCCGTGCGGACAAGAATATTACTGCAACCGTATACTTTAAGGTTACGGCAAGCTATCAGCTTACTTTCGGCACCGCTGATGAGAACGGCCATCTGACCGCCAAGATTGACAACACCGCGATTAACTCTCAGACCAAGCAGCCGAACGGCAGTGTAATCACCTTCACTGCAGCACCAAACACCCAAAAGATGGTCGAAAAGTGGACGGTTACCCAGGGTGACATTGCCGCAGCAAAAAACGCTGCTGCGGTACAGGTTGATGGTGTAAATCTTGTCGATCCAATTTATATTCACACACTCGATGACAACCAGACCATCCGCGTTCACTTCACCGACCTTGAGCAGTACAACGCAGCAATCACCGGCACGAACGGCACCGGCAACTTCACCTACATCACGCCGATTCAGCCAACCGACACCGGTGCAGTCAACAGCACATCCGCTCAGGTTCGCAAGAACGGCACGGTCAAGCTGACGCTCACGCCGAGCACAAACTGTGTCGGCACCGCCGAAGAAATTAAGTCTGAACTCCAGAAGGCGGCTCCGAATGCCGTTGTTTCCGTCACCGAGAAGGACAGCAGCTTTGAAGCGGTTATCCGCAACGTAACGGAAGCTCTGACGGTCAACACCGACAATCTGTTCCACAAGACCTACGCAATCACGGCCAATAAGGCCGAAAACGGCAGCGTTTCCGCTTCTGCGGCACGCGCCAAGGCCGGCGACACGGTAACGCTCACTGCAACACCCGCAAGCGGTTATCAGTTGAAAACCCTGACGCTGACACCGGAGACCGCACTCGACAAGACGGTTTCCGCGTCCACCCTGACCTACACCTTCACCATGCCGGCAAATGACGTTACTGTCACCGCAGCCTTTGCCGCCAAGCCGAGCAGCGGCGGCGGTGCAGGCGGCG
>ERZ791825.636-NODE-636-length-24788-cov-3.844176_pt1 | contig 24788 bp, 20 predicted proteins | sample MGYA00510298_ERZ791825 | MGnify/ENA primary metagenome ERZ791825 (study PRJEB30046, sample SAMN00792010) | human gut metagenome | study: EMG produced TPA metagenomics assembly of the A metagenome-wide association study of gut microbiota in type 2... | reverse complement strand
ATCATAGTTATCAACACAACATACGATATCAGACATAAAATAGAATAGTATAAGAAATTATTACAATCTGTTTTGCTTTCAATATAAAGCATTTCTTGTCTGTAAATAAAAAAATCCAAAGAACTAATTATTCTTTCATGTTCTCTTCTTGCATCCAAAGTGGCATATAGTTTCCATCTTTTTGCTTATAGAAATTTTTACTCAAATATCTGTTTTCCGTCTCGTATTCTTCCGGTGTCATTCCGTTTCTCCAAAATGGGGCTTCCATAAGCGTTTCCGTTGCCCAATTGCTTTGCCTGACCGTCTTGCTCAATTAAATGTCCTCCTTCTATGTAATCATATAGTACATTATATACGATTGTCTTTTCTATTTCAATCGTCGCTCCCGCAAGGGGAGCGACGCTCCAAAGTCGATCAGTTCCTTGATCTTGTCAAAATTTCAATCCACGCTCCCACGAGGGGAGCGACTCCGATCTGGTACAAGATGCCGGATCTGTTACGATTTCAATCCACGCTCCCACGAGGGGAGCGACTATGGTAGGATAAAGAAAAAACCATACGGAGGGATTTCAATCCACGCTCCCACGAGGGGAGCGACGCCATGTCGGCAGAAAAAGTCTTCAATGCAGATATTTCAATCCACGCTCCCACGAGGGGAGCGACTAGCATATCATCTGTTACTGATCCTGTTTTTATTATTTCAATCCACGCTCCCACGAGGGGAGCGACGGCTCTTCCTTGTCTTTGACCTGTTCCAACGCAAATTTCAATCCACGCTCCCACGAGGGGAGCGACTCATGTTGTCTGTATTCCGTTCAAAAGCACTTGGGATTTCAATCCACGCTCCCACGAGGGGAGCGACATGTTCGGGTCATAAAATATTCTATACTGGTTCCAAATTTCAATCCACGCTCCCACGAGGGGAGCGACCAGGTCAAAAACAACAATATTAACATCAAAGAAGATTTCAATCCACGCTCCCACGAGGGGAGCGACTTTAGCTGGGGATCAATCGCGGTTATGTATACAAGGATTTCAATCCACGCTCCCACGAGGGGAGCGACCTCCCCCGGGGAGGATTCCCCTTTACTTAATACAATTTCAATCCACGCTCCCACGAGGGGAGCGACGAGCTCAATCCTGATACAGATCTTATCAATTTCAAATTTCAATCCACGCTCCCACGAGGGGAGCGACCAGCTCAGAGGAGGGTATTGATGCCTGTCATAACATTTCAATCCACGCTCCCACGAGGGGAGCGACCCATGTGCTCTCAAAATTCCAAAACTTGAAGTAATTATTTCAATCCACGCTCCCACGAGGGGAGCGACAACTTATCAATATTCTCAGTAATGCTCATGTCAAATTTCAATCCACGCTCCCACGAGGGGAGCGACTTGACAGTCAGAAACTTCTGTATCTTACAGACCTTATTTCAATCCACGCTCCCACGAGGGGAGCGACGTGTAACGGCAAGGATTTCATGGACTTGTGGAGAATTTCAATCCACGCTCCCACGAGGGGAGCGACATGGCGGGAGAGAACGGTGTACCGGAAATGCTAGATTTCAATCCACGCTCCCACGAGGGGAGCGACGGGAATGTCAACAAATATATCCCATTTTATTGGGAATTTCAATCCACGCTCCCACGAGGGGAGCGACACTATACACCCAACAGCCGCACTAAATCGAGCGATTTCAATCCACGCTCCCACGAGGGGAGCGACGCCTTGACGTATACGCGTTGATTGCTGAGGAGTTTATTTCAATCCACGCTCCCACGAGGGGAGCGACCGGATACTGCGTTGGCGACGTAATAAGCTTGTATATTTCAATCCACGCTCCCACGAGGGGAGCGACTAGCAAAGCTTGGAAATGTGATACTCGGAGGAATTTCAATCCACGCTCCCACGAGGGGAGCGACGTTGCTTCTCTTCATTCTTGCCTCACACACAAAATTTCAATCCACGCTCCCACGAGGGGAGCGACCCCCTTCAGGAACCTCACGGCATCCTTGAAGATATTTCAATCCACGCTCCCACGAGGGGAGCGACCAGGGAGACAAGTCCATGAAGGTAGACCTTGATGATTTCAATCCACGCTCCCACGAGGGGAGCGACAGCGGTACAGGGCACGTAGTGTCGACAACAGATATATTTCAATCCACGCTCCCACGAGGGGAGCGACCTTGCAGGTGGATGTACATGGATATTATCCCAACATATTTCAATCCACGCTCCCACGAGGGGAGCGACGAGGTGGGCGGAGTTCTACCTGATCATTGTCATATTTCAATCCACGCTCCCACGAGGGGAGCGACGTCCCGTGGATACACCATAGTCAGGAGGTTATCGTGATTTCAATCCACGCTCCCACGAGGGGAGCGACTCGATCTCGTTTGACATTTGCACCATGACAGCAATTTCAATCCACGCTCCCACGAGGGGAGCGACGGAGGTGGATCCTGCAAAGTATTATGATCAGGGTATTTCAATCCACGCTCCCACGAGGGGAGCGACTTGTTTCACTCATTCTGATTTCCCCTTTCTTTTGTATTTCAATCCACGCTCCCACGAGGGGAGCGACACGGAGATTTCTTAAGTTTTCCCCAGAACAAGGGAATTTCAATCCACGCTCCCACGAGGGGAGCGACGATTGCCATTTATTAAGGGATCACTGTTAGGGATTATTTCAATCCACGCTCCCACGAGGGGAGCGACGATTCACCTAATTCGTAGGTAGTAGACGATCTACGTATTTCAATCCACGCTCCCACGAGGGGAGCGACGCAGACTTGACCTCGGGCGGTACTTGGTAGTACGATTTCAATCCACGCTCCCACGAGGGGAGCGACGACACCGATTCATCAAAGGCAGTCGGAGCGGATATTATTTCAATCCACGCTCCCACGAGGGGAGCGACAGCTGATATTCTCAAGGCGATTGAAGACAAGCTATTTCAATCCACGCTCCCACGAGGGGAGCGACCTGCGATTGATCCCCAGCTAAACAGCCAGTACCGATTTCAATCCACGCTCCCACGAGGGGAGCGACCAGACTTGACCTCGGGCGGTACTTGGTAGTACGATTTCAATCCACGCTCCCACGAGGGGAGCGACACCGTGTGCGGCTGATCGTCAATCGTGTACGGCTATTTCAATCCACGCTCCCACGAGGGGAGCGACAAGTCTTGCCTGTTCCACGCCCTCCCGTAAAAATTTATTTCAATCCACGCTCCCACGAGGGGAGCGACAAAGGCGAATTTAACGCCCTTATGAATGCGTACATTTCAATCCACGCTCCCACGAGGGGAGCGACGCTGGGAATAAACATCCGCTAACGTTTCAGACGTATTTCAATCCACGCTCCCACGAGGGGAGCGACAGAGGACGAGCAAAACGAGATCGTCACATTATTATTTCAATCCACGCTCCCACGAGGGGAGCGACTCCTACACGGGAGGTTATGGCGGCAGCGTATCAGATTTCAATCCACGCTCCCACGAGGGGAGCGACCAGTACAAACGGTACAGACAAGGAGAGCGGTACAAATTTCAATCCACGCTCCCACGAGGGGAGCGACTTTATCAGGATTACCTGGTTTACTGCAGAAATAGATTTCAATCCACGCTCCCACGAGGGGAGCGACGGTAAAGGTGGAAATGGTAACTTATTTTGATGAATTTCAATCCACGCTCCCACGAGGGGAGCGACGGTTTGTTTATTGTGATGCTCATGATGGGCACCAATTTCAATCCACGCTCCCACGAGGGGAGCGACCGGATATATGCTCCGTCAGCTTCGGGATCCGGAGTATTTCAATCCACGCTCCCACGAGGGGAGCGACGGAATTTTTGCAGATCTGTATGCCAAAAAGGTGATTTCAATCCACGCTCCCACGAGGGGAGCGACAACTGTTTGAGGTTGCCAACGCCGCAGTTAAAAGTATTTCAATCCACGCTCCCACGAGGGGAGCGACTTTTGCAAACGCGATTAAACTAGACAAATTGCTATTTCAATCCACGCTCCCACGAGGGGAGCGACATAGCGTATGTATAAACTTCTTTTGTGCTCTCAAAATTTCAATCCACGCTCCCACGAGGGGAGCGACTAGGTGTAGTTACAAGCTAACTAATATGTCGTTAATTTCAATCCACGCTCCCACGAGGGGAGCGACGATGACATCTACCGGATATGTGCGGAGAATGTGTAATTTCAATCCACGCTCCCACGAGGGGAGCGACGGTTGCAGTGACATTGCAGATCAGGTAGATTATATTTCAATCCACGCTCCCACGAGGGGAGCGACTGCTCTTATAGCAATAGGAGTTGCTCTTTACAAATTTCAATCCACGCTCCCACGAGGGGAGCGACACTTTGTTCTATTGATAACGCATACATTTATATACATTTCAATCCACGCTCCCACGAGGGGAGCGACTCATGTTGTCGGTATTCCATTCAAAGCTGTTTGGGATTTCAATCCACGCTCCCACGAGGGGAGCGACCTAAAGTGGTTGATTACAATGCTCAAAGATTGGCTAATTTCAATCCACGCTCCCACGAGGGGAGCGACCAAAGGCTACAGAAATAGGAAGTAAATTCTATATTTCAATCCACGCTCCCACGAGGGGAGCGACCTAATCAGCTCAAAGTCAGTGCTTCATCTGGTATATTTCAATCCACGCTCCCACGAGGGGAGCGACAAGAGATCATAGTCCTTCACTATGTTCAGGAAAAATTTCAATCCACGCTCCCACGAGGGGAGCGACTTTAATGACTTCCCTGAGGTTCCCGGTGTCTATATTTCAATCCACGCTCCCACGAGGGGAGCGACTATATCGTTAAGTACATAACAAAGGATTTGTGCATTTCAATCCACGCTCCCACGAGGGGAGCGACGGTTTTCTGATAGATCCTGACGAATACCTTATCGATTTCAATCCACGCTCCCACGAGGGGAGCGACGAGAGGATAGTTGTTCTCAACCCTAATTTCATAGGATTTCAATCCACGCTCCCACGAGGGGAGCGACCAATAACAGGTTTAGGGTTATTTGTGTTCATGACATTTCAATCCACGCTCCCACGAGGGGAGCGACATTTCGATGCATCCTATCTTAACGGAGCAACTGCCGATTTCAATCCACGCTCCCACGAGGGGAGCGACCGTGGTATTCCCCGATTGGGTAAACAATGCTATCATTTCAATCCACGCTCCCACGAGGGGAGCGACAGACCGCAAATTAATCAACGAGCATGACAACCTAATTTCAATCCACGCTCCCACGAGGGGAGCGACAGCAATTTTCGCCAAAAAGTTCTCTTTTCTCTCAGCAAAAATTGTCTAAAATATTTAATCTTAACAACAAATTATTTTAATTAAAAATATCTTTGTATGTTATTTCAACAAATCGCATAATTTATAAGGTGCGAATCCACCAGGCATTTTATGTATGCTTGGCTTTCGCATCAGTTACAAAATCAGTGTCTGATCCGGGGCGATTCCTCTGTCTACCCCGATATGTTCAATCTTGGTCTGATATTTATTGCCCAGATAGTAGAATCGAAGACTGTCCTTTTCTGTATCAATAATATCCTCAAGTGTTGCCTTCAACGCAATGCTCTGTGCATTATCCAAAATGCACTCAAATACGGAATTCTGAACTCTTCTGCCATAGTTGACGCATTGCTTTGCCACTTTTCGCAGCCTTGCTTTGCCGGTCGCATTTTCTGTGTTGACATCGTATGTGATCAATACTAACATATCGCACCTCACTTCCACAGGAATGCAGGATAACCGTCCAAGTCGCCACGCAGGAATCGTGCCAACAGCATTGCCTGTACATAAGGAACCATACCCCATTCCACTTTTTCCTGCAAATAGGGATGCGTTATGGTTTCTTTTTTACGATTCTGCCACTCCGTCAGTATTACCTTTCGTCCATCATCATCCAGAAGAACCGCGCCGTTTTCTTTTTGGGTAAAATTTTTAGCTGTGATCATCCGCTTATTTACCAACGACAGCACAAAGCGATCCGCCAGCACGGATCTTAGTTCCTCCATCATATCCAGTGCCAGCGATGCTCTACCCGGACGCTCTGTGTGCAGATATCCCACGCAGGGATCTAACCCTACGCACTCCAGTGCAGATGCTTCCATATTTGTCAGTAATGTATACACAAAAGACATCATTGCATTCATTTTATCGATGGGCGGTCTTTTATTCCTGCCTTGAAATGTAAAATCTTTTTTCTGCTGCAGAATCAATTCGTCAAACACGCTAAAATAAATACTGGCTGCCTCTCCTTCATATCCCCTGAGTTCGTCCCTGGATGTGCTATTCTGAATCAACATCAGAGAATTTTTCAGCATTTCAGATGCCTTTTTTACCCGCTCTGCATCAATCTGCATACTATGATCTCTGACTGCCCGCTCCAGAACCCACCTGGCATTATGTACTTTTCCAAGGATACAATTTTGAGCAATCTCCAATCCCACCTGTTCATCTTTGCTGCTGGCATACTGTTGTTCCCGCAGAATCACGTTCCCCCGCACTTTCCCGGTGACCCGTGCCAGGAATTTTCCCTGGGGAGTCATGTAACACAGAGAAATATTTCGTTCTGCACAGGCACCCATAAGTGCCGGGCTGGTTCCCCGATATCCGAATGATACAATTTCCTCAAGATTATGCAGCGGAACTCTGCCCAATTCTTTCTTGTCATCATAAATTACAATATTTTCACCATCCAGAGCAAGATAACTGTTTTCGGAAGTAACATATAACGTATTCAATAATTTTTTCATACGTTTTCCTCCATAAGTACCTGATCCATATAGTTTTTCACCGAACCGGTTTTTGCGAGTCTGGGCATACAAAGTTCCTTTAAAGAACAGGAAGTACAGTTCTTTCCCATCTTTACTTTCGGTGTATACCGCCGTTCATAATATTGATGCATTTCCTGAAACATCTCCCGCACTTCGCTGCGAAGTTCTTCCGTGATCTCCACGATTTCCCTCCGTTTTGTCTCTCCGTAAAAGAGTGCACCTTCCGGAATCTGTGTGGAAAACATTTCTTCCAGGCACATTGCCTGCGCCGCTAATTGTAATTTGTCTTCCTCTGTGATCTTCGGCTTTCCCTTCTTGTATTCGATCGGATATACCGAAAAATAGCCCCTGTGCCCATGCAGGCGGATTCCATCCCCACATCTATGGAATTCCACCACATCACACTCACCCGTGACGCCCATTTCTCTGGACGCCACGGGTAATGCTCTCGCTATGATTGTGTCTCTTCTTTTTTCGGTAAGATATGGATCATGTGCTTTCTTATGCATTAATTCACCGATTACCGTATGTTCATTTTCAGCCCACTGTTGCTCTATATGGATCAGCGCCCACTGTCTTTTGCAGAATCTGAAATGCTGGATCCCTGATATCATGAGATAATCATCTTCTGCATATTCCATTAATTCATCCTTCTTACTTCCACGGAATCAGGAATCTGTTCCTCGTGAACGGTAACCGTATAGTCCTGATATTTTCTGGGATATTCCACGCCCTCGTTTCTCTTTACTTCTACGGCATCGAACAATTTATAAGCCGGGCAGTCTCCCAGTTCTTTGCTATGCTTGAATACAATCAGTTCCCGCACTGCCATATTGCCTCTCGCTGCAGAATGGTCTACCTCGAACATGTTAAGAATTGCTTCCCATAGCAATTCCAAATCGTCTTCGGAAAATCCGGTTACTTTCCGCGCCAGATTTGCGGAAATATAGCCTTCTGCCCGGTACAGTCCATAAGGAACGATGGTCTTTCTACCCATTTCCGTATTCTTGTTTTCCGCGTCCTTTTCTGTGGTGATGGCAACTCTGGTGATAGTTACTTCTTGGCTGATGATCGGATCGATACTTCTGGCAAATCCAATCTGCACGGGTCCTCTCACCTGACCGCAGTTCAACGATGCTTTTACAAAAGTAGTCATTACGGCACCAAACGTACGGATATCATAGAAATTCCGGCACATATAATCCTTCAATTTAAGATCTACACCGGGATCATTTTTCTTTAACTTTTTAAGTTCCTCTGTCACCTTTTTATCATCCGTTTCGGTGATTCCCATATCCGCACAGGCTTCTCTGTCACTGCGATTTAAGGGTACATCTTCTTTGATGTAAATCTTATATCCCTGAGCATCCTCTTTTACGGTCTCGACATAATTGCGGATCTTACGTTTCAGGCAGACATCCGTTACCAAGCCCAGTCCGCTCTCTGGATCGACTCTTGGCATATTGCCCGCATCAGGATCTCCATTGGGATTACCGTTCTCCACATCAAATAATACTACGAACTCATATCTGTTTTTAATAGCTTCACTCATTTATTTGTCCTCCCCTTTTTTATATTTTTCCTGCTGTTGATGATAGTAGCCAAGTGCAAACTGCCCCTGCTGTTCCAGGGATAAGCGTTTCGGGAAATCGTCAAATTTGCCCATAATTTTCCCAACTTCTTTTTCGTAATAGACTTTCGCTCCGCCTTTATCCCGTTCCAACTTTTTCATATGGCTGTTTTTCAGTTTGAGCAACACCGGGAAAATAACTGCCGGCGTAGCACATGCGGAATTAAAGTAGCGGTCATGAATTGTCGTAGTGATTGTCGGGTTTGCTTCTTTTTGTATGCTTTCCAATACGGAAAACAATCTTCCCAATACATAGGCTATATCATTGCGGTCTTCGTTCAATCCCATGAGATTTTCTCCTTTCATACAATTATAATTTTTGATCAAAAATGCTTTGATGATAGCAGCACGTTTCCAGTTCACGTTACCGCACTCTGCCCGAATGCGGATCAGTGTGTAGGTATACAGACTTGCCGGATATCGTCCGCCCGACAGAATCGCCTGCAATACAAGGGCTGCCATGTTCGGAACCGGTGTCTTATCTTTTGATTTCTGATTCACGGTTTCATTCAGCATGTCACGAATCCCCAGATAATCCTGTTCTTCCCATGCCGGTTTTACAATCTTGAGCCGCTCATAATGGTCTGCTATATTCTGTATGATTTTCCCAAACGAATTTACATAGAAAAAACGGACCGACAATCGTGCTGCATTTGGTGCCAGCGCCAGTATGTAAAAATTCTGTTTCGGATCCATCTCCGCATCTTCTAAGTAAACCCTGGTGCCTTCTTTCAGGCTATCGAAAATGTCCTTCAGTTTTTTCTGATTATCTTTCGTGGGTTTAAACATATTCAGAAAACACTTCTGATACTGCTCTTTACCGCTTTCTGCCCAGTACACGATCATGGAATCCCCCAGGGAAAAGGTGTAATCCCGCTGGGACAGCAGATAATTCAGTGCCGTGGTATATGCAAATTCCGCATATTTTCCCACCGGTGCATTATAACTCTGTTCCTTTCCATAAGACTCAAATGACGGTGCATTGAATGATACCAGCGCTGCTCCGCTGGACTGTGCCCCGGGTACTCCTTTGATTGCTTTATGGATTCGTGATATCTCGGCTTTTTTACCGGTAACCAGGCAAATGCCGTTATCTTCTCCACCATTCCGCGCCCGATAGTTTTCCCAACAGTCTCGAATCTCCGGATCTTCCTGTGCTTCCTGCCCTTCCACAGAGAAAATAAGATTGCCGCCTTCTGTCAATTCTTCCCAGTTTTCCCGAATCACAGGATGTTCTGATGCTTTCTGCGGATCCCATTTTTCAAAATAGGCTAAAATTGCCCGGGCTGTTTTTCCCTGTGCAGATTGCAGAATCTGTCCATGCTTTTCTTTCGTCGCCTGGAAGCAATCCACTACACGTGAGTTCGTTCCATCTGCGTCAATACCCAGCATATACTTGGAATTGTCGCACAGAAAATTAGCTGCCACACCGGAAGATCTGGTCACCATCTCCGGCACGACGAGATTTGCCGGTACCCAGACTACTTTCTTACCACGCATATCCTCTATTTTTCGGGAAGTAATACCTATGATATCCCCCTCCGAAGACAAATTGATTTCATAGGACACTTTCGCATGGCACCATCCCAACCTGGATACTTTCCCCTGTTCTGCCAGATTTTCATAGTATTTTACCAGTGCCTGTAGTATCATCGCAGCACCTCGCAATCTCTCAGATCCACCACGCCGTGACGCATTATTGCCCGGAAAAACATAGGCTGGATATTTTCCGGATCACTGTAATCCATGTCAAACAGCATGATGCCAAGATCTTTTTCTTCTACTACATCATAGGCGGTATGAATTTCTTCTTCCTCGCAGAGAGCAAAATGCGCCGAGAATTCTCTACAACCGAAGTATGGCATATAATAAAATTCTCCTTTACGCAGCCGTCTCATGATAATGTCCTTAAATTTTCCGGGATTATCAGAAGCGTTGGCTTTCTCTGTCATTTCAAAATGAGCTTCGATGGTGTAGCTTACATTGCAGAGCAGCTGTGATGCTCTCTGTACAATGTCCTCCTTCGTACTAATATACAATGTTTTGTCTGCACCGTTGTATGCCTGCAATACATTGCTTGCCAGGATCTTGCTTTTTACTTCATTTCGTCGTACACTTGTAAATTGGATAGGGTTTTTGACATAGATTTTGTCGATGATCCACCGCATTCCCGGATGCCAGTAAATGGCTTCCAAAATACCGCGTGCCGCTGAGGGCGTGATGATGTCATAGCTGTAGCGTTCAACTTTGAGTTCGGGTCTCGAAAACAATGCATAGTCTCCCCATACATTTACTTTTACTCCGACTCCCATTTATTCCACCTTCTTTCCACAATTAAAGCGCTGTTCCCGTTTACTGTTCCTTTGTAGTACTATTTTCTGTCTGACAATAATACCCCCTTTGTAAAATACTGTCTTTTCGCAGATATGATATGACAATATTTTAGTTTATCTGTATTTATCTGACAAATTCACTATACTACAAGTCTAATATATTTGCAATGCCTATTTTTATTCGTAATGATAATTTCAATTGAAATTATTGCTAAAACTATTAGATTTTTTTGAATTATATGTTATACTTTCAATGTCAGGTATATCCTGTGGATTGAAATAATTGTAATTTTCATTAACTTACAAGAGTAGCGGTACACTTTTCCATCGTGTACCGCTACTTCCATTTCCTGCAATATTAAAACATCATCATTCCACCCAATTCCACTTCCAGTTTCAATCCGGTGTCTTCCCGGTATTGTTCCTCCTGCGTCAGCACATAAAAATCCTGCGCACCCAGATCTACAGCTTCTACCATCCCCGCATCACGCATTTCTTCAAACAACATATTCCGTTTCTCATATTCCCCTTTTTTCCGAACACTTACACAATATTGCCCTGCTTTTCGCATACGGCTCTTTGTCAGTCCCTGCTGCCGAATTTCCTGCAAAAGAGCCTTCGCTTCCGGTTCTTGGTCGATATATACCGTAACCGTATTTTCTTCAATCAGCTTAAAATCTTTCGCAACCGTCGCAAATTGATAATCTCCACCATCAAATTTCTCCAGAATTTTCTTCATATCCAGGCTTTCGCCCTTGATGCGATATAGTCTCCGAAAATATTCTGTGATATTATCCAGTGCAGTAATATCTCTGCCCTCCGCTAGCAGATTTTTCGTCGTGTCGATCTGTTGCCGCTGTCCGGATACCCTTTCCTTGTCTTCCCACTGGAAGATGCGGACAATGCTCTCTTCCTTTCCTCTTTTATCATTTCGATTACAACGTCCTGCTGCCTGAATAATGGAATCCACACCGGCTAGTTCCCGATATACCGAAGTAAAATCCAGATCCACTCCGGCTTCCACGAGACTGGTCGAAATGACGATGCATTTTTTCCCTGTTTCATCCTTGAGTCGTTTCCCAATCTCCGCAAGCACTCGTCTTCTATGCGCCGGATACATGGTGGTTGATAAATGATAAACGCCCTCTCCCTGCAGCCGTTCGTAAAGCCGCTGTGCTCTTTTTCGCGTGTTCACGATACACAGTGCATGCCACTCCTGCTGTAGTTTCTCCGCCATTTCCTCTTCCGTGACGGTATCAATATTCTGATAGGTTACCCTTTCAAAAAATCGAAATTGTTCCTCTCTCCGTGGGCATAATTCCCGGGCAACATACTTTTCAGGCAGAAACTGCTGTAATGCCGGCTGCGTCGCCGTACACAGTACAATACTTGTTCCATACTGCTGCAACAGTTCTTCTATCATTGCCATGCACGGTTTCAAATAATTTGGAGGAAGCATCTGCGCTTCATCGAATATGATGACACTGTTTACTATATTATGTAATTTCCTGCATTTGGAGGACTTATTGGCATACAGGGATTCAAAAAACTGGACATTTGTGGTAACCACCACCGGTTTATCCCAGTTTTCCGCTGCCAACTGCATGGGTTTGAACTCTTCCGAGCTCTCATAGTCTACATTGCTGTGATTTTCCAACACATTTTCACTACCCAGGATTTCCCTGAACACCTGCGCATTCTGCTCGATAATACTGGTATAGGGAATCACATAAATCACACGGTCCATATGGTTCTCCACCGCATGCTGCAACGCAAATGCCAGAGAAGCCACAGTTTTGCCACCACCGGTGGGTACCGTAAGCTGAAACAATCCTTTGGAGGACTTTCCCATTTCCAGACAGTTCCGGAGAATTTCAGATCGTCTTCCATCAATCGTAGTATCATTCCGATTTATAAGCCATTTTGCTGTGTAATTTTGCAATTTCTCCAAAAGAACATCCATGCTCTCTCCGGAATCCCTTTGAACCGTTCCGTTGTTCATAAACTGTTCTGTATCCAGAAAATCGGCATCCACCAGGCAGGAATACAGCATGCGGATAAATACACTCAGCGCAAAGTTTGGATCCTTTTCCGGATTCATGGCAATGGGTGGTGTGGTAATTTGAGGGATTTCTATTTCCTTTTCATACGCACTGTAATCGCACAACCTTTTCTTAAGTCTCCCCAGTAAAGAGGACGGCAATCCCTCTCGTCCCAGATCCGGCAACCCTGCATGATGCCCTGCTATGCAGTAAGTCAGAAGCCAATAGCAGCCATCTAAATTTTCGCAGACCTTCGCCCCGGCAGTGGAATGATCCACCCGGATATCCAGATTTTCTTTGATCTTCTTTTGAAATTCCGCGGAATATTTTCCAATGTCATGTAACATTCCACAACAATATCCCCAGTCCGCTTTCCTGAATTTTGCAGCAAATTTTTCTGCAAGCTCTGCGGTTCCCTGTAAATGTTCTTTTACTGATTGCTCTCTGTCCCCATCAATGTGTGCAAGGTATTCCATGTTCTTCCCCTCTTTCCTACAATCTATTCCTTCCGCTCCGGCAGCATCCCTTTGATCTTCACGCCACTCAGATCCACATCCAGCACGATCTTCACCATCCAAAAGAACAGCAACAGTACCAGCATCGGGATCACACAGGAAGTGATGATCATCACAGCCACTGCCTCAATAAAATGATTTAAGGAATTCTCCACTTTCTGCACCAGGTCTTCAGTAGAAATAGTCACATTTTCCACAACATTGGCCACAGAATCTTTAGCGCTGGAAATAGCGTCTTTTGCCCAGTCGAAAATGTTTGAGACAGATCCGGAGTTATTGTTTTCCTTCTCCTGCACGTTACCTGTAACAGTTCCAGGAACTTCTGTTGTTCCGATTCCGGTTGTTTCCGTCGCATTAGTGTCATCCACCACGCCACTGTTTTCCAGTATATTCTGTGTGTTCCTGGCATCCTCAATGGTAGCTTCGATCTGGGCCTGATAGGTGTCACCGATGAGGTCGGAGATCTTCACACTGGCGGGAACCACGAGGGAGATTGCCAAACCGAACACCGCCAGTTTTGCTGCCAGTTTTCGCACGGTAGCATTTGCAAAAATCAGGTTAAATATCCACAATCCACAGGCAATCGGAATCAGGTAGGTAAATGCCACATATCCGGTAATCGTCACTAGATATTTTTCAAGATAAATGGCGCAGAGAACCACCAGCAGATACCCGCTGACATCCGCCATTTTCTCCGCAATGGGCGTTGCCGTGTCTCCCGGAAGCAATGTGATCAGCGCCGAAGTCACCGTGGATGCCGCCGTCAGCTCCATGACAGTCTGTTTTTTCTCATCCAGAGAAGCGATGGTCTTCTGATGATTCTCCGGTGCGGAGACGTATTTTCCTACAACCGTTATGGACAAAATAGCAACCAGCAATAATACTGCTGCTGTAATGCATTTCTGTTTGATAAAGTTCATACTAATTACCTTCTTTCCTTCACGATTTCTATATTATTTCACGCAAATATCCTGCTATTACATTTTTCAGGACGTAATTTAGGCTATACACTACACTTTTCAGGACGTAATCTCGTGCCATCTCACACTTTTCAGGACGTTACTTTAAAAACCGCCGCAACAACTTCTCTTTTTTCTCATCATACCTCTGATACCGTATCGGCAGATCCATCCATGTCTTTTTGTCCACGATACTCCGATAATGGCTGAAAGTCTCGAATCCGGCGCGTCCATGGTAGCCGCCCATGCCGCTCTCGCCCACGCCGCCGAAGGGCATGGCGCTAGTGGCCAGGTGGATGATGGTGTCGTTGATACAACCGCCGCCAAAATGGCAGTGATCCAGGATCCGTCTCTGGGCTTTTTTATCTTCGCTGAAAAAATACAGAGCCAGAGGATGGGGGTGTTCCTCTACACAGCGGATCGCCCAATCCACAAAATCTCCCGTGGCTGCATGCGTCCCGGAAGCATCCCTGCAAAAATCATTTTGTGCAACACCTTTCTCTGCATCATGTGCATTATACGTCAGCACCGGCAGGATCGGTCCGAAGATTTCTTCTCCCATCACGGCATCTTCCCAGGTCACATCCGTCATCACTGTGGGAGCAATCCGCAAAGTCTTTTCGTCATACTGTCCACCGCAGACGATTTTTTCCTCATCCATCAATCCCAACAGTCTGTGAAAATGCTTCTCGTTAATGATTTTCCCATAATCCGGATTCTGCAGGGGATTTTCTCCAAACTGCCTCGCGATCTCCGCCCGGATAGCTTCCACCAATCGGTCGCGGATCCTGACATCACACAGCACATAATCCGGTGCCACACAGGTCTGCCCGCAGTTTAGATATTTTCCGAATACGATCCTCCTCGCCGCCAGCGGAATCTTCGCCGTAGCATCCACGATACAGGGACTTTTCCCGCCCAGCTCCAGCGTCACCGGGGTCAAATATTCCGCAGCACTTCTAAGCACCTCCCGTCCCACGGTCTTGCCTCCGGTGAAAAATATCATATCAAAGCGCTGCTGTAACAATGCCTGATTCTCTGCTCTGCCACCGGTGATCACCGTCACATATTCCGCCTGGAAGCATTCTTCCAAAATCAGTTTTAACACTGCTGCCGTTGCCGGAGCATAGGCACTGGGTTTTACCACTGCGGTATTCCCCGCGGCAATAGCATCGATCAAAGGATCCAGTGTCAATAGCACCGGATAATTCCATGGGCTCATGATCAGCACGGTGCCATAGGGTGACGGAGACCGGAAGCTCCTCGCCGCGAACTGCGATAACGGTGTCGGCACTCTCTTTTCCCGCATCAGTCCCCGCAGGTGCTTCTGCATCCAGGTCAGCTCCGACAGAGTCAATCCGATCTCGCACATATAGCTCTCCATCCGGCTTTTCCCCAGATCCTGTCGCAGTGCATCGTTCAATTCTGTTTCATGACACTGCAGGGATGCCTTTAACTTTCCCAGCTGTTTTGCCCGGAATTCCCGGGAAAGTGTGGCTCCCGTGGCAAAATATTCTCTTTGTCTGCTTAATATGGTCCGGATCTCCTGCTCTGTCATAGATGCCTCCTGATTTCTCTGCTCTTCTATTCTTTATACTACCCATTTTTTCATTTCAATGCAACGAAAAACGGCGGAGCTTTTCACTCCGCCGCCCGCCTATTCCTATTTACTTTATTTCCACGCAAAATTTACCATTCCGTACACATAGATGAACAGCACTGCCGCCGGAACAAAATACTTGAACACCGGCTTCATCCAATGCTGCACTTTCAATCCTTTTCCCTCGTTGGCTTCCTCCAGGAATTTGTCCCATCCCCAGCCGACCTTATAACAGCAAAATACTGCCAACAGGATCGAACCTATGGGCATGATATTGTTGGACACCAGGAAATCCCAGAAGTCCAGCCAGGTCGTTCCCGCCGCAAAGGGCTGAAAATGGATCACGCTGAAGCCCAACGCCGTTGTCAATGCCAACAGAAACGTTCCCACACCGCAGACGATACATCCTACCGGTCTCGACCATCCGGTCAGTTCCCGGACCATGGCCAGAATATTTTCACACACGCCCAGCACTGTGGACATGGCTGCGAACACCATGAACAGGAAAAATAAGGTTCCCCACCATCTGCCGCCTGCCATGTTGTTAAATACTGTCGCCATAGTATCGAACAGAAGGCTGGGACCCGCCGTCACTTCCACATCATAAGTAAAGCATGCCGGAAATATAATGATACCGGCAATCACTGCCACCAGTGTATCCAGGATAATAATATGGATAGACTCTCCCATGAGAGAACGGTCCTTGCCGATATAACTTCCGAAGATCGCCATACCGCCCATTCCCACGGACAAGGTGAAAAATGCCTGATTCATGGCGCCCACCACCACAGAACCTGTGATTTTGGAAAAATGAGGGATCAGATAGAAGCTCAATCCCTCTCCTGCTCCCGGAAGTGTAAAGCTGTGCACCGCCAGCACCAACATCAGCACGATCAAGGCTGACATCATATATTTGGTAATACGTTCCAGCCCACCCTGCAGATGGAAGCTTAAAATGACAAAAGCGATCAGTAAGGTGAACAACAGATATGTCACATTCACCGAGGGCGTCGTGATCATTTTTTCAAATCCGAAATCCTGATTCTGCCCTGTCAGAAATTTTACAAAATAATAGAGGATCCATCCGGACACCACCGCATAGAAAGCGATCAGCGCAATGTTTCCGATGAGACAGACGATGCCCCACAGATTCCATTTGCCCCTGCCGCCGGATAATTTCCGATACATATAAAGTGGACTCGTCTGCGCCGCACGCCCCACGGAGAATTCCATGATCATGGTGGGCAGGCCCAGCACGATCAGGCAGATCACGTAGATCAGCATGAAGCTTCCGCCACCGTTCTGCCCGCACATCCACGGGAATTTCCACACATTTCCGCAGCCGATGGCACACCCCGCCGACAGCATGATAAATCCCAAACGACTCCCCAGTCTTTCTCTGTTTTCCATACCCATGATCCTTCCCAAAACTACTTATTCTAAACATGGGATACGACATATATTTTTGCTGTTTTCCCATATTTCCGCCATCTTTTCACATTGACAGCCTTATTTTTTCATTATATAATTTTCATAAATATTTGAAAAACAAATTATTTTTATCATATTGATCGAATAATTCAATCGAGAAGGTGCAATTATTTTATGGATGTCAAAAATCTGGAAACCTTTGTTATGGTGAACGAACTGAAGAGCTTTACACTGGCGGCACAACGCCTGGGCTACACCCAGTCCACCGTGTCTTTTCAGATCAAACAGCTGGAAAAAGAGTTGTCGATCCCACTGTTCGAGCGCATCGGTCATACCGTAACCCTGACCAACGAAGGGGAGAAGCTGTTACCCCTGGCCCAGCAGATCCTGCGGCTTGCTGCGGAAGCCACCCACATCAGCGGTAATACCGCCCCGGAGGGTCTGGTGCGGATCGCCATTGCAGAGTCCCTGGCCAGCTGGGAATTTCACAGCCGTTTTAAGGATTTTCATGAAAAATATCCGGGCATCCGCCTGAAGATCATTGCTACCAGTACTGACGAAATGTTCCAGATGCTGGGACAGAATCAAGTGGACATTGTATACACGCTGGACCGCCGTATTTTTAATCACAATTATGTGACCGCTTTCGAAGCTCCGGTGGATATTCACTTCGTCACCGGTGCCAGCCACCCCTTAGCCGGACAGACTCAGGTCACCCTGGAACAGATTCTGGAATATCCGCTGATCCTGACAGAGAAAAACATGAGTTACCGGGCTGCACTGGATGATCTGCTCTCCCAAAACGGCAAGGAGACAATGCCCATCATGGAGGTGGGCGATACCGAGCTGATCCGCAATCTTCTGTGTCAGGGTCTCGGCATCTCCTATCTGCCGGAGTTCGTTATAGCAGAAGATCTGGCAAAAGGAAATCTCGTCAGTCTCCCCATGACAGAGATTCATCCGGATATCTGGCGGCAGCTTCTGTATCACCGGAACAAATGGATCTCTCCGGAACTGAAATGTGTAATAAAATACCTGCAGGAGGAATAATCCCCTGCAGGTTTTCTATTATATATGAATGTCAGGGGCAAAAGCCCCACCTTTAATTCCTACGAATTGTTTCGTGCTGCGCACTCCCACACTTCTATCCAATATTCGCTTATCGAGGAATTTTCATCCCAGAAGCATTCCGATTCCATGTACTAAAAAGGCTGCCACCCATGCCACAAAACACTGCCAGAGTACCACGGCGATGGCCCATTTTCCACCCAGTTCTCTGCGGACAGAAGCGATGGCTGCCACGCAGGGAGTATACAGCAGACTGAATACCAGTAACGACGCGGCTGCCAACGGGGTAAGTACGGTGGCAATGCTGCTGCCGAACAATACTTCCAGGGTTGCTACCACACTTTCTTTTGCCATGAATCCGCTGATCAGAGAGGTACAGATCCGCCAGTCACCCAGGCCGAGCGGTCGAAACAGCGGTACCAGCAGACCGGATACCATAGCCAGCATACTGTTTGCCGAATCCTCAACGAGATTCAGTTTCAGGTCAAAGCTCTGCAGGAACCATACCACGATGGTGGCAATGAAGATCACAGTGAATGCTTTCTGTAAAAAGTCTTTTGCCTTTTCCCACAACAGTTGCCCTACATTTTTGGCTCCCGGCAGACGGTAGTTCGGCAGTTCCATTACAAAAGGCACCGGTTCTCCCTGGAACAACGTGCCCCGGTATAAAAATGCTACCAGAATTCCCATCAGGATACCAAACAGATACAATGCTGACATGATCAGTCCGCCTTTTCCCGGGAAAAATACGCTCACGAAGAACGAATAAATCGGTAATTTTGCGGAGCAGCTCATAAACGGTGTCAACAGGATCGTCATTTTACGGTCTCTCTCACTGGTCAGTGTTCTCGTGGCCATGACCGCCGGGACCGTACATCCGAACCCGATCAGCATGGGCACAATGCTTCGTCCGGACAGACCGATCTTTCGAAGCAGCTTATCCATAACGAACGCCACACGGGCAATATAGCCGCTGTCCTCCATCAGAGACAGGAAGAAAAACAGAGTGACCACGATGGGCAGGAAGCTCAGTACACTTCCCACCCCGGTAAAAATACCGTCGATCACAAGACTTTGTACTGCACTGTTGACATGGGCCGCTGTCATAGCTGCATCCGCAAGTTCTGTCAGTCTGCCGATTCCCAGTTCCAAAAGCCCTTGCAGCCAGGCTCCGATCACATTAAATGTCAAATAAAACACCAATATCATGATCACAATAAAACAAGGGATTGCCGTATATTTTCCGGTAAGGATCCGATCGATCTTCTCACTGCGAATCCGTTCCTTACTTTCTTTGGGTTTTACTACTGTCTGTTCACATAATCTCTCGATAAAATCAAACCGCATGTCCGCGATAGCCGCACTCCGGTCCACACCACGCTCTGTCTCCATCTGACAGACAATATGCTCCAGCATTTCTTTTTCATTTTCATCCAGCTGCAACTTCTCCAGGATCAGGTGGTCTCCTTCAATGGCTTTGTTGGCTGCAAAACGCAGGGGCAGCTTCGCAGTCTCCGCATGATCCTCGATCAGATGGCATACCGCATGGATGCAGCGGTGTACGGAACCGTCATGATCGTTTTTATCGCAGAAATCCTGCCGCAGCGGCCGTTCCTGATATTTTGCCACATGGACTGCATGACGGATCAGTTCGTCCACGCCTTCGTTTTTCGCAGCGGAAATGGGGATTACGGGTACTCCCAGGAACGCTTCCATTGCGTTCACATCGATGGAGCCGTGATTGCCGGTGACTTCATCCATCATGTTCAGGGCTACGACCATGGGAATGTTCATTTCCAACAACTGCATGGTCAGATACAGATTACGCTCGATATTCGTCGCATCCACGATATTGATGATAGCTCTGGGTTTCTCATACAGGATAAAATTACGGGATACGATCTCTTCACTGCTGTAAGGGGACATGGAATAAATACCTGGCAGGTCTGTCACCAAGGTATCCGGATACCCTTTGATGGAACCGTCCTTACGGTCTACGGTAACTCCGGGGAAATTTCCCACATGCTGATTCGAGCCGGTGAGCTGATTGAACAGTGTAGTCTTGCCGCAGTTCTGATTTCCCGCCAGTGCGAACGTTAGTGTCGTTCCCTCCGGCAGAGGATTCTCGTCTTTTTTCGAATGGTATTTTCCATCCTCACCTAAACCCGGGTGCTCCGCATCCGTCACCCGATCCAGCCCCTTATGTTCTCTTGTTCTCTTCGATATGGGTGCGATCTCGATCTGATCCGCTTCCGCCAGCCGTAACGTAAGTTCATAGCCGTGCACCTGCAATTCCATGGGATCCCCCATCGGAGCAAGCTTTACCACCGTCACCTCTGCTCCCGGGATCATACCCATATCCAGGAAATGCTGTCTGAGTTCTCCGGAACCACCGACGGTTTCGATCACGGCGCTTTTACCGATTTCCAATTCTTTCAGTGTCATAACACTTCTGTATCCTTTCGTATCTCAACATCTTAATGTTCTGTGCTGTAACAGAAGTATTATAGCGCATTTGGTATTGAAAATCAGTATCAATTTGCATTTTTTATTTCCATGATTTTTTTCAAAAAAATTTTCAAAAATGGAATAAAAATGTAGAAAAAATTGACGAAAGCAGTTAAACTTAAAACAGCATCAATAAAAATAGGGAGGGAACTTATGAATATGAATATAAAAGAAAATAATAAATATCGTTATACGGATACTGCGGAACGCAATATCAGAATGAACCGGTTCTATATTATCGCTACTTCGCTTTTGGCGATCGTGTTCCTGTTTTATCTGTGGTTAAAACTGGCAAATCACAACATTGCACCCATTGTTACATACGCAAATACCATTCTGATCGCCGTTTTCTGTGTGGTAAATGTCGTGACACACCTTCGAAATAAGGCGACACGACTATTAAAAGTCTTCGCTACCATCGAGATCGGCATTGAGTATCTGTTAGTCGGTTTACAGACAGATGCAAGTTTCATTCACTATGCGCTGATCGCCATTTTCATATTACAGATTCCTTATTATGAGAAAAAATCTCTGAAGAAAACCGCTGTGGGATTATTCGTGCTCTACCTGATCGTCATGATCGTTCAGGCTACGAAGGGAATCTACGGTCAGAATGTGAATGCCGTCTGCTCTACCCTGCTGGTATTCCTGATTGGAATCATTATTTTGGAAACCGGTAAGATTGCTATATTATTTAACAATGATGCCATCGGTTCTTCCCGGGAAGAACATAACCGTGTAAAAGAAGTACTGGATAATGTTCTGGACGTATCCAAGACCGTACATCAGGAAACCACCAAAACCACAGATCTTATGAACCAGCTGGTACAAACTACGGAATCTGTAGCCAACAGTATGCAGGAGATTTCCTCTGCCACCAATATGACTGCCACCAGCATCGAAGAGCAGAGCCAGATGACCGGTACGATTCAGAATGCTATCGAGCAGACCAGTCATATCTCCGAGCAAATGGTTCAGATTGCTGAGGATTCTAACGAAAGCATCCGTAAGAACATGGCTGCTATGGAATCCTTAAAACAGCAGTCCGCCATGATCAAGGATACCAACCATTCCGTCACTGACGCCATGGCAAAATTACAGGAAAAGACAAAAGAGGTGGAAACTATCGCCGGAAGCATCATGGCAATCTCCGGTCAGACAAATCTTTTAGCCCTGAACGCTTCCATCGAAAGTGCCCGTGCCGGTGAAGCCGGACGTGGTTTCGCCGTTGTAGCACAGCAGATCCGTCAACTGGCAGAGCAGACCAAGAGTTTTACTGAAGAGATCACCAAGATTACCAACGAGCTGAATGCCAATGCCAACATGGTAGTCAACACGATCAGCGGCTCCATTGAAGCTACCGAACAGCAGGGCGAAAAGATCCTGGCTGCTTCCGAGACTTTCGAACAGCTGAACAAAAATATGGAAGCACTGGCTTCCCAGGTGGAAGAAGTAAATCACCACATTCTGGGATTGTCAGAATCCAATAATAAGATTATGGAAAACATCTCCCAGCTGTCCGCTGTAACTGAAGAAGTTACCGCCAATGCCGAGCAGGTGCACACCATGAGCCAGAACAATCTGGATTATGCAGAACAAGTAAAAACGGCAGTAGAACATATCCGCTCTACCACCGATGAGATGGGGACGCAGGAGGGTTAAACCTCCTGCGTTCTTTGATCTTACTATTTCAATTTCAAACCGTCTTTAAAAGCATTTCCTACTTTATCTCCCATTGCAAGATAAGTATTATTCACAGGATCATAGCTGATTGGCTTCAATTTCTTCGGATCGATCTTGCCATCCGTCAGGATGCTTTCGTCCGCATTGACGTTGACGATATCGCCCACCAGAATGCCGTCTTCAAAACTTTTCACCTTACATTCCAGCGCCATGGGAAGTTCATCGATCAGCGGTGCATTGACAAAATCACTCTTGGCTGCATGGAAACCGGACTTTGAGAATTTATCAGGTACTTTCTTCGCAGATTCCACGCCCACATAGTCGCAGGCTACCACGGTATCTTCGGTTCCGATACTTACGGTAAATGCTCCGGTCTTTGCCAGATTCTCCGTGGTCTTATGCTCTGACATACTGATGGAGATCTCATTCATGTCCGTAATGATTCCCCATGCTGCGTTCATGGCATCGGGTACTCCATTTTCGTCATAAGTTGCAATGATCAGCACCGGCATGGGATACATTACCGGCTTTGCTCCAAAATTTACTCTGCTCATATTCGTCCTCCCTGTACTAAATTAATTTTTCCTTCCATTCTGCTTCCCGGAATCCGGTCAACACCACATCCCCGTCCACGACAAACGGCCGCTTTACCAGCATTCCGTCCGTGGCCAGCAGCCGAAGTTGTTCCTCTTCCGTCATGTTCGGAAGCTTGTCCTCTCAATTAAATCTGCCTTGAAACAAAATGTACCGTTTCTTTTCTCTGCTCAAGTATGTAAGGTATCAGTTCCAATGGATATACCTTCGTGTCCTTCCTTAGTTCCTCCAGCGGAATCCAGCAGAAATCCAGATTGATTCTCTCATGATCCAATTCATCATATCCATGAAACACCCCATCCATAGGAATACTATCGTCCAGTAAATGAACATTATAATATAAGCAGATCTGGTGGCAGGGTCTCTTTCCCCATGGAAAATAAATTTCGCCTATAGCCAGCAGATTATCTACCTCTATCTCAGCGTGAAGTTCTTCTTCAAACTCCCGTTTCAGCGTTTCCATGCTGGTCTCCATAGCAGCAACATGCCCGCCGATGATAGCATAGTCATCATTTTTCGGACGTTGCAACAGGATCTTTTCATTATGGATCAATATACCGCCAACCCTGTAGGAAAATACAAAATCATCGTTTTTAAATAGAATGTCCATGTGATCTCCCTTCACGTCAGATATACTCATCCTGTTTTACCTAAACTTTAAAATCAAAACTGTTATTCCCACGGAAATCATCATAAGTCCAAGCAAAATGACCAGCGCAATAACCTTTGCATTTTTCTCCATAAATCGGATAGGTGTCCCATACTTTTCATCAATGTTTGCATCTCTTCGCTCATTCCTGATATTCTGCGCCCACTCCAGATCCTTCAGTTTCATATATTCGTCATAATGGCGTTTTTCCAGACGGTCTTCCTCTTCGCGTACCAATAATTCCAGGTTTTCTTTATAAGAAGCCCCACAATTACTACACCCCTTTTCGTCTGTGCTTTTTCCCATTATCTTATTATCACAGTATTCACAGGTAAATTCATAATCACTTGCAGGTTTATAAACCGGAGGCTCGCCGATTTCAAAATTGTAGTATTTATGACGTATCAGCTTATATTTTTGAATTGCCTGCATTGTAGTACTTATATATTCCGTTTCCTGTGTAATGGCTTCTTCCTGGGATTTCATATACTCTAAATACCTTTGATGCATGGCCCGTTTCTTTAACTGATACTCCTTGTTCTTTCCAAAATTACCGCCACAGGTTGGACATTTTTCATCCGCAGAAGATACCTTGGATCTGCAAAACTCACAGGTAAATTCAAAATTCTCCTGAAAATGATCCTTTTTGTAGGAAATGTACTTAACCGGTTTCAGGTCCTTACGTGCTCTAATGCCCGAAAAGAAAAACAAGTATATAAGTAATAACAGGCCAAAGGTAATTGCTATATTAAAAAATACTGTTGAAAACAAACTGAAAAATTCCATAATAATGTGTCATGCCTCTTTCGTATTAAATATAATTCTTAACTAATCATATCATAGTAAATCCTATTTTTCATCTAAATCCTAAGAATGTACTGATTACAACTCTTGATACTTTGCTGATGTGTGATAAAGAAGTAATAGAAGTGTAAAAAATTTTGCCGTTC
>ERZ791825.587-NODE-587-length-26171-cov-4.617208_pt1 | contig 26171 bp, 28 predicted proteins | sample MGYA00510298_ERZ791825 | MGnify/ENA primary metagenome ERZ791825 (study PRJEB30046, sample SAMN00792010) | human gut metagenome | study: EMG produced TPA metagenomics assembly of the A metagenome-wide association study of gut microbiota in type 2... | reverse complement strand
GCACATATCCCCGGATTTTTAGAATTTGCACAGCAAATTCTATTTGATGTGCGCTGTCGCACGAAGCACAAAATAGAAATCTGACTTTTTCGACAAGCTGAAAAGGACGCACTATGTGCGTCCTTTTACGGGATTTCATCAGTATCTCAGCGGAATACCGTGCGGTTCAGCCTCACCGGCAGGCAGCAGCGCCGCCGTGATGTCCGGCCGGCGTGTTTCGATAAAGTTTACGCCTTTGCGGATGAGTTCCGCAAGCGTATTGGGATCGTCCGTGCACCGGCTCATGGTGAACAGCCCCGCCTGTCGGCACGCCGAAACCAGCCGCTCGGACAAATCCTTCGGCTCGGCCCGCAGACCGAACAGGCCGGTTGTCTGCGCGGCATCGACCAGCGCGTCAATCTCGCTCGGCAGATTGGGCATCTCACCCATGATATGTAAATCCGGATTGGCAGACGCAACACGAGCCGCTTCCACCAGCCCCAGACCGATGATGATCGTGTCATCCAGACAATCCGCATACCGCAGCGTCATACGCAGCTGCCGCAGCATGGTCTGATCGTGCACGGTGATGGCAATCTTGCCCTGACAGGTGCGTGCCAGCTCGATCGCCTGACTAACCGGCGTCAGCTGCGGCGCCGCCTGATGCAGCTCCGCGTAGCTGTAATCGCGGACGGGCAGCCTCGTGCCGTCGGGCGCGGCAACACAGCCGTCCGACGAAAGCACAGCAATACCGTCCGATGACATGGCAATCGAAAAACAGCAGCCTTTTGCGCCCTCGTCGTTGCCGGCCAGAATGGATTCCAGTCCGCCGCGTTCGGTATCCATGCAGCCGTCCGCAGACAGGACAAAAGTCTCCTTATTGGTATAGTACAATACCGATCCTCTCCCTCTGTTACAGGGTCTCCGGAGCCTCGTACTCTACGCCCTGCGTATCCACGGTAACGGACTTCATCTTCTGCTCCTCGCGCGGACGGTCGTGCCAGTCGCGCTTAGTGTTGACGATGGCATCAACAATGTCCATGCCGTCGATAACCATGCCGAAGGAAGCATACTGACCGTCCAGATGCGGTGCGTCCTCGGTCATAATAAAGAACTGGCTGCCTGCGGAGTCCGGTGCAGCGGTACGCGCCATAGACAGAACACCGCGGGTGTGGTTCAGGTCATTCTGGAAGCCGTTTGCGGTAAACTCGCCGCGGATCTCATAACCGGGGCCGCCCATGCCGGTGCCTTCCGGGTCACCGCCCTGAATCATAAAGCCCGGGATGACACGATGGAAGATCGTGCCGTCATAAAAGCCCTTCTGCACCAGAGAAACAAAGTTGCGAACCGTGTTCGGTGCAACTTCCGGGTACAGCTCTGCGCGGATTACGCCGCCGTTTTCCATTTCAATCGTAACGATAGGATTGCTCATTGGTATCAACTCCATAATTTTTATCATTTTGCAGCATATGCACAGCCGAGCTGTACATATATGTACTTCTATTGTAGCAAATTTGGAGTAGAACGGCAAGTGGTGTTTGTCGAACAGCGGCAGCTGTCCATTATTTTGCGCTGATTGACTGGTGCGCTTGAACCGTGCAGGCGGTTCACCCTGTCCGGGCATGGTGTTTTTCGCTGAAATTCAGCAGGGAATTGCCGTGTCCGCGGCGGGGACAAAAAGGAAGGGACACCTGCGGTTTGCCCGTAGGCTGCTAAACCTTGTTTCCGCGCCGTGCGCGGATTAAATAAGTGCCCTTCCTTTTTGAACTCCTATCTTTTCCTTGTTAGATAGTCTGGCGCAAATCAGAGAGCGGCGACCGCTCCGCAGGATACCGCTGTAAAAACCTGTCACAAAAACTGGTAATCCACTTTATCCACAGGACTTTCCACAGGGTATCTGGGGATAACCTTGTGCATAAAGTGGATAACTTTTTGTATACACCCTCGCAAGCCGCCGTATATCTCGTTTTTTCGACTACGCATTGTAATATCGGCTGTGGAAAAACCACCGCTGCATAATCCACCGCACCTTGTGGAAAACTTGTGATCAGGGCAAATTCACCACTTCAGGAGGGATCATCTATGTCCGAAGAAACCCCGTCCATTGCCGCGCCGGAGCAGAATGCCATCGCGGAAACCGGCTCGATTACGGCAAAAACAGCGCGCGGAACGATACACTGCATCACCATTGTCGGCCAGATTGAGGGCCACATGGAACTGCCCGCACAGAACAAAACCACCAAGTACGAGCACCTCATCCCGCAGATTGCGGCAGTGGAGCAGGCCGACGAAATCGACGGTCTGCTCGTGCTGCTCAACACGGTAGGCGGCGATGTGGAAGCCGGACTTGCCATCGCTGAGCTGATTGCGGGCATGAAAAAGCCGACCGTGTCGCTCGTGCTCGGCGGCGGGCATTCGATCGGCGTACCGCTGGCCGTTGCCGCCAAAAAGAGCTTTATTGCCGTTTCCGCCGCCATGACCATTCATCCGGTGCGGATGAACGGCACGATCATTGCTGTGCCGCAGGCGTTCGAGTATCTGGCAAAAATTCAGGAGCGCATCGTGGATTTCATCACCTCGCACTCACATATCACCGCCGAGCGTCTGCAGCAGCTTATGCGCGAAACCGGTCAGCTGACTGCCGATGTCGGCACCGTGATCTCCGGCAATCAGGCCGCCACACTCGGACTGATTGATGAGGTCGGCACGCTTTCGGATGCGCTGGAGGCGCTCTATACGATGATTGGCGAGCACAAAACGCAAAAAAGAGACGGTAAATAACCGTCTCTTAGCTTGTCGAAAAAGCAATATTTGATTTTTATGCTTCGTGCGGCAGCACGCATTCAATCGAATTTGCTTTGCAAATTCATAAATTCCGGGAGCATGGTCCAGACCACCCTCTCTTGCCGCTATGCGGCAATTCACCTTGTGTATCTCGGAATTTATACAAGGGAAGAAAAAATGTGCCCGTCAAGGTAGTTTCCAATAAGACAGTATGAGAACATTACTGGCATAGGGTAGCTGCCGTACAGGAGTGCGACAAGAAAAATTGACGATACCTGGTTTTCACAACCAGGTATCGCCTTTTTCTATCTTTAACAGAATGTTTGAATCTTATTGGAGGTACATATGATGCAGGAACTGAACTATATCCGTTGCGGTGATTACTATATTCCCGATATTCGCTTACCGGAAGAAAATAGACCTATTGGTCGTCGGGGACGCATGCACAGAGATTATATCAAGGAGCATAACCCCATCCGCTTTAACGATCTGTGCCTTAGTGGCGAACTGTGGACGTATCTGGCTGATTTGAACGAGCAGGCACAGAACCGTTTTGAAATTATCATTGAGCAAATGAAATCTGCTGAGGGCGTGACAGAGGACATGAAGCAGCACGATCAGATGGCATGGGTTGGAGCCGTGAACAGCATCCGAAATCGAGCAGAGGAAATTGTTCTGCGTGAAATGATTTATGAGGAGGATGCGGTATGAGAATTCTTGAAGAATTTTGGTACGGCAATATTGAGCCGACTGAGTATGACACATCCTATTACAAGGAATACAAAAAGTTACTGGAACTGATTTGCAGGAATGAAGAAAAGCTCAAAGCCACTATGACGGACGAGCAGAAAGAACTGTTTGAAAAATACACTGATTGTGTGCGAGAGCATCAAACCAATACAGACTGTTTGATCTTTCAGAATGGCTTTAAGCTGGGTGCAAGAATGATGTTGGAAGTCATGGAAGAATAACCAGATATTAAATCATGCCCCCATCGATTGCATCGATGGGGGCTATTTCCTACATGAAGGCAAATGCACCTCATTATATTAAATGAAAAACTCATGATTTCGGGAGAATATCTTGAAAAACAGAAGAAACTGTGTTATAATAAATTATAACTATAACCTTGAACGGAGAGGTGCTATGTCAGTTAGTTATGATAAGCTCTGGAAGCTTCTTATTGATAAAAAGATGAATCGCACGGAACTCAAGGATTCATCCGGGATTAGTTTTAATGTGCTTGCCAAGATGGGAAAGAACGAATTTGTATCCATGGAAAGCCTTATGAAGATTTGCGCCACTCTTAACTGTAACGTTGGCGATATTATGGACTTCTTACCAGAAAGTGAGGGATTGCAGGAATGACACCAGAGATGCTGGCTACACTAACCGAACAAGTTGCCGAGCTTGTTCAGACTTATAGTAATAATTATCCGCAATTCCAGAGAGCAACCTATAACGAGACTCAAGTCCGTGTTGATTTTGTAAACCGCTTCTTCAAACTCCTTGGATGGGATGTAGATAACGAACGTGGATTGCCACAACACCTGCGTGAAGTTACCCATGAGGCTACCGTAGTTGTAGAGGAAGACGGCATCCATCGCAGCAAAAAACCAGATTATTCTTTCAAGGTAGGTACGGAAGTCCTGTATTTCCTTGAGACAAAGAAACCTGCGGTAAACCTTACTATCGATGCAGCTCCGGCATTCCAGTTGCGCAGATATGGATGGAGCGGAAACTTAAAAGTCTCAGTGTTGACCAATTTCACCGATCTATATATCTATGATTGTTCTGTTCGTCCGAGAGAAGGCGATGACATTGGTGTCGCAATGATTGCTCACTACCACTTCGACGAGTATGTGGAACGTTTTGAGGAAATTTACAACATGCTGTCCAAAGAAGCAGTCTTGACCGGACAGTTTGAGCGCCATTTTGGTGACATTCAGGGAGCTCTTCGTCGTGAACCGTTCGATCAGTATTTCCTGGATCAGATTAGAACATGGCGAATGATGCTTGGTGAGGATATTCTGCGCAACAATCCAAACGTTGATGTAGAAACACTCAATATTTTTGTTCAACGAGTGCTTAATAGAACAATTTTCCTTCGTATTTGTGAGGATAGATGTTTCGAGAACTATGAGTCGCTGAAGGCTATTACGACATACCAAGATCTAAGGACAATGTTCGCTGCGGCAGATCAGAAGTATGATTCTGGATTATTCGAACTCTTAGAAGAAGATCGCCTTAATGTGTCTGACTCAGTTATTATCGAGATTTTTCAAAGCCTGTATTACCCCAATAACTCCTATGAGTTTGGTGTAATTGACCCGTATATTATTGGTCAGATTTATGAACTGTTCTTGGATGAGGCGCTTGTAATCCGAGAAGATGGACATATTGAGACGCAAGAAAAGCCCGAAGTAGTTGACTCCCAGGGTGCAGTCAATACCCCAAAAAACATCACTGATATTATTATCGAAGAAACGCTCCGTCCTCTGTATGAAAATAAAACTCCTGAGGAAGTGGCTCAGTATCGCATTGCAGATATTTGCTGTGGGTCTGGCAACTTCTTGCTGTCGGCATTTGAATACATTGTAAACTATCATATTGAGTATTATCGAAACCATGATAGAGAAAATGCTGAGCGAAGAGGCGATATTTATCAACTGGCTGGCAGTACAAACTATATACTTTCTTACGAGAAAAAACGCTCCATTTTGAAAAACAACATCTTCGGCGTTGATATTGACCCTCTCGCTGTAGAAGTATCAAAGTTTAGCTTGCTGCTAAAGGTATTGGAAAATTCGTCCTTGGAGGAGGCAGAAGCTTTTCATCAGCGTACTAATCAACGCATCCTTCCTAATTTGGACGAGAATATCAAAAACGGCAATAGCCTTGTGAATATGGCTTATGCACGTTTTGATCGATCTGTTTACCAGAATGTTTCCTTGATGAACAAATTAAAGATGTTCGATTGGAATGCTGAGTTTGGCAACCGAAAGTTTGATGCAATTATCGGTAATCCGCCCTATATTCGTGTGCAGAATATGGTGCACTATTCCCGAGAAGAGTATGATTTTTATAAGAGCAGCCATTCTCCCTATGTAACCGCACAAACTGATACGCTCGATAAGTATTATCTGTTTATTGAAAAAGGACTTGCACTGTTAAACGATGGCGGAATGTTGGGTTATATCGTCCCGCACAAGTTTATGAATATCAAGTCAGGCGCTAAATTGAGAGAATTGCTTTCTTCCAATTCCAGCGTTAAGAAAATTCTGCATTTCGGAACTCATCAAGTTTTTGAAAACAGAAGCACTTACACCTGCATCTTGGTATTATCTAAGCAAGGCCATGAAGAATTCCAAATTGGTTTTGTTCAGGATTGGAATCGGTTCTTATTCAATCATGATACAGAATGCTTGACCTATCCGGCTGCTTATATCAGTGGTCAGCCGTGGTCGTTCTTGCCTCAAAATATTGTTGCACATTTGGAAGAGATTTCGCAATCTTGCGTTTCCCTTTCTACTTTGGTTGACATTTTTGTTGGTGTTCAAACAAGTGCTGACCAAATCTATATCATTCACGCTGATCGTGAAGACGAGAATTTCATTTACTCTCACGATAGACGGGGGCGTGAGTTCCAGATAGAGAAAGGAATTCTGCGTAAAAGTATATATGACACACAACTTGTCAGTTACGAGAAAATTGAAGCAAATAGCTACATCATATTCCCGTACAAGGCGGTAAACGGAAGACCGATTCTATATAGTTTGGCAGAAATGACAGAGGATTTCCCTCATGCGTTAGCATATTTGAATCGCTTCAAAGATAAGCTGGATGAACGCAATATGCCTGGACGCACGACTGAAAATTGGTTTGCGTTCGGACGCAGTCAATCTTTAAGACGTTTCCTTGCAGGAGAACATCTCGTTTGGCCTGTGCTTTCTACAAGCTCAAATTATGTCTATGATAATGACATGGTTGTCTTTACAGGTGGAGGAAATGGGCCTTTCTATGGTATAGAAAAGAAAGCTACTTCTCAGGAATCCATTTTCTATATCCAGGCAATTTTGAACCATTGGCTAATGGAACTCCTTGTAAAAAGCAGAGCAAGCACCTTTAGGGGAGATTACTATTCTCATGGAAAGCAGTTTATTGCTACCCTGCCTATTTACAAGATTGATTTTGAAAATCCTACTGAAGTTGCCAAGCATCAGCAGATTGTTGAGATGGTGCAAAACATCATGCAGTTAAAAGAGCAATTAGCTTCTGCGCCTAACGCCACTCGTCGTGCAGTTTTGGAACACTCCATCACAGCAATCAACGCTGAACTAAATAGCGTAATCGATGAGCTTTATCAGGTAGAATCTCAGGAAGTCGAGGAACAGGTATGAAACCGATTGAAGGATATAACAAATTAAGAGGCGGATACTATACCCCCGACAAAATTTCTGAATTTATTGCAGAATGGGCCATCCGTAAAACATCTGATTCTGTTTTAGAGCCAAGCTGCGGTGATGGTAGTTTTTTGAGTGCCATAACCACTCGTTATAAAGAGTTGGGAGCTACGGATGAGCAAATTCGGAACAACGTACTTGGAATTGAATTGGATGATGTTGAGGCTAAAAAGTCGGCACAATATGGTACAACTGTGGTATGTAAAGACTTTTTCACATACTATCAAGAGAATATCGAAGATCAAACTCAATTCGATGTGATTGTTGGGAATCCACCTTTCATTCGCTATCAGCACTTTACAGAGGAATATCGTAAAATCGCATTTGCTTTGATGAACAAACATGGGTTTCAACCCAATCGCCTAACGAACATTTGGCTCCCATTTTTAGTGCTTTCTTGTAAGGCATTAAAGCCAACTGGTCGTGTTGGGATGGTTATTCCCGCTGAACTGTTCCAAGTTGACTACGCTGCTGAAGCAAGACAGTTTCTCAGTACGTTTTTTGATAAGCTAACGCTTGTTACATTTAAACGACTGGTATTTGATGACATACAGCAGGAAGTTATTCTTCTGCTGGGTGAAAGAGGCTGTGATAAGCATGGTATTCGTGTTGTAGAATTGGATGACATGGCAGATTTGATTGCACAGGGCCAAACATGTTTAGAGAATACCGAGCTAAAGGAACTCGATCATAGCCGTGACAAATGGGTAAAATACTATTTATCCAACGAAGAACTGGACTTGCTGAAACGGCTTAATAGTGATCCGAGGATTACTAATTCAACCGATTTGTTTGAAGTAAATGTTGGCCTTGTAAGTGGCGAGAATGACTTTTTTGTCATGAACCAGGCAACGGTAGAAGAATTCAATCTTCAACAGAGTGTTATCCCTATCATTAGCCGTTCCGAGCAGTTAAAAGGTGTGCAATTAACAAATGAGGATTACAACAATCTGATTGAGTTAGGTAAAAAGGTGTTTTTCTTTGCTCCCGGAAACGAGGAATTTGATGCCTTGACTGATGAACAGAAGGCATATATTCAGTGGGGCGAAGGAAAGGGCTTCAACAAAAATTATAAATGTCGTATAAGACCAAGATGGTATCATGTTTCACAGACTTGGTGTGCCGATGCTTTTCTAATTCGTCAGGCGCATTTGTATCCAAGGATGATTTTAAACGAGAAAAAAGCACTCGTTACTGATACTCTTCACAAGGTAAGATTCTTAGAGGGCATTGATGGAAAACAAGTTGCAGCGGCCTTTTTGAACACTTATACGTTCGCTCTTAGTGAAACGCTTGGCAGAAGTTATGGCGGAGGAGTCCTCACCTTTGAGCCAGGAGAAATGCGAAAAATTCGCATTCCTATGCAAATGGCAGACCAATTAGATCTTCAAAAGATTGATGCTTGGCAACGCCAAGGCGAGATCGATAAGGTTTTGGAATATACAGACTCCATTTTGCTTCGCAAGGGTTTAAACTTAACAGAGCATGAAATCGAACTGCTGCATAGTATTTGGGAAAAAATGTGTGGTAGAAGAATGACTCGAAAGAATCAAAGCGAATAAAGAACTCAATTATAATCCGTCGAGCAGCAACTATCTGCTCGGCGGATTTTTTACTTATATCGAAGTGGAATTATATTGAGTTTGGTTTATAGAAATTCGACACGACTTTTATCGAAGTTGCGTTCCCCCACTTCAACGTAAGTTGCGTAGGAATTTGTCGTTGTGTAATTTCAATCCAACGAATTGAATTATTCACGTTTTCGTGATATAATAATTAAAAATGTTAGGAGGTGGATTGCCATGGCCGTAACCTATAAGAAATTATTTCACTTACTGATCGACAAGGGCATGACGAATGCCGAACTAATGGAACAGGCAGGCTTTAGTGCAAATATCATTACCCGAATCAAGCGTGACAATTATATCTCTCTCGATAGTATTGAGAAAATTTGCAAAACTCTACAATGTGGCGTTGATGACATTTTAGAGTTCACCCCGGAGAAAGAAAAATGAGTAATATTACAGTGGATGCACTCATGAAGCATCTTATTCTTACAGAAACTAAGGTGCATACACGTTTGAAGCGACTTGGCGCCGCATCGTTGCCAAACTGGAAGAAATCCTGCCGCTGTGTGAACGGCTGAAATGAGGTGTTTTAATGAAAAATTTAGATCGTAAAGTCACACTGCTATGTCCTCTTTGCGGTAATGATCAGTTTTCATCATTGGACGAAGAGTTTGAAGATCTTCTTCACGCAAGTGACGATGTACGAGTTCGTTGCTCTGATTGTGGTTCGGAATACACGAAACGAGAGTTGCTCGATAGCAATGCCGCAATAATCGATAATGCTGTAGATGAGCTTGCGCAAGATGCAGTCAAAGAACTTGAAAAAGAATTAAAGAAAGCGATGAAAAAATGGAAGTTTTGATTAACACATTGAAGGAAATGGTTCCTTTCATAAAAGATTGGGGTGCGCTGATCATCGCAGGTATATCTCTGTTAGTTGCCGTCATTTCGCTGTTTAAATCTTCAAAGGCACAACGCCTCCAGAACAAGGTTAACGAACTGGAACTCAAGATTAAGAAGAATGAATTGGACAAGATAGCTAAGGAGAAGGAAGATGCGGTACTTGCGTGCGTTGAGGCAAGATTTATTACTGTAGGTAAAGGTAAGCATAGACTGAAAGTTTGGAATTCAGGAAATGCAACCGCCTATAATGTGACTGCTCGATTTGATGGTGATGTCGGAATTATGATTATGGATCGTGAAAAGCAGCCTTTTGAAGAATTAGAGGCAAGAAAAAGCTATGAATTGATTCTAATCACACACAATGGTTCTGCATCAAAATTCAGAATAATCACTGAGTGGACAGACTCGGGCGGAAAGCAGTATACCAAAACACAAATGGGTGATTTCTCATAAATCGAATTTTGTTTACTTCGGATTACAAATCGTTTTTGATAATTGAGAGGAGGGGCATCAATGAATCACAATGATCGAGAACACTTCTGGCAAACATTATGCTCTTTGCCTGGAAATGATATTGCAGCAGAACGAGAACAGCTATTCAAAGCAATTAAGTATCCAAAGCTGCTTTTCCGGTATCGACCTGTCAGCACAAAGAGCTTAGAAGCTCTCAGAACGAATAAACTCTATTTTTCTTCTGCGAATTATTATGACGATCCTTTTGATACCTTTCTTCACATCGACATTGAAGCGATCCGGAATGAGTATCTGAGTGCATTCCAGACTCCGGAAAGCACAGAAGCTGTTGTGGAGGGCGTTAAGTCATTGCTTGGGGGCGTTCTCTCCGAGGAGCAAGCAGCGCAGTTTACAGTTGAGAATGTGACAAACGCACTTTCTCACGGGCTTACCGAAAGCTTTTTGAATGCAGCACTTTCACTCCGTGATGAAGTTAAAAAAGATACATGGTCAGTTTGTTTCTCCGAAAATGGGTTTAATGAGGTTCTGTGGCTGAAATATGCAGATCAGCACAGAGGGTTTGTTCAGATCTACGACCTTGAAAACAATGACAACTTCTTATGCGGCAAGCAGGACAAATGTGCAAATTGCGGAATCAAGAACTACGGAACGCCGCTATATCCGATTTATTATTCGGACACGCCTTATGATGCAACCAAATTTGCAAAATTCGTTATGCTCCGTAAAATAGCAGAGACAACCGCAACTCAGATTCCTCCAGAGCTATATACAGGTATGGGAAGTGCTTTATGGGAACAGGAAAGAACGACCCTAATCAAAAAAGAGTGCCATAAATACGATGAAGAATGGCGAATGATAACTGGGTGCATTATGAAGCCACCAGTGATGATGGAATGGATCCCAAGCGGTATAATTCTCGGTCTGCGAATGGACGTAGCAGAGGAAAATCTTGTTGTAAGCATGGCAAAAGAGGCTGGGGTCAAAAATATTTATAAATCATACATAAATGCTCAAAACAAGCTGGATGCTTATCCTTTGAAATTGTAATCTTTCCAGCGGGTATGTGAATAGTTGAAATGAGGTGATATTATGCCTGCCAATTCAAAGCCATTTAGCTCTTTATTAAAAGTAACAAATGCACAAACTCAGGATCGTTGGTATCCAACTGCGGTTGATACGTATAAATTATCATTTGTTTTGGATATGAGTATTGAGAATAGCGAAGCATTAAGAAGTAATCTCGCATACAGCATGCAATATCTGGAGTTTTTAGAAAAAGAAATAGAGGAACTAAAACTATCCGATATAATATATACAATGTTGGTGAAATCCTATGTTGTAACAGGTATGTCCGTGCTTGAAGGACTATTTGTCAATATTGTTAAGTCAAATGGATGGTGGAAAACCTCTACCCCGGAAAGCTTAGGGACTACTCAAGCCAACGAAACAAGATTTGGCACAGAAAAAATAATAGTAAAGACAGAATTATTAAAAAAGGTAGATGAATATCCACTCCAAATGAATCTTGATGAATTAATCAAAATACTCGAAAGACACCATCAAGCATTACAAGTAAATCATTTGGTATATCCGGCGTTAAAGCGGTTAAAAGATTTAAGGAACAGAGTACATCTGCAAAAAGTTGAAGACAGATTAGATCACGATTACAACGCTTTTAATTTTTCTGTAAAAAAGGAAATGGGCGGTATATTATATGAGATCCTTTCATCTCCAATGGTAACAAGACTCCCACAAAATTTTGAATTTTTAAAGAAAAATATGGATGAAGCATATACACATGATTGAGTATTTCGGTGTCTTACCAATTGCTGAAGTTGTAGAATGGGAGTGAGAAAATATATCGAGGAGCAGGATGGGCACACAGCAAAGAGTTTTTCACCGAAATAGAAGCTCGAAACTATTTTGCGGCTTTACATAGCAAAATGAAATCGGAAGTTGAGCAGATGAGTGACGCAGAGATAGTCTCCTGCAATTTTCAAGAATGGGCTAACTATCTTGCCGACAAATATAGCATTGTTCCCATTTCAATTTTTGAAACGAATATTGAGAGATTACTCTCCGAAACCAAGGTCAAAAAAGCAAATCCTTTTCGTGGGTATCCCTATGAAAGAGAGTTCTTTGAGATAGATGGTGTTCGGGTGACTTTTAAAATTCCGTTTGACGGAAATCCAGACTTGTTTGAAATACAGCCAAGCAGTCGTATTCTTTCAAGATTTGCTACAGAGAGTTTTATTAATCCTTGCAATGAAGACTGCGGAAGTTTTACGCTGAATTTTGAATATACCAAGCAGGAACTTCAAGGCAAAGGAGAAGCAATGGCTGAATATGTTCAGAAGCAGTTTGACAGCTACAAAAAAATGATTGCGAATGTAAATGCTGAGGTGGCTTCGTACAATAACAGTTTGAATGCTTCGGCTTTGCGGGTGTTAGAGGAACGAAAAAAGAAAGCAGATTCCTTTTCCGCCATTAGTGCCGCCTTGCAGATTCCGTTAACGGAAAGCAAGAACGCACCGAACACAAAGCCGATTCAGTTGAAGCGAATTGTTCGTCAGCCGTCCGCAAAACCGACTGTTCCTCAGATGGCTCCCGAATCATGTATCAGCGATCGAGACTATGAGAACATCAATAACATCATTGCGATGTGCGGAACTACAATGGAAAAGACAGCTCGCACATATTATGCAAACGGAGAAGAAGAACTTCGTGACCATTTGCTTGCTGCATTAAACACTCACTATGAAGCCGCAACGGGCGAGACTTTCCGCAAAATCGGAAAGACCGATATTCATATTTAGTTTGAAAACAAAGCGGCTTTTATTGGCGAGTGCAAGATATGGCATGGAGAGCAACTGTTCCAAGAAGCGATTCAGCAGGTTCTCAATTATTCAACGTGGCGAGATTTGAAGGTCTCGGTGATTATCTTCAACAAAGAAAACAAATCGTTCCACTCGATTCTATCTAAGATTAAGACATGGGCGGATATGAACACGGTATCCTACAGTCAGCCACAGGCAAATATATGGAAACGCAAATATCATCGTCAAGATATGAATGTGGACATTCAGCTAACCATTTTGTCCTTTGACCTTTATGTTGATAAAAGTCAGTTCAAAGACAGCAGATACAACAACTAAAACTAAATAATGACTAAACCAAAGGCACTAACCGCAAAAAGTTAGTGCCTTGATTTTTGTTTTGATGCAAATTTAACTTCTACACAACCTGTGTCGAAGTTGCAATTTTAACTTCGGTGCAAATTGCGGCGAAGTGATTTTTAACCTCTGTCCAAGTTGGGCAGAAGTTGGATTTAGACTTCCGACCAACTTGGTCGGAAGTGAGTTTTATATTCCCGACAAGTTGTCGGGAAGTTAGTTTTGAAAATTCTGCCCAGGTTGGACAGAATTATTTTTGCCCGTTGATATTTCTCTTGAAAACGTCCTAACAGGTAGAGAGAACTTTTCTGCTCTGCAATCGTTGATTTTCGTTCTTTGTAGTTCCGAATATAGTGAGAGGGATTCGCAATCTTGACGGCATAGTACATTATCTGTATAATAATGGAACAGCGGTACGCCGCTACATAACAACTGAATAGAAATGTTCGACCATATTGAGACATAATTAGTCGGTTTTATCCGACACGGTATCGGTACACCGAAAGTGCCGAACTGCTCCACCACGCCTTTGGTTCTGTTGGCGGGAGCTGTATGAAGCAGAACCCGACTTTGATCTTCAGAGCCGATTACATAGAACATCATTTTGAAGCGAGAGCCACGCTCCCGCCGATTTCTGATGCTCTGTGTAATCGGCTCTTTTTGTTTACCCAAATGGAGCCACAACAATAGTACATCCTCAAAATTGAATGACCGTCCGAATGGGATATGACTTTGCGATGACATGAGCGAAGCAACGTCGGAGTGAGATTCTCGGGCAGGAACGACATTCGGGTAAAACGGCAAACCACAAAGTACGGCAAAGTGCCAATTTGACACTTTGGCAAAAAAAGCAAAAAACGAAAAGGCTGGGTAGCGTAGAGCAAGATTCTACCATGGGTCCAAATTTCGCCAACTGCTCATTTTGCCCCTCATGGAATCTTGTTGGGGAGTGCCTTCCCCAAACCCTGCTCTGTTCCGCAAAGCGGAAGCGATACGGCTAACGCCGATTTTCAATTTTGAAAAAACGAAGGAGGAACCGAATGACCAAAACCTACAACACACCGAAACGCAGCCACATCGTAAAAACCCGTCTGGACGATGAAGAACACGCCGACTTTCTCCGCCGTATGGAGCTTTACGGCATGAGCCAATCGGAGTTTATCCGTGAAGCGATCTCCGGTGCGACCATCAAACCGACCATTGTGGCAACATTGGTCAGCGACGATCTGCTCGCTGCCATCGGCAAGCTAACCGCAGAATACGGCAGGATCGGTAACAATCTCAATCAGATTGCCCGACACCTCAACGAATGGCGAAGTCCTTATCCCGCTATGGCAAAGGAGCTGCAAGATGCCGCCGCTGATCTCGCCACTCTGAAATTTGAAGTTATGAAAAAGGTAGGTGATGCGATTGGCAACGTTCAAGCATATAAGCTCTAAAAACGCTGATTACTCTGCCGCCGAAGCCTATCTCACTTTTGAGCATGACGAGTTCACCATGAAGCCCACCCTGAACGAAAACGGCAGGCTTATCCCAAGAAAGGATTACCGCATTTCCACTGTGAACTGCGGAGACGAAGATTTTGCGATTGCCTGTCTGAGAGCCAATCTCCGCTATGGTAAAAATCAAAAACGGGAAGATGTCAAAAGTCATCACTATATCATCAGCTTCGATCCCAAAGATGTTCCCGACCACGGATTGAACGTAGATCTGGCACAGAGCCTTGGCGAGAAATTCTGTAAAGAACACTTTCCCGGTCATCAAGCAATCGTCTGTACCCATCCCGACGGACACAACGGCAGCGGCAATGTTCATGTACACATCGTTATCAATTCTCTGCGAATTGAAGAAGTTCCGTTCATGCCGTATATGGACAGACCATGCGATACCCAACCGGGTATGAAGCACCGATGCACCAACGCAGCTATGGAATATTTTCGCTCCGAGGTTATGGAAATGTGTCACGATGCGGGTCTGTATCAGATTGATCTGCTGAACGGCAGTAAGACCCGTGTGACCGAGCGTGAGTATTGGGCGAAGAAGAAAGGACAGCTTGCGCTGGATGAAGAAAACGCTGTTCTTGCCGAACAGGGCTTACCCGTCAAGCAGACCAAATTTGAAACAGACAAAGACAAGCTCCGTGAAGAAATCCGCATGGCACTTTCTGATACTGTCAGCTTTGAGGACTTCGCAGAAAAACTTCTCCGCCGTGGCATTACCGTCAAAGAGAGCCGTGGGCGCTTGTCCTATCTCACACCCGACCGCACCAAGCCCATTACAGCACGAAAGCTGGGTGACGATTTTGATAGATCGGCTGTGTTCGCCGTTATTGTCAGAAACACAAAACGAGTGAGGGCAAAAACCGACCCCATCCATTCTGCACCCGCTATGCAGAAAACCATCAACGAGCGTGATACTGTTAGCCGCATGGTGGATATTGATGCCGCAAAGGAAAAAGGCAAAGGTTACGAGCATTGGGCAAAGAAACACAATCTCAAAAATGCCAGCCGTGCCTATCTGCTGTATCAGGAAATGGGATTTGATTCTCCCGAAGCATTGGCTGCCGCCTGTGATGCCGCCCACGAAAAGCTGAGTGATATTCGCACAGAAATAAAATCAGTGGAAGCTACAATCGCAGAAAAGAAAGAGTTCCGTGACTATGTGCTGAACTATCACAAAACACGATATGTGATTGACGAGCTGAAAGCCTGTAAGAAAGAAAAAGCCCGTCAGAAATATCGTGACGAGCATGACAGCGACTTCATAATTCTGAACGCCGCCAAACGATATTTTGATTCCAAGGGACTCAAGAAGCTGCCGAGCTACAAGGCATTGCAGACGGAAGTGGAACAGCTCATCAAAAAGAAAAACAAGCTTTACAACCAGTATCAGACCGCCAAAGACGAAGCACAGCGGCTTGATACCATTCGCCACAATATCGAGCAGACCCTTGGCAGAAAAATCGAGCGCAAACAGGAACAGGAGCGTTAATCCTTCCCTTCGATTCGTTTCCATTCCCATCCATTCCAAAAATCAAGAAAGGACAATTATATGAATGAACAGAAAAACAAGAATTACACAGTCAATGAAAACGGCAGTATCATCGTTCACAACTACTGTGCGGCAGAGCTGCCAAAGATCACCGTAACCATTCGTTCCGGTCAGACTACTTACCGATTTGGAGGCAGCTACGACGGCACACGAAGTCTTTCCGGTAAATTACTCGACCACATGGCAAAGGAGGTGGATGACGAATGACAAAGGAGACAAGTTTGCAGGGGTATGATATAATGACTACAAGCAATCCTGTATTGGCAGACTGCCCGCCGATTAAGGAGGAACAAGACATGAATAGGCAGTCTGACAAAATTACTGCTATCTACTGTAGACTCAGTCGTGATGACGAACTCACAGGAGAGAGCAACAGCATTGTCAATCAAAAGGCGATTCTCAAAAAATACGCACAAGAACAAGGTTTCCGAAACATCCAATTTTTCGTCGACGATGGTTATTCCGGTGCCAACTTCAACAGACCCGATTGGAAACGTATGATTGAGTTGGTAGAGAACGATAAGGTTGGTGTCATCATCGCCAAGGATATGAGCCGTATCGGCAGAAACTATCTGGAAGTCGGTCTCTACACGGAAATGCTTTTTCCCGAACACGATATCCGTTTCATCGCTGTGAACAGCGGCGTGGACAGCGCCAATCAGCAGGACAACGATTTTACTCCGTTCTTGAATATCATCAATGAGTTCTATGTTAAGGACAGCAGTAAAAAGGTCAAAGCAGTTATGAAGCAGAAAGGCGAATCCGGTGAGTATCTGACCACCAACCCGCCCTACGGCTACATGAAAGATCCCGACAATCCAAAGAGACATTGGATTGTGGATGATGAAGCCGCAGCCGTTGTCCGTCAGATCTTCGCATGGTGTATGGAGGGCTTCGGCCCCTCTCAGATTTCAAAGAAGCTGAAGGAAGCAAAGGTGGATTGCCCCACCGTTCATTGGATGAAGATGGGACGAAATGCTCCTGCAAAGGCCCCCGATAATCCTTACGATTGGGCACCACGCACCATCACCGGCATACTGGAAAAGCAGGAATATCTTGGTCACATGGTCAACTTCAAAACCCGTAAGCAGTCGTACCGAAGCAAAAAGAAACTCGAAAACCCTCCAGACCAATGGAAGATTTTCGAGAACACCCATGAAGCCATTATTGACGAAGAAACCTTTGCCCGTGTGCAGGAGCTTCGCAAGAACAAACGCAGACCCGCCAGAACAGGCAAAACCAATATGTTCTCCGGTCTCGTCCGCTGTGCCGATTGCGGTGAGAAATTGTACTACTGCACCAGCAACAGTTTTGAAACCAGACAAGACCACTTCGTTTGCTCCACTTCCCGTAAAAAGGGCAAAGAGGTCTGCGACACCCACTTCATCCGTGCTGTGATTCTGGAAGAAGGTACGCTCCAACACATGAGATTGGTTATCCAATGCGTTGCCGATTACGAGGATGCGTTCCGCAGAGCGTTGGGCGCAAAGCGAAGTGAGGAAGCAAAGAAAGAGCTTTCTGCCAAAAGGCGAACCTTGCAGAAATCCGAAAACCGTCTGGCTGAACTGGACAGATTGTTCAAGCGTATTTATGAGGACATGGTAAACGGAAAGCTGTCCGAAGCTCGCTTTCAGATGTTGTCTGATGACTATGAGCAGGAGCAGGCAGACCTGAGAGCCAAGATTGAAATGCTTGAAAACGAAATACAGAATCAAGAAGATCAAGCGGAGAATGTCGATAGGTTTATCCGACAGGCAAAGAAATACCTGTATCTGGAGAAGCTGACACCTACGATTCTGAACGATATGGTAAACGCCGTATATGTTCATGCACCGGACAAGTCCAGCGGACAGCGAGTGCAGGATGTGACCATCAGCTACAACTATATCGGCATACTTCCCGCCAATTTACTCTATGACGTTATGAACGGAAAAGCGGCATGATTACTCATGCCGCTTCCCGAAAACATTATTATACTGTTTTATTGGACCGCTCCGCAGGGCGCGGTTTTTCTTCGGTTTCGCTCGAAAGCGTGGTTTCGAGCGAGAGGCTGCTCGGAAAACGTTAGTTTTTCGACAGCCTCAGAGACGGTAAATAACCGTCTCTCCGTCTGTCTTTTGCATTATACGCTCTGTTTTTTCCGTTCCGGCAGCTGTGCCAGCACGATAGCGCCAAACATCAGCACACAGCCGAAAATTTCTCGACCGGACAGCGCCTGACCGAGAATAAGCCAGCCTGCGATAACCGAGATAACCGACTCCAGACTCATGATAAGCGATGCTACCGCCGGGTTCATGCCCTTCTGACCGACAATCTGCAGAGTATACCCCACGCCGGACGACATCGCACCGGCATACAGGATGGGCTTCCATGCCGCGAGGATGTTCGCGAAGCTCGGCTGCTCGAAGATCAGCATACCGATGCCCGATAAGATCGCACAGAAGAAAAACTGGATGCAGGACATCTTCACGCCGTCCACCATCGGTGAAAAATGGTCGATGACTGTGATATGGATGGAGAACAGCAGCGCACACGACAGACCGATGAGGTCGCCCATCGCGAAGCCGAAGCTGCCGCCCGTCATGCACAGGAAGTACAGCCCGGCCATTGCCAGCGCAACGCCGCACCAATGCTTCACACCGCATCTGCGGCCGAACAGCAGGCCGAGCAGCGGCACGATCAGGATGTAGCACGCGGTGAGGAATCCAGCCTTGCCGACTGGCGTATACAGCAGCGCGAACTGCTGGGTGATGCTGCCCGCGCACAGCGCCGTGCCGCAGCACATACCGCCGATAACGAGCGTTTTGCGGGCTTTGCGGTGCTCCTCGGGCGCTTGCTTCGGATGCGGGCCGCCGCTTTTGCCCAACACCGCGATGACCGGCAGCAGGACCAGTCCGCCGATGACGTTGCGCGCGAACACAAAGGTGAACGGTCCGACATACTGCATGCCGACGCTCTGCGCCACAAAGGCCACACCCCAGATGGTGGCCGTCAACAGCAGGAGCAAAGAGTTTCGCAGCTTCATACCTGTTTTCTCCCTTATTGGAAAAATTTCATAAAAAAAGAACCGCCTAAAAGCGGTTCTTCATGGAGCTGCTAACCAGATTTGAACTGGTGACCTCATCCTTACCAAGGATGCACTCTACCGACTGAGCTATAGCAGCATTGGCAGGGGCAGTAGGGATCGAACCCACGGCACTCGGTTTTGGAGACCGATGCTCTACCAGCTGAGCTATACCCCTATAAAGTGGCTCCTCAAGTTGGACTCGAACCAACGACCCTGCGGTTAACAGCCGCATGCTCTACCAACTGAGCTATTGAGGAATATAAAATGCTGGTACACGCTGTTTGGATGGTTTATCGCAATCAGCTTGTATATTATAGCGCGGATACAGCTTATTTGTCAATAGGTTTTGCAAATTTTTTTCGCAAGTTTTTTGCTTCCGCGCAGAATGTCAAAAAGGGACCCTCTCGGGTCCCTTTTAGGCTTTATTCGGTAACTTTTGCACCGGTAACGATCGCCTTCGGCGAACCGGTGAGTTTTTTACCGGTATACGGCGTGTTGATTCCCTTGGATTTATACGTTTCGTATACCTTCTCGGTATCCCAGTCCAGCAGCACCAGACGGGCGAAATTGCCTGCCTGCACAGCACGGTCGGTCAGGCCGTAGATTTCGGCAGGTGCTTTGCTCATGCGGTCCACGAGCTGCATCGGCGTGAGCTTTCCGGTCTGGACAAGGTAAGTATTGCACACCGAGAACGCGGTTTCCAGGCCGGTGATGCCGGACGGCGCCTTTGCGAACTCGCGGGCCTTCTCCTCGGCGGTGTGCGGTGCATGGTCGGTTGCCACCATGTCGATGGTGCCGTCCGCCAGAGCCGCAATCAGCGCCTGACGGTCAGCCTCCTTGCGGAGCGGCGGATTCATACGCGCATAAGTGCCGTGTGCCGGCACATCATCCTCGGTCAGCGACAGATGATGCGGCGTGACCTCGGCGTAAATCTTCGCGCCCATCGCCTTGCCCGCTCGAATGAGCGCGACCGACTGCGCAGACGAAACGTGCTGGAACAGCACGCGTGCGCCGGTATCGAGCGCCAGCGCAATGTCACGGCCGATCATTGCAGATTCCGCGCTCGCCATTGCGCCCGGTACGCCGAAATGCTTGGCGGCCGCCGAGCCGTAGTTCACACCTGGGGACGGCACGAGCGACGGCTCCTCCTCGTGGAAGGAGAGCAACGTGCCGCGCTTGGCGGCTTCCGCCATGGCGGTGCGGCACAGCGCCGCACTCGTCAGATTGATGCCGTCATCGGTCAGGCACGGCGCACCCGCTTTAAGCAGTGCGTCAAAGTCGGTCAGCTCCTGCCCTTTCAGGCCCTTGGTGACCGAACCTGCCTGCAAAACCTGCACCGGACAGTCCTTCGCCTTGTCGGTAACATAGCGGATAATCTCGGGTGTGTCACAGGTCGGCACGGTGTTCGCCATGCAGATTACCGTGGCGTAGCCGCCCGCGGCTGCCGCCGCCGCACCGGTCAGCACGTCCTCTTTCTGGGTCTGACCCGGATCGCGGAAGTGAACATGGCCGTCCACAAAGCCGGGAGATACCGTCAGCCCGCTCGCGTCATACACCGTGCAGCCCGCGGGCGCGTCGATGTGCTCTGCCACCTGCGCGATAACGCCGTCGTCACCGATCAGCACATCACACAGCGCATCCATCTGCGTATACGGGTCGAGAACCCGTCCGTTTTGAATCAACAGCATGGTAAAACCTCCGTTTTATCTCGTTTAATCGCGGTAGAACGCACCAAATCCCTTGTATGCCATATACAGATCCAGCTTGGCAATGCACTCGAACGGTGCGTGCATGGAGAGCACCGGAACACCTGCGTCTACGGTGTCAATGTTGCGGTTTGCGAGGTACATGGCAACCGTGCCGCCGCCGCCCTGATCGACCTTGCCAAGCTGACCGGTCTGCCAGATAACACCCGCCTTGTCAAAGATGCAGCGGATGCGCGCCATCAGCTCAGCGGTTGCATCCGAGGTGCCGGACTTGCCGCGTGCGCCGGTGTACTTGACGAGCGCAAAGCCGCAGTTTGCGCGCGCATCGTTGCGCTTCTCGGAGACATCCGGATAGTTCGGGTCAAAGGCATTGCAAACGTCGGCAGACAGGCAGACCGAGTTCTCAAAGCACTCGTCGAGCAGCACGTCCTGGGCGCGGCACAGATCTGCCATAAAGGTGTCGAACGCGCGGGACTGCATGCCGGTTACGCCGTCCGAGCCGATCTCCTCCTTGTCCACCAGCAGGCAGACGCCGGTATGTGCCGGAGTCTCGGTCAGGTCGAACAGAGAGGTTGCTGCCGGATAGGAGCAAACGCGGTCGTCGTGGCCGTACGCGCCGACAAACGAGCGGTCAAAACCGATATCGCAGGCATTGAACGCCGGAACGCAGCACAACTCTGCAGACAGGAAATCCGCTTCGGTCATGCCGTACTCGCGGTTAAGGTGCTCCATAATGGCGAGTTTGATCTTCTCGCTGCACTTTTCGTCCACGGTTTCGCTCGGAACCGAGCCGATGAGGATGTTCAGACCCTCGCCTTTGATCACCTCGGTCGCCTTGCGGGTCATCTGCTCGGTGGCAAGGTGCGGCAGCAGGTCGGTGATAACGAACTTCGGGTCGGTCGGCTTGTCGCCTACGCGCACCTGTACGCGCTTGACCTCGCCGTTCTCGCAGACGCAGACAACGCCGCGCAGCTCAAGCGGAATTGCGGTCCACTGATACTTCTTGATGCCGCCGTAGTAGTGGGTCTTGAAGAACGCCATGCCGTTGTCCTCGTACAGCGGCACGGTGCGGATGTCAACGCGCGGTGCATCGAGGTGAGCAGCAGTCAAACGTACGCCCTCGGCTAGACTCTGATTGCCGATAACAGCCAGCATAATGCCCTTGTGGCGGTTGATGCGGTAAATCTTGTCACCCGGACGAAGCGTGTCATCGCGCGTCCAGGCACGGAAGCCCTTGCTCTCAGCCATGCGGGCGATTTCCAGCACGGCGTCACGCTCGGTTTTGCTCTCGTCGAGGAATTTTTTGTAACCCTCGGCGTAGGTCTGAATGCCCTGCTTGTCCTCGTCGGTCAAACGGTCAAAGCCGGTCTTTTTGTCGTAAAAAAGCTGTTCGGAAGTCATGTTGCATTCTCCTTTTTTAATCCGAATCACTTAATGAGTTGACTGTATAAAGCATCGGTGTCCCGATACAGCATATCGAGATCGCCGTTGTTTTCGATGATAAAATCGCATTTTTCTCGGTAAAACATGTCGTTCGGCTGCGCATCGATGCGGGCGCGCGCGGCCTCGTCGGACAGACCGTCCCGCTCGATGATTCGGGCAACGCGCGTGTCGTGCGGCGCGAGCACAGCGATGATTTTGTCGCAGAAGTCATCCGCACCGGCTTCAAACAGGGTCGGCGCATCGTACAGCACGATCGGACACTCGCTCTGTGCGTGAATCGCGTCGAGAGACGCCCTGCGGATATACGGAGTGGTGATTTCGTTGAGCGTTTGCAGCTTTGTGGGGTCGGAAAACACGATTTTCGCAAGTTTCGGACGGTCAAGCGCACCGTTTGCGTCAGTCACGATGCCAAAGGCGGTATCGAGCGCGGACAGCATTTCGCGGTTCTCCGCGCAGAGCGTGCGATAGACGGCATCCGCGTCCACCCAGCCCGCGCCGAGAGCGCGCATACGCGCGGCAACCGTGCCTTTGCCGGTGCCGCTGCCGCCGGTCAAGCCGATGATTTTCATTAGTTTCACTTCCATTGCTCTACATATGGTTTGAAAACATCATATAAAAGTATGGTATATTTGATAAACCAGTTAAACTGATCTACCTTTTTTGTTTCGTCAAATATCGGAATATTTCTTTGCAAGCGAACACGACTTGCCTTCTTATTCGGCAGCGCCATCCACTCGAGTTGCATATCTATTTGAGCTTGAATATTTTCTCTATGTTTTTCTAAGTATTCAAAAAACTCTTGATCGTCACTGATATACAATTCTACACGTTGTTCATTGGTCTGTGTATTGACATTCAATGAAAGCGAATATCTCGATGCCCCAATGCTAAAAGTGTACCATGTCCTGACCGGAGGTTTTTTCAGCTTAAAATACTCGATAAACTTTTTGTTGCTTTGCGCATATTCGTTAAAATCTGTCCAGTAATTTAGTAATCGAGATTGCAATTGTCCTTCGGTTGCAGATATATTCTTTACTTGTTTTGCCCAATTATTAGGCTGTTCTAAAATATTAAAATGAACTGCCGGAGCCGAATCCCCCGATTCTCCACAATTCCACTTCCACCAAGAAAAACGCCGTTTCATCGTCTGTATGCTCATTCAGCCATTCCACCGCTCGACGGTGTTCTTCTCGTGCCTGTTTGACAATCCATACAATGATTTTTGCACTTTTACCAGCCGCATAGGTCAGCAATTGACCCAAATGTGTATGGTTGGAACTTTCCAGTTGATTTTCGATCACAACGGTATTATCGGTTCCTTCTTCAGAAGCCAATATATCCAAGCTGAACTTGCCTACGGCCGATTCACGCTCACGAAAACACAAATCAACACCGATAGCTTCGCCCAGTAAATTCAGATTATTTTCCAGCCAAGGTGTAAAATCGTATGCTTCATTAGGCCAAACCGTTCGCAAATCATATTCCCGCTTCAAATCAGCCAGTTGTATATTCATTTTTACACCTCAATCACCGAAAATCCTGCCGCTTTCTTGATGCGGTTCGCCACCGCGAGGCCGAGGCCCTCATCCGACGGACACTGCGCCCAGATCTGCGTCACCGCGGTATCATCGAACGCCCGCAGGCGGTCGAATACCTCGCGCGCCTGTGCACCAAGATCGTCCTGCGAACCGAAGCACTCGACCACGCAAGTGGGAAACATTTCCCGATATTCGTCAAAGCACAATACGCCGGTGGAATTTCCGATATGTTCTGCAATGTATTTTGCGGTGTCCTGCGGATCGCCGCGCACGACCGTTACGGGCGCTTTCGGCGCGTAATGCCGGTATTTCATGCCGGGCGCCGACACCTTCACGTCATCCCCGATCTTCTCGTACAGCGCGCGGTCAACATCCACCTCGCCGAGCACCGAGCGCAGCTGTTCGAGTGTGATGCCGCCCGGACGCAGCAGACGCGGACGCTCGAGCGCGAGTGTGATTACCGTGCTCTCCACGCCGACGCCGCACGCGCCGCCATCCAGTACAGCCGCGATTTTGCCGTCCATATCATGCATAACGTGCGCCGCCGTGGTCGTGGACGGTCTGCCGGACGTATTCGCGGACGGAGCCGCCAGCGGTACGCCGCTCTCCCGAATCAGCGCACGCGCCATCGGGTGCGACGGCAGGCGGATGCCCACTGTGTCCAGTCCGCACGAAACCTCGTCCGGAATGCAACCGCCTTTGGGCACGATCATGGTCAGCGGACCCGGCCAGAACGCGTCTGCAAGCTGCTTTGCCTGCGGCGGAACCGCCGGACACAGGTCGTAAATCTGCTCGAAATCCGCGATGTGGACGATCAGCGGGTTATCCTGCGGACGGCCTTTCGCGAGGAAAATTTTCTTTACCGCCTCGCCGTTCAGCGCATTCGCCGCAAGACCGTACACGGTTTCGGTCGGTATGCCGACGACCTCGCCCGCTCGAATGAGTTCTGCGGCGGTTTTTACCGCGTTTTCGTCGGTTTCCGGTGTCAAAAGAGTTGTTTTCATCAGTTTACACTTCCATTTATGATATCAATGGTCTTTTTCTTCCACTTTGGTGACGATGCCGTTTTCCAGTGTCAGGTCGAGCGTTACCTCATCAAACGGCTGTGCAATGAGGTACGAAAGGCAGGTATCGGTGTCTGTATAGTCCGGCGTGCCGAGCAGCTCACGCACCTCGTCCGCGCTCATACCGACAAGTTCGGTGCTGTTCTGCAGGTCGCTGACCATGAAATGCCGCTGGCTCGGTGCGGTTTTCGCCCAGTTTTCCGCAGAAAACGTCTTTGGCACGCCGATACCGAGGTCAAAATAACGGTTTGCGTTCCAGATGCCGTTTCCCACAAGCAGCATCGCCAACACGCACGAAATACACCAGTGGGCTTTCTTCGTCCTGCCCCGAAACAGCTGCACGCTCGCCGCAAGAAACACGGCGATGCCCAGAACAAGTAAAATTACACCACTTCTTAACATGAAAATCCTCCTTTTATTATAAGGGTCTGTGACCCTTGTTTCCCACCAAAGAGAGGTTTATCGGACATTCACCATGCTATACTACAATCATAAAAGAAAGGAGTGCTTCGCATGGCAAAGAACAAGAACATTTTCGTCACGATCACCGGTTTTCAGCACTATTACGGACGTGAGCCGTTCCAGATCGGCAATCTCATCCGCTGTGCCAAGGAGCCGAGCAATCCGTACGACAGCGATGCCATCCGCGCGTTTCTGCCGTACATCGGCAAGGTCGGCTACATTGCCAACAGCCCGCAGACCAAGGCCGGCGGCACGGAAAGCGCATCGCGCATTTATGAGCGCGTGCCCAAGCGGTTTTACGTCCGCGTGCTGTTCACCACCTGCACGAAAATTATATGCCGCGTAGAGTTCGGTGATATGTCCGATCTGAATGCTGAGTTGGAGAGCCAGACCGAGGACAAGTGGGACGATTGGGACGATGAGGATGACGAAATCCAGTTCTAAGGCAATACCGCATAATTGAACAAGAGTGATTTGCGAGTAAATTTTGCGTACT